>Ga0114931_10005324_pt1 | contig 15886 bp, 19 predicted proteins | sample 2SBtaG_FD_89579 | JGI IMG/M metagenome (GOLD analysis project Ga0114931, IMG submission 89579) | Deep subsurface microbial communities from Kolumbo volcano to uncover new lineages of life (NeLLi) - 2SBTROV14_V59a metaG | ecosystem: Environmental > Aquatic > Marine > Volcanic | place: Kolumbo...
TGCTATCAATAACAATGATTGTTGCAATTCTAGCAGTACACATCAGTGCTGGCGGATACGAACTAGCAATGGTCTCACTTGGTGGAACTCTAGCAGTCCTATTCAACGGACCAACAAAATGTACTCTAGATGCAAAAGTAATGGGTAAAAAACACAAAAAGTAAAAAGCCCAGAATTTTTTTCTTTTTTATTATAAGACTTCCAATACAAATAGAAGCGATAATCTATAAATTAAAAGAAAACAAACCTAAATTTCTAATTCTAAAAAGAATACCTTCAAAAGATGGATTTTGGCAGCCTGTATCAGGCGGACTTGAAAGCGAAGAAACAGTAGAAGAATGCCTATATCGTGAGATAAAAGAAGAGACAGGAATAACTAAGAACAAAATATTGCGAGTAATCCCATTAGAATACTTTTTTCAGTTTAAAGATACTAATTTTAGACTAGAAGAAGAAACCACTATGAGCGAGTACGCTTTTGGAGTTGAAATAGACTCAAAAATAGAAGAAATAGATATTGAACACAACCCAGTAAGAGAGCATGAGAAATATGAGTGGTTAGAGTATGAAGATGCTAAAAAAAGGCTGTTTTGGGATGATAACAAAAACACATTAAAAGAATTATGGAAAAGACTAACAGGAGAAAAAAATGAAGATTGATATTATATGCTCAAAAAAAGATGAGGCAAGCAAGAACATACATGAACACTTGCTATTAGTATTAAAAAGTCACTCTGAAAATCAGGTTGGAGAGCATAAAGTAAAGCTACATCTAATGGAGAAAGAATCCATCTATATGGAAAATATAGATAAAGAACTGGGTTGTGATATGATAATATTTGCAACAAAACACGTTAGCAAATCAGGAATTCATAGTCTAAGTGTTCACACACAAGGAAACTGGGGCAGTGCAGATTATGGTGGAGTGAAAAGAGATCTTGGAATAAGTCCTGCTTGCTGGTTAAAAGAAGGGCTTAGGCTACTTGAAAAGAAATCAGCTGATTTGCACTACGAAGCAATACAAGAATGCACACATCACGGACCACAACTAAGTACTCCAAGCTTCTTTATAGAGATAGGCTCAAGCCTTAAAGAATGGCAAAACAAAAACACAGGAAAAATAATTGCTAACACTATAATGGAATTACTTGAAATGAAAATACCCTCTTACAAAACTGCAGTTGGAATTGGAGGTTTGCATCACACACCATCATTTAAAAAAATAGTACTAAACACAAACATTGCAATAGGACATGTGTGCCCAAAGTATAATCTTCACGCATTAGATGAAAAAATGTTAATGCAAGCACTAGAAAAAACAGAGCCAAAAGCAAATCTTGTGCTCGTAGATTGGAAAGGACTTGGAGAGCATAAAGAAAAAGTCTTGGAGTTACTCAAAAAAGTTAGTGTTGAATGGAAAAAAACAAAAGAGATAATATAATAATACTCTTTCTTCTAGGATAGCTTTTTATTTAAGTCCATAATACTAAATTCATGAGACAACAAACAGGACCATTACTAGTAATAGTCAATCCTGAGTTAGAGAAGTTTTCAAGTCAAATATTAATGTACTTTGACAAGATTGGAGATAGAACTCATACAAAAGATATTAGTCTAACAGTAGAAGAACTTGAAAAATTCTATGAAAATATTAAGGGAGAAAAATATTTTGATTCAATGATTTTAGATTTAGAAAATAAATCCATGAATTGCTCACTATATGAAGGAAATTATTCAAACTTTAATGTCGGGAAAGAACATATAAGAAGAAAATACAATGTAGCAATAAAACCACATAAATTCTACCAACGAAATGGCATATATGTTAGTTCTGACCTGCAGTCTTTTAAAAGAGAATGGGTTATAGTGAATAAATTCTTTGAAAAACAGAATTATAGATAAGTTAGAATAAACAATTTTTAAAAAAGAAGTTAAAAGAAAAAAAAGTTATCTATTCTTCGTCGTCCCTTCTAATAACCTTTACAGAATCCATTTTAACTGTAATAGGAATTGGAACTGCAGCTTCAAGAAGTTCTACAACAACCTCTCCCTTCTGCTTGTCAACACGAGTAATCTTACATTTCTCACGCTTGAATGGACCGCTAATAATTTCAGCAATATCATTCTTTTGAATATTAACATCTTTCTTAACTTGTTCAAGCATATGTTCAATTTCAGAATAGTTAACTTCATTTGAAAGAACACCTCTTGAATAAGGTATTCCATAAGCAGCTTGTTCTGCACTTGCACGATCAGCACTCTCAACAAAAATATATCCTCTCATTCCATGAGGTCTGATAACTGAGAAAACTTCAAGTTTTTTTCTATCAGCATTGCTAACAAGAAAAGACATAACTTGATCTTCTCTATTTGCAGTAGTTCTTATTGCAAAAATCTTAGTTATAAGTTTATCTTCCTTTGATTCTTCTACAACTTCTTCAGTTGAAGCAGATTCTTGATTCATATAATCATCTTTGGCTTTGATTTCTTCCTGGCTCATAGCGCCTTTAATTTTAATTGGATTTTCGTTTTCTTCACTCATTTTAATTCTCTCTCTAAATTTCTAGGAAAACAATAGCTGGTTGAATAAATGCAATAAAAAGCCTATTAAGCCAATAACTGCTATTCCCAGACCTGAAGCTTTAACAACTGTTTTGTATTCCTCTTTATTAGGTTTCTTTGTAATTAATAGTACTCGCCAACTATGTAGCATATAATTTTTGAATTTTTCTAACATTTTTTTCTATTTGGCTATTTGAATTTTAAACAAATTCTATTCCAAGTTCAGATTCCATTTCTTTTTTCTTAGAACCAGATTTTGGACGTCCTTTTCCTCCGACAATTTGATTACTTTTTACTCCTGTAACAATAAGCATAGCTCTAATTGTTCCTTCAAGATCTTCTGAGATTTGTGCTCCCCAGATAATTCTTGCATCTTCATCAAGTTTTGAAGATATTGCTTCAACGACTCTTCTAGCTTCTGACAAAGTCATATCGTTTCCACCTGAAACATTAATTAAAGCACCGTTAGCACCTGAAACATCAACATCAAGTAATGGATTATTAAGTGCTTTTTCAACAGCTTCTTCTGCTCTATTATCAGTGTCACTTTCTCCAACACCAATTAAAGCAACTCCACCATTACCCATAACAGCTCTTATATCTGCAAAGTCAAGGTTTACAAGACCTGCTTTAGTAATAAGTTCTGCAACTCCTTTAACAGAGTTTGTAAGTATCTCATCAGCAACCTTAAAAGCTGTGTGAAGTGGAAGGTCAGGAGCAAGTTCAAGCAATTTATCATTAGGGATAACAATTAAAGTATCAACAGTTTGCTCAAGTTTCTCAAGACCATAAAGAGCGTTTTCATATCTTCTAGTTCCTTCCATTTCAAAAGGAATAGTTACAACTCCTACAGTCAATGCTCCAAGTTTTTTTGAAATCTCAGCCACGACAGAAACACTACCAGTTCCTGTTCCTCCACCAAGACCACAAGTTATGAATATTAAATCTGCACCAGTAAGGGATGCTTTTATCTCATGTTCGGACTCTCTAGCAGCATCTTCTCCCACTTTTGGGATTGAACCTGCACCAAGACCTTTAGTTAAATCCTTACCAATCAATATTTTATTGTCAGCAGTTGTATATAATAAGTCCTGAGCATCTGTATTTATTGCTATTGTCTCAGTTCCAGCTATACCAACTTCTGCAATCCTATTGATTGTATTGTTACCAGCTCCACCAGCACCAACTACTTTGATTTTTGCTTTTTGCATTGAGAGAATCTCTTCAAGCTCAGCATCAACGTTGTTCACACGTTTTGTTTCAGTTACATTGAAATTTTCGTCCATATTGCCTCCCCACGAGATTATCAGTATATTACATATATAAAATTATTGATAGGTTAAAACAAATTCACTGTTTTTTACCTAATGTTTGTGATCCTTACTTGCCTTTATGACATAATCAAAGTTCTTGACAGAAGTTTTTTCCTTTATCTTGTCTTCAACTAACTTCTTGTACTCGTCAGGAACTTCATGTTCAAGGACAATCATTGCTTTGCCATCTTTTACAGCGACAGAGTTATAGTGAATTCCTGAGATTGAAAGTATTGCGTCTACCTTCTCTTTATCATCATTTACAAATTTATTTATTTCAATTTGATAAACAACATCTCTTCCTGATAGAGGATGATTAAAATCAACAATTACACGTCCACCACTAGAACTTCTTATAATTCCAAATTGATTGTCAATGTTAACTTCTAGGCCAACGTAAGGCTCGATGTCTTGTTGTTTGAATAATTTTCTTGGGACAAGTTTTAAGAGTTTAGCATCTTTTTTTCCAAAAGCGTTTTCTGCTGATAACTCAAAAGCATATTTGCCTGGCTTTTTACCTACAAGACCTTCTTCAAGTGCAGGAAGAATAAAACCCTCTCCAACGCATATAACCATTGGTTTTACAGTTGTTTTACCATCTTGATTAACTCTTGTTGAATCAAAGATAGATTTGTCTTCTTTAAGCATGCCTGTATAATGTATTTCTATAAAATCCCCTTTACTAACAGCTTTAGTTGATTTAGCCTCAGTTTTTGGCTGTGACTTTGATTCTGGTTTTGAATTTGATACTGTACTTTGACTCTTAGTTTCCTTTTCGTCCTTTTTAGTTTCGTTTTTGGTTTCCAATTTAGCGCCCCTTATTTTTCTCGTCATAAATAAACTCAAGAATACTAAAAAGGAAAGGAAGTTGATATTTAAAGTTTTTGGTAGAGAATCTCTAATACAGACCTTGGACTTGAAACATGAAGAAAATACTCTTTACCTTCAATTATCTCAACATATAGATATATTTGATTTTGAGCGATTAAAAGTAAAACATTTTCTTACTCAAATTCCAAAGGTTTAATCTCATCATCACCAAAGCGTTTGGCAGATAACTGAATAATGATTTCAAATATTTTGTGCTTATAAATACTAAACCAATGAGAGAGCTCTTTTTTGGATAAAGATTGAATAGAATCAGGTAGAATAATTGGTTGACCAAATCTTACTTCAACAACTTTCTCTTTAAAACTATGATAATGAAAACCAACAGGAATAATTGGAACATTAATTCCAAACTTGCGTTTAGCAAGATATGCAAGCATTAAAAATCCTTCTTGAGGCTCTAAGAATTCTTCATCATTAGGACGAGCATAAGTTGGAGCTCTCTTGGCTTCAGCTTCAGGAAAAATCACTAAAGACTCTCCATACTTTAACTGAATAAGCGCGTTGTAAAGAGATTTACCATTTGAACTTGGAAAAGCATCAACCCACTCTTTTGGAACAGCCTTATCTAGCCTTGGAGCAAACTTAGAATCATCACGTTTAATAGGTTGACAACCAAGTTTATATAAAAGAGTGTCAAATGCAATCTTACGATAAAAAGGTAAAAAAACAAAAGTCTAAACAGAAGTTAGGAAAAAAAGTTTCCTTGGAATAATTGATTTTAAAATAATTGGGTCCATCATCGCGTTATAATGTCTTGGTGCAAAAATACAAGGACCATTCTTTGGAATATTATTTAATCCTTGAGTATGAATTAAAAAAAGAGTGTTCTTGATAATCTTAGAAATGACTTCATCAAAAGCCATGAAACGTTTGTCATATTTTAAATGTTTAATATCATTAAAATAATTTTCAACTGCTTTCTTTGAAACATCAACCTGGGAAAAAACTGTTTCAAGCTCGTGAAGTATCAATTCTTCATTAGGAGAACCAATGTCTCTTCTCAAAGATTCAAGAAGTTTTCTAATTTCAGAAATTTCTTTTTCAAACAAAACCTTAAAATGAATTACTGCTTGTTTTTGTTTTAAGAGCTTCTTATAATCATCAGCAGAGATATTAAACTCTTCATGCGACTCAAGAGATTTTATTTGTTGAAGAATATGATTAACAAACTTATCTTCAAAAACATCTTCTCTAAGGAGTTCGTTTAGAATTTTAAGCTGTTTTTTACTAAACTTAGCCTTATCTGGATGAGACTTTTTTTCTAAAAAAAGATACTTAAGTTTAGCTAAATCTTCCATAAAAGGAAAAATGAATTATTAACTATATAAGTTTTTTTGCTTGATGAACTCCAAAGCCAACAACACAGTGGCATATTGCAGTAAAAGTCTGAAGAGGATCCATTGCAATTAATTAAGGCTGAGGTGAAACTTCTAAAAGTACAAGCGAAGCTACAATTACAAAAAGGAAAGCAGACTTAACAAGACGTCCAATAATTGAAGCTTTAATTCTCGAATTCATAAAACGCTTAACAAAGTATACGAGAATCGCATTACCAACCCAAATAAAAGGAATTATGTAAACAAGATAAATAGTCATAGGACCAAAAAAGATTTTTTTCCAAAAGCGTTTGATTTTAGATTCAACACACATAAGAACAAACCTCTAAGACTAAATCACAAAAACAATTTGGAGATCGTCATAGATTACCTTAATTATTATATATACTTCTGCATTATCTCAACTACCTTCTTAGGCTGGAATAATGGAAGAGCATGTTTTCCACCAGCAACCAAATCCAATGTGACGATTCCACCAGAAACATCTTTAATATGAGGTGCAGTCTTTTTATATCTAACCATTTCATCCTTATTCCCATAAATAAGATGTATGGGTATATTTATCTCTGATAACTGATACGATATGCCCCAAGTGTTTATCTTCCTACCAGAAACTATATGTGCCTCTATCTCTTCTTCTGGCACATCACAAATCGCTTCATATAGGTCTATTTCAGTTGTTGCATTTGAAAGATCATTATATTGGCTTATACCTTTTCTTTTCTTGATGCTTGATTGCATTACCACCTCAAATTTTCTTATATACTTATCAAAAAGCCAAAACAATAATCTGTTTGGAGAAGATTCCTTAAATTTATGGGATGAACCCGAACCAAATATCTGTTCAGCATTGTTTGTCTTATAGACATAATCAACAACAGGCATAAAACCCATTGAATGAGTAAAATACATTGGTTTTTCTACTCCTTCCTGCTCAAGCACTTTTCTTATGTCTGAGGAAAATAATTCAAGATTATAATCACTCGACATAAAAGGTTTATCAGATAATCCAACACCTCTTGGGTCAAGGATTATTGTTGAAAAACCATCATCAATTAGTTTGTTTTCAAGTTTCTCAAGAGAGCTGTGATTCATTGAAGATGCTGGGTGCAAAAAGAAAAATCCTCTGCTTTTTTCAAACTTACTTGGTGAATTAATCCAATAATAAATGTTTAGATTATCTTCTGAAACTATTCTTTTAGCATTAATTTTGGTTTTCATCTGGATTAAGAAGAATAAAAGAATTTAAAAATATTTCTTTTTTTAACTACTTTTTAGTAGTTTTTATTTCGCGTATTTTTTTGCTTGATGAACTCCAAAGCCAACAACACAACCAGTAATTGCAGTAAAAGCTTGAAGCGGACCCATAGCAATAAGAAAAGGTTTGGGCAAGACATTAAGCAGTACAAGTGGCGCAGCAATTGCAAAGAGGAACAAAGATTTTACAATTGAGCCATATATTGAAGCTTTAATTCTCGAATTCATAAAACGCTTAACAAAGTATACAAGGATTGCATTACCAACCCAAATAAAAGGAATCATGTAAACAAGATAAATAGTCATAGGACCAAATATAAGTCCACGTGCAAGAACTCCAAGAGAAGGAAAAATGATAACTGGCAAGAGTTTTACTCCTCGAAGATTAAGTGCAGCTAAAACAAGTGCTGCATTAACACCTATTCCTACAACAATCTGTGGATGTCCCATTAAAAAAGGAAGAAGGAACGCAAGACTAGAGTAAATAACCATCTCAACGTTTTCTACAACATTAGAAATATCATATTCTTGTTCGTTAACATATTTATAGATAAAATTGTCAGTCATTAAAATCACCTAAATAAGATAACCATGTTTAGAAGTTATAAATTTTTGGATTTTTTAAAAACAAAAAACGCTCAGAATCCCTTAACAATGGTTAATGGCAAACTTTAAATAATAAAATTCCAGATAATATAACCATATTGAAAATACTAATAAATTTATTAAAAGAGGCACAGGACAAAAAAGGATATCTTTCTGAAAAAGTCATGAAAGGTCTTAGCGAGAAGTATGACATTCCTCTATCAAGATTATATGGTGTGGCAACTTTCTATATGCACCTTAAGATAACACCACAAGGAAAAAATATTATCGAAGTATGTGGCTCGCCATCATGCATTCTAAACAATGGAAACACAGTTGAAAAATCCTTTGAAGAAGAGCTAAAGATAGAGGCAGGTGAAACAACAAAAGATAAACAGTTCACACTATACAAAGTTTCATGTATTGGATGCTGCGATGAAGCACCAGCAGCGCTAATAAACGGAAAAGCATATACAAAATTAACATCAGAAAAAGTAAAAAAAATAATCAAAGAATTAAGATCAAAAGAAAGTTCAAAAACAAAGCCAAGAAAGAAGAAGTAATAATTTAGTAAAAAAAAATAGAGTGAAAGAATAGAGTAAAAAAACAAATAAAAAAGAGAAATAAAATGCAGATACTCAAAAAAACCCAACTAAAATCATGGAAAAAAGCTCAAGAGATAGGGGCAGAAAAAGTTCTTGAATTATTAGAAAAAAAAGGACTAGTTGGCAGAGGAGGAGCTGCATTTCCAACAGCTAAGAAATGGCGAATAGCAAAAAGCCAACCAGTAGAAGAAAGATACGTTGTCTGCAACGCAGACGAAGGAGAACCAGGAACATTCAAAGACAAATTAATCATAAAGAAAAATGCAGAAACCATGGTAGAAGGAATAATAATCGCATCATGGACAATCGGCGCAAAACAAGCATTCATCTATCTTCGAGGAGAATATGAATACTTAAGAAAAAAACTTGAACGACAAATAAAAGAAGTTCTCAAGAAAGCAAAAACAGATATTAAAATAGACGTTGTGCGAGGTGCAGGAGCATATGTGTGCGGGGAAGAAACAGCGATATTACAATCAATACAAGGCTTTAGAGGTCAATCAATGTACAAACCACCATACCCGCCAGTTGAAGGATTGTGGGGAAAACCAACAGTTGTAAATAATGTTGAAACATTAACTTGTGCAAGTCAAGCAATTCTATTCGATGACTGGGATACAAACCTAAGATTATTCTCAATATCAGGCTGCGTGCAAAAACCAGGCGTTTACGAATTACCACTTGGAATAAAAATGTCTGAGATAATAAAAATTGCAAAACCAAAGAACAAACTAAAAGCGATGAGCTTTGGATGTTTTGGTGGAATAATGCCAATAAATGAAAACATGCCAGTAACAAATGAAACAATTTGTCAAAATCAATGTCACCATGGAGCATACTCAGTAATACTAATAGATGAAACATACAATGTAGTTGATATATGTCTAAGCATTGCAAAATTTTATACATACGAATCATGCGGGAAATGCACCCCATGCAGAGAAGGAACAATTAGAATGCTAAATCTTCTAAAACAAGTCAGGGACGGACGTGCAAGTAAAAAAGACTTAGAAACACTAAACGAGTTTGCACATCATGTAGAAGAAACAGCACTATGCGGACTTGGACAAACATCAGGCGAACACATAATCACTGCACTAATACATTTTAGAAAAGACTTTGAAGAATATACAAAAGAAAAAAAAGCGAAAGATAAGTTGAAAAATAAAAAATGAAAATAACTATAGACGGCAAGGAACATGAAGTTGATGAGAAAAAAAGAATTCTCCAAATATGTGAAGACATAGGAATAGAAGTGCCAACATTATGCTACCATAAAGATTTATTCCCAGAATCCAGATGTAGAATATGTTTAGTACAAAAAGATGGCAAACTAGTAACTTCTTGTTCAACATATCCAACAGAAGGTTGCAGCATAATAACGAAAAATGAGAAAGTCAAGAAAGCAAGAGAGCGAAATCTAGAATTAATGCAACCTAGCGCACCAGTCTGCGGACCAGAAGATGACTTTGAAATATGCAAAATATACAAAGAAGTAGGACTGCCTCAAACAAGATTTGAAAATATAAAGGATTATCCTCAAGACCTTGGTGCAAGCGTTATTAGAGATGACAACTTATGCATTAATTGTGGCAGATGTGTTCAAACATGTGGAGAAATACAAAACGTGTACGCAATAGATTTTATGACAAGAGCGCATAGTGAACATGTAAGTCCATATAATAACAAAAACTTATCAGAAGTCGCATGCATAAAGTGTGGTCAGTGCATAATGAATTGTCCAGTTGGTGCAATCAGAGAAAGCCCACACATTGAAGAAGTAGAAAAAGCACTAGCAGACCCAAAAAAACACGTGGTAGCACAAACAGCACCATCAATTAGGGCTGCGCTTGGGGAATTGTTTGATATGGAACCAGGAACACTTGTGACAGGAAAAATGGTTACATCACTAAGAAAATGTGGCTTTGACAAAGTCTTTGACGTAGACCTTGGAGCAGACTTAACAATAATGGAAGAAGCAAGCGAATTCTTGCACAGAGTAAAGACAGGCGGCACACTTCCAATGATAACAACATGTTGCCCGGGATGGATACTAATGATGGAACATTTCCACCATGATTTACTTCCGAATATGTCAACATGCAAAAGCCCACACGAAATGCTTGGAATGCTAATAAAAACATATTATTCAGAAAAATCAGGAATACCTGCAAAAGATATAGTTGTAGTATCAATAATGCCCTGTACTGCAAAGAAATATGAATCGCAAAGACCAGAATTGGATAGTGCAGTAGATTATGTATTAACAACCAGAGAACTTGGAAGACTTATTAAAAGAAAAAAGATTGATTTTGTAAAACTATCTGATGATGAGTTTGATACACCACTAGGAATATCGACAGGTGCAGGTGCAGTATTTGGAGCAAGTGGTGGAGTAATGGAAGCAGCACTAAGAACAGCATATGAATTTGCAACTGGAAAAGGAGTTGAAAAATTAGAGTTTGACCAAATCAGAGGCACCAAAGGAATAAAAGATGGCAAGATAATAATTAATGGAAAAGAGATAAGATTTGCAGTAGCAAGTGGTGGCGCAAACATCAAAAAACTCCTTGCAAAAAAAGACCAATACCACTTTATTGAAATGATGGCTTGTCCTGGAGGCTGCATTGGTGGCGGAGGACAACCAATTTATACAGACCCAGAAGTTTTGCAAAAAAGAGCAATGGCAATATATCAAGAAGACGCAGGAAAACCTCTTAGAAAATCACATGAGAACCCAATAATAAAATAATTATATGAAAAATATCTTGACAAACCATTAAGTGAGAAATCACACAAATTACTACATACAAAGTATCATCTTAGAGGAAAATTCTAAGAGAGATTTCTAAAAAAATTTAATAAAAAAATAAAAACAGAATAAAAATAATAACACAAAAATCCTAAAATTTGCTATCTCAATCGGAGCAGAGCTCCAAGGTATTAAACCCAAGTTGCAATAAACAAATATTCAATTGGTTCAGGATTGTATTTTCTTGACTACTTTTAGAACTATGCTCTTAGGCATGAATTTTGTCAAACACATCATAACTTTGTTTTTAAAACCTGTAACTATAACCCTTTTTTCACTCATTAGACCAGAATATGCTTTTAGTGCTACTTCATAAGAATTCATTGCGTTTTTGAATATTAATTTTCCTGAAACTCCTGCTCTTTTTGCAAATCCAGTTTTTGTAGCTCCAGGACATAGTGCGCTTACGACTACTTTTCCCTTTAGTTCTTCGTTTAATGCTTCTGAGAATGATAAGACATATGCTTTTGTTGCGTAATAAACAGCCATGTATGGTCCTGGTTGAAACGCTGCTGTTGAAGCTACGTTGAGTATTTTTCCTTTTCTTTTGATTAATTGAGGTAATAATTTTTTTGTAAGAATTGTTAATGTGTTCATGTTGAGATTCATCATTTGAACAATTATTTCTTCGTTCATTTCTGAAAATGCGCCTGCAAAACCAAATCCTGCATTGTTAACAAGAATGTCTATCTCTAATTTTCTTTTCTTTAATTCAGATACAAGTTTCTCTGCTGAATCCTGTTTTGATAAATCTAAAGATATTACTATTGCTTTTGCCTTGAGTTTTTTTGAAAGCTCTTCTAATTTATCTTTGCTTCTTGCAACTAAAACTAAATTATATTTATTTTCTGAGAATATTTTTGCAAGTTCAAGACCTATTCCGCTTGATGCACCTGTTATTAAAACAGTTTTACCCTTTTTCTTTCTTGATTTATCTTGAACCATATTTTAAATGTATAACAATACTCACATATAAATATTATTACCTTCTTTTTCCAAGAAGTCTTAAAAGCATTAAGAACAGATTGATAAAATCAAGGTAAAGTCTAAGTGCACCAATAATTGCCTCTTTCTTGTCTTCCTCAGTTCCTTCATTACCAATAATATTCTCCTTCTTTAGCTTTTGAGTATCATACATGATTAGTCCTGTAAATATTATAACTCCAATAATTGAGATTATAAAATCAAGTTGTGAACTTCCAAGAAACATATTGACAATCATTGCGATTATTATTCCAAAAAGACCAATGTATAAAATAGGACCTAAGCTAGTCAAATCTTTTCTTGTGAAAAATCCATATATGCTTAGTGCTGCAAACATAAAACTTGTCAAGAAAAACACAAGACCAATTGATTGTATGGTAAACACTAAAAATATGACTGAAAAGGTTAAACCTGTAAGTATAGAATAAGCTAGAAACATGATTGTCGCTGCATTAGCAGATATCTTCTTGACAAACCCAACCAAACCTACAACTAAACCAAACTGAGCTAAAATTAAAATTATGAATATCCAAAAGTTTCCAAAAATAAATGTTGTAAGCGAAGGAGTAAATGCAACTGCATAAGCAGTAAAAGAAGATAAGATTAGACCTAGAAACATCCAAGCATAAACTTTTTGAAAATATCTTCTAGTTTCATCAATAACTTGTTGCTCTTTTGGATCATGTAATATTGTTTGATGCTTATGACTTGACTGTGCACTTATTTTTCTTACCATACAATTAACCTCATAATACTTAAATTATAATTTAAATGTTTAAATTAATAAATCTTACTAAAAGCAATTCTTAAGACATCATCGTAAAAAGGCATAAAGAATTTCAGTCCTGAGACTTCACTCTCTAAAAACCACTTATAATCTATGAATCCATCTTCAAGTTTTATATTCTCAGATGAAGAATCAGATTTAAGCTTGCATAAGAAGAATACTCTGTAAGTATTATTATTCTTCGCGTTGTACATCTTAGTGTATATTGGTCTGATAACTTCAACCTCAAGTCCAATCTCTTCTTTTACTTCTCGCTTCATCGCTTCAATGCTTTGCTCACCCTTATCGATTCTTCCACCTGGGAAATGCCATGAGTAGTTGTTGACTTTACTCCATTGCATCATTAGTACTCTTCGGTCTTTGATTATAACTGCGTATTCTGCTACTTTTACGATTTCGTGGTTTTTATCCTTCAATTTCTAACACCTTTCTAGTTATTTTTGTGAAGTCTATATTATTAAACCTAATGTTTTTAGGATTCATAGAAATAATTTTTGGGAATTCTGTAAAAAATTCTTGTTCATATAAATCTTCAAGATAATCCTCAAACTCGATTTCTTTCTCCTCATAATCTTTGAATAATGATGCAGTAAACATAGCGTTATCCCATTGAACATTAAGAAAATCATTTGTTTTATTGCTAAGTTCTTGTTTGATAGTTTCGATTTCGCTCATTTTTTTTTCAGGATTAAAATTTGTTTGCATAAAAACTACTGGAACATCAAGTTTTTTTATATTAGGAATAATTTTTTTCTTAAGAATACCACTAGAGATTAATTTCTTCTTTACTTTGTAAAATGTTGGAAGAGAAATTTTTAGTTCTGCAGATATTTTAGATGCATCTTTAGAATTAGCTGTTACTAGTGCAAGTAAAACATGTTTCTCTTTTTTAGAAAGAATGTGTTGCTTGAGTGTTATAGGATTGGTTTTTTTTGATTCAACTTCAAAAATTGATGCTACTGAATCTTCAAAGTCCATCATTTTATCTATTCTGCAAAGTTCAAGTGGATATAAATTCTGAGTTCCAAGAATTTTTGCGTCAACAATGTTTTTTATTATAAACATTGAAAAATAATCTGAGTGTGTTGAAACAAAATAAGTTGATTCTGGATTTTTAAACTCATTATCAATAATCTTAAATTTTCTTGATAATTCTGACACTTCATCTGTTCCAAAAGAAAATGAGATTATTTCACAACCTATTGCTCTAAAGTCAGGAATATATACTTCTTTTAACCATTTACTTTGAAAAAGTCTATTCCTAATGGCTGTGACTGTTGAACGAATTACTTGTGTATGTTTTGATATCTGGGTGTCATTAAAATGTGGGTTTTGGAGAAGAGCCACAAATACTTTTTTTTCATTCTCTGTTAAATCTATGCCCCTTTTCTCAAGTCTTTTAACCTTGAGCTCTAACCTTTCTTTTAGCTTTTGTAGCTCTTTTGTTCTTCTCCTAACCCCATCCTCCATTTCCGCCTTAGAGTTCTTTAGTTGAGTTTCCATTTCTTTTCTTTTAGTGATATCTCGTTGAATTGAGACCCAGTGAGTAACTTTTCCCTTTTCTTTTACAGCAGTTATATGCCATTCAATAATATATTCAGAACCATCCTTTCGATAATTTACTATTTCATCTCTAAAGAAGCCTTTTTTTTCAAGTGCAGGTTTCATCTTCTTTAGAATTTTAGAATCTGTTTTTGGACCTTGTAGAATTCTTGGACTCTTGCCTATTATTTCTTCAGGCGTATACCCAGTCATTTTTGTAAAAGCAGAATTAACATATATTACTCTTGGACCTGGATAATCAAGTTCTGGCCCAGTGATTACAAATGAATCATTAGCGTGTTCGATTGCTGTTTTTAGTAACTGTAAACTAACCATTTTTGTGTTTGTATACTTGTGTTTTTGTCGTTGATTCTTGAAATTAGTTATCAAAAATTAATTCTTAGCGTTAAAATATTAACTTATGACAATATATAGTATATAAAATTATTGTTTTTTTATCATTTTTTAATAAATAGTATAAAAAAGATAATAATATAGTAAAAGAATTGTCAATAATAATTAGTTAAATAAAAGAACGAATTATTCACACATAAAATAACACACGCCCAAAATAAATTCGATTAAAGTCAAGGGTTTCTCACAGAGAACTAACAAATTAAATTTTTCCTTCTTTTAGAGGTGATTCAAATTAAAAGTTTAATAGAAATTCTACTTCTATAAGAAACGCCCAGACCAAGTAATTACGATTTCACAAAGTGAATCCATTTTTATTTCTAATAGAGAATTTCTTTAATTTAATGAAAAGTTCCTGGTTCTGATGAACATTTACATTCGCAACTTCGTTGCTCGAAAATTCACATTTTTTAAAAAGAGGAAACAAGAAAATTACCTTCTGCGAATTATTTTGTTATTCTATAATCTTGAAGATAAAGAACATCTAATCCTGTTGCTGAAAAACATTTCAAAGCTTCTTGTGGTGTGCATACAATGGGCTCTCCTTTAACATTGAATGAGGTATTTAAAACTACAGGCACACCAGTTATTTCTTTAAATTGATTTATCAATGACCAATATTTTAAGTTATTTTGCTTTTCAACTACCTGCACTCTTGAAGTATTATCAATGTGAACAACTGCAGGTATTTCTCTTTGTGCTTTTTCATTCGCATCAACTGTATAAAGCATAAATCGCGGGTCCCCTACAAGTTCAAAATATTGATTCGCGAATTCACTCATTGCAGAAGGAGCAAA
>Ga0114931_10005325_pt1 | contig 15885 bp, 10 predicted proteins | sample 2SBtaG_FD_89579 | JGI IMG/M metagenome (GOLD analysis project Ga0114931, IMG submission 89579) | Deep subsurface microbial communities from Kolumbo volcano to uncover new lineages of life (NeLLi) - 2SBTROV14_V59a metaG | ecosystem: Environmental > Aquatic > Marine > Volcanic | place: Kolumbo...
AATCCAAGACGGGGGGGAAATCCAAGACGGGGGGGAAATCCAAAACGGGGGGGAAATCAAAGACCGAGGAAACTGGGCGAAAGGTCCAAAGCGAGATCGCTTCTGGGGCGGACATTGTGGTCCAATCCCTGGTCCAACTCGGCGTGAAAATCATCTTTGCCTACCCGGGTGGTGCAAGCATGCCTTTGCACCAGGCGCTCACCCGGTTTCGCGACCAGATCCGCACCATCCTGCCCAGGCACGAACAGGGCTGTGGTTTTGCCGCCCAGGGCCTCGCACGAAGTACCGGCCAGGTTGGGGTCTGCATGGCGACCAGCGGCCCCGGGGCCACGAACCTGGTCACTACGATTGCCGATGCCAAGCTCGATAGCGTGCCAATGATTGCCATCACCGGCCAAGTGCACACGGCCAGCATTGGCAGCGATGCTTTTCAGGAAACGCCTATTGTCGAGGTTTGTCGTGGCATCACAAAACACCATTATCTGGTGACCGATGTCCACGACCTCGCCCGGGTGGTGAAAGAAGCCTACCTGGTCGCTACCACAGGTCGGCCCGGCCCCGTGTTGATCGATATCCCCAAGGATGTACAGCTTGATACGTGCGTGCCGGATTACGATACCGAGCTCAATCTGCCAGGCTACCAATTCGAACCCCCTCGGGCCCAACCGGAGCAAATCAACCAGATTGCAGCTGCCATCAAGCGGGCCAAACGTCCGGTGATTTACGCGGGCGGTGGCATCATCACCGCCGGAGCCAGCGCAAGCCTGCGCGCGCTGGTTCAAAAGACAGGCATTCCCATCACGACCACTCTCATGGTATTGGGAGCTTATCCGGGAACCGACCGGCTGTCGCTCGACATGCTTGGCATGCACGGGTCCGTTTATGCCAACCTGGCAGTCGATCAGGCGGATTTATTGTTGGCGCTGGGTGTGCGTTTTGACGATCGGGTCACTGGCAAGGTAGACGAATTTTGCAAGCACGGAAAAATTATTCATGTTGACATTGACGCCTCGGAATTGAATAAAAATAAAGCGGCCCATATTCCCATTTGCAGCGATGTTCGGCAGGTCCTGGATGAGCTGAACCAAATCGTTGAGCCCCCGGAAAACCTGTCCGATTGGGTAGACCAATGCCTGCGGTGGAAAGCCGAGGATCCGTTTACTTACGACTCACAGTATCCGGGGATCACGCAGCAATTGGCCATCGCAACACTCTGGAAACTCAGCCGCGATAAAGACCCCATCTTGGCGGTCGGCGTCGGCCAACATCAGATGTGGGCGGCCCAATTTTACAAATTTGACCAGCCCAGGCGCTGGCTGAGCAGCAGTGGATTGGGGACGATGGGTTTCGGCTTGCCCGCGGCGATGGGGGCGCAAGCCGCGTTCCCGGACCGGTTGGTTCTGGACATCGATGGGGATGGTAGTTTCCAGATGAACATTCAGGAACTGGCGACCTGCTATTGTGAAAATCTGCCGGTAAAAGTCCTTCTCCTAAACAACCAGCACCTGGGCATGGTCATGCAGTGGGAAGACCGGTTCATGCAGGGCAATCGGGCCCACACGTACTTGGGCCCCATTGACCATCCCGAGGCCTTGGGCCAGGGCGACGGTCTGGGCCCCAGCCAGCGCTACCCGAATTTTGTCGAAATCGCCAAGGGATACGGATGCGGAGCCGACGGCGTGAAGGAACTGGCGGATCTGACTCCTGCCCTGGAAGAGATGATCGCCTACGATGGCCCGTACGTACTCGATGTCGAGGTTCCCTACCAGGAACACGTACTGCCGATGATTCCCGGTGGCCACACGGTTCGCGACATGATCAGGAAGTAAATGGGTAGCCACTATCGGCGTTCATTCCTTGGATCGGCCGTTCACTCCCTAAATGCGACGGTTAATAATGCGCCGGCCCCTAGGTGCCTAGGCTTCCGTGGGGCTCTCGTCCCCTTCCTCCTCTTCCTTCTTTTTCTTTTTCTTCTTCATCTGTAGCTTGCGCACCCGGACCTTGGGCAAACCGAGCGGAGAGTCGCCCTCCTTCCAGCGGTCCGTTTCTTTGAGATTTTCCAGCCGCTCGATGCGGGTTAGCACGCTACGATTTCCAGATCCGCCACGGCGGATTTTCAAGCTCTTATCGATGGTCATCGGCCATCTCTCCCAATCGGTTCGCTGCAATCCGCTTTGGCGGACACTCGGGGCCATGCCACTCGGTGCGGCTGACGTAAGCCCCGCATTATAGGCGGTCAGGGTCAGGCTGGCAACGTGCTTCGTGCCGGCATTTCCTGGCTTTCAGGCTTTCTCCGGCAGGGTCACCTTGACAGGAATAATTACCTGGCCCGCCCACTGGCCAAACGGTGCTGTATTTTTGACAGCCTGTTGCCACCCGGCCTATACTTTCTGCGGTTAACTTGCCGGTTTTCTGGCAAGATTTGCGATTCGCGGACGAACTAGAGCTAATACACAGTTTTGCCATTGCGCTCTGCTAGGTCGGCCCCTTATGGAGGACGGTAGCCATGTTGGACATGATTTTTCTGGTTTGTGCCGTGCTGGGTGGTACCGTAATGGTCTGCCAATTCCTAATGACACTCCTGGGCATGGGCCACGATAACAGCGACCTGGGAGGCGACAATTTTTCTGGTGCTGCGGACCTGAGTGGCGGCGATTTCGATACTGGAGATTTAGGATCCGGCCATTTCGATGGTGGTGGTTCCGCCGATTTGGCAGGCGACGGCGATCTGGCAACCGACCATCACATGGGCATGTCCCAGGCCGCGGATGGCGAATACCAGCACACCAGCAGCAGCTGGCTGTTTGGGGTGCTGTCGTTTCGCACCCTGGTTGCTGCTTTGGCCTTCTTCGGTCTGTCGGGCAAGGCCGCCCTCTCCGCCGAGATGGCTCCGGCTGTCGCGCTGCTGGTTTCCACCGCCGCGGGACTGGGTGCCATGGTCGGCATGTACTGGATGATGCGATCGATCTCCCGGCTCAACTCGTCGGGCAATCAACGGATCCGCAATGCGCTGGGCAAGCCGGCTACCGTCTACGTGCTGATTCCCGCCAGAGGTTCAGGAGCCGGCAAAGTGCAGCTCACCATGCAAAACCGGATTGTCGAGTATCAGGCCATCACCACGGAAGGAAAACCGATGAAATCGGGTGAGCCGGTCGAGGTGGTCGACATCATCAACTACAACACTCTGCAGGTGCGCCGCGTGGAAGCCACAGTTTGAATCGCACCAATCATCGAATTGCCGCAAACCGCATAATCATTGCAAGCAGGCGAGAGATTTTCTCCCGGTTCGAAAAAGATGTCACCTCGGACTGTTGTACGAGAGATACTATCACGGCAACCATTTTCCACTTAATATCGAGGAGCAGACCATGAACACCTTATCTCCGATGGCAGCCGCGCTAACCGGTCCTCTCGTCTGGTTGGTGCTTCTGGGTATCCTGGTAGCGCTGGTCTTCTTCACGATGATCATTTTGCTGAAAAACAATTACAAACGGTGTTCCAGTAATCAGGTTTTGGTGATCTTCGGTAAAACAAGCCAGGGCCAGGCAGCCAAAACAGTGCATGGCGGCGCGGCGTTCATCTGGCCTCTGTTTCAGGATTACCGATATCTGAGCCTGGAACCCATCCAGATCGAAATTCCATTGCGGGGCGCCCTCTCGAGCGAGAACATCCGCGTAAACGTCCCCAGTGTATTTACGGTAGCGGTTGGTACCGCGCCCGATGTGATGACCAATGCGGCCATCCGCCTGCTCGACTTGAATACATCAGAAGTGCGCGGACAAGCCGAGGAAATCATCTTCGGCCAGTTGCGGCAGGTAATCGCCTCGATGCCAATCAAGGACATCAACCGTGACCGCGACACATTCCTGCAACATATCCAGAATTCGGTGGAGCCTGAATTGCGTAAAATCGGCCTGGTGCTGATCAACGTGAACATCACCGATATCACCGATGAGAGCGGCTACATCGACGCCATCGGTCAGCAAGCCGCATCGCAGGCCATTCAACAGGCTCGCGGCGACGTGGCCGATGAAGTGAAGCAGGGTGAAATTAGGGTGGCCCAAGCGAACCGTGAAAAGGCAATCGAAGTGGCCAATGCAACCAAGCTCCGCGAAATCGGCACTCGTGAAGCCGAGCGCGAACAGGCGGTGCGGGTGGCGGATTTGAATAAAGAGCAAGCCGTCGGTGAACAAGCGGCCGCCTTCGAACGCGACATGCAGGTCAAAAACGCCAAGCAGCAGATGCGGATCGCGGTGGCCGAGGCGGACGCCAAGGCGGTCGATGGCGAAAATGTGGCCGCGGCAACCATCGCCCAATCCCAGGCGACCTTGTTGATGGAAAAGGCCGATGCCTTCCAACGCGGCGAGTCTCGCAAACGCGAGGCCGAGGCGGCCGTACTGGAAGTGCAGAACCGGGCCATGGCTAAGGCGGCCCTGGCCGAGGCGGAACGGATTGAGGCAGAACAACGGGCCAAACTCGAGGCACCGGCGATCGCCGAAAAGGCAAAAATCATCGTCGATGCCGAGGCCGAAGCCCAGAAGCGGCGCGTCGAAGCCGAAGGGGCGGCGGCGGCCATTTATGCCAGGCTGGAAGCCGAGGCCCGTGGCCAGTATGAAATTCTTGCCAAGAAGGGAGATGGCCTGAAACAGATCGTTGAAGCGTGTGGAGGCGCAACCGAAGCATTCCAACTAATGATGCTTGAACATCTCGACAGGTTGGCCGAAACAAGTGCCCAAGCGATTTCAAACATCAAGTTCGATAAAATCGTGGTCTGGGAAAATGGCGGCACGAACGGCCGCGGCAATACGGCCGATTTCCTGCATAGCATGGCCGGTACCCTGCCACCCATGTTGCAGGTAATGCGCGACATCGGCGGCATCGAAGTACCCGAAAGCTTGACCAAACTGGCCGGCAGCCAGGATGTAGCCAAAAACGGACCGAAAGCAGGCAAAGGCACTCCTCCCAGCACGGCCCACACTGCCAAGGGATGAGCGTCCTCCGGCAACTCGGAGGGGGCGAGTTCGGACGCATCCTGTATCGTGGCCCTTAATCGTCTCTTAATCCACGGCCTCTGGCCGTGCGACCCTGATAGGCTCTGCCGGTCCGGCGAGTTTCACTTTCCGCCCCCTTTTAGGGTGCTTCCTCAAGCCACCTGCTCCGCAGGTGGTACCTGACTTGGTGCGGTGGACCTCATGGCCCGTTGGGATGGACGAGTGCGTTCATCTTGTTTCTTGGCTGCAGGTATCTCGACCCGCTACCTCGGATGGAGCAAGCACGCTACGATGGCCTTATGCCGGCCGCCGATCATCCAGAACCGCCTGTCAACGTTGCCACGCGCTTAGCGCACATTGCTGCGCGGATGCCTGAAGCTTTGGCGGTGGTGAATGAAACGGGCGGTCGGCGGTGGACAGGGCCAAGGGATGAGGCCGCGCGGATCTGCTTCGCTCAGCTCGACCGTGACGCCACGGCCATCGCTCGCGGGCTGGTGGAAATGGGCGTCACGCCAGGCACCCGGCTAGCCTTGCTGGTACCGCCCGGGGTGCCGTTTGTCAAGCTGGTATTCGGCCTGCTCCGCTGTGGCGCGACGACCGTGCTGATCGACCCGGGCATGGGACGCCGACACTTGGTCGATTGCCTGGCCGCCATGAAACCGCGAGGGTTTGTTGCGGTCAGCCCGGCCCAGGCGATGCGCCGGCTGCTGCGGCACCGGTTTCCCCAGGCCCGCCACAACGTCACGGTCGGGCGGCGGTGGTTTTGGGGCGGCCCAACCTTGCGACAATTAATCGCCCGTGGTGCGCATTCCAAAATCCCGCTGCCAGCCACCCAGGCCGACGACCCGGCCGCCATTATCTACACCAGCGGCAGCACCGGTCCGCCCAAGGGGGTCCTTTACACGCATCGGATGTTCGACACCCAGGCCAGCCAAATCAGGCAGCAGTATTCCATCGAGCCCGGCGGCATGGACCTGGCTTGCTTTGCCCTGTTCGGCCTGTTCAACTCGGTGATGGGGGTGACCACGGTGTTTCCCGACATGGATTTTTCACATCCGGCCACGGCCGATCCACGGAAACTTCTGGCTGCCGCCCAGCGTTGGAAAATCACCCAGGCTTTCGCGTCGCCGGCCGTGTGGGACAACCTGAGCCGCTACTGCGAGCAGCATGGCCAGCAGATTCCCTCGCTGCGCAAGGTGCTTTCCTGCGGCGCGCCGGTGCCGGCCGACGTGCTGCGGCGCACTTTGGCCTGTGTTCACCCCGAAGCAGAAATGCACACTCCCTACGGAGCGACCGAATGCCTGCCGGTGGCCACGATTGGAGCCAGCGAAGTGCTGGCCGAAACGGCCACCCAAACGGGCCAAGGCGAGGGTGTTTGCGTTGGCCATAAGTTTCCCTGTGGTGATTGGAGCGTGATCCGCATTACCGACGCGCCCATCCTCACGCTCGATCAGGCCGAAGTGTTGGCCCCGGGCCAGGTGGGAGAGTTGATTGTCCGTGGTCCCCAAGTGTCGCCGGACTACATTGAGAATGAGCCTAATGCGATGAGGCCTAATGCAATGACGAAGATCCGCGCTGGCCAGGAGACATGGCACCGAATGGGCGACGTGGGTTACTTGGACAACCGGCAGCGATTTTGGTATTGCGGCCGCAAAGCACATCGGGTGGAGATGGCTGCCAGCACGCTTTTTTCAGTTTGCTGTGAAGCAATATTCAATCAACATCGCCAGGTTCGCCGCTCCGCCCTGGTCGGTATCGGCTGCCCAGGCGGGCAAACCCCCGTGCTGGTCGTGGAAACGGAAAGTGCTTGGCAAGCATCCCATCGTGCGGCCGACAAACGTTCCCGGCCCAACCCGCAGGCCTGGCAGCGGCTGCTCGGCGAACTGCGGGAATTGGGCCGGAAGCACCAGCCGACAAGAGCCATTCGGCGGTTCTTGTGGCATCCTTCTCTGCCGGTCGATGTGCGTCACAACGCGAAGATCCATCGTGAAAAACTGGCCGAATGGGCCGCCGAAGAGCTCAAAGCAAGCGAATAGGAGCCTCTTCATGCATGCACTGGTTACCGGCGGTGGAGGATTTTTAGGTCATGCTATCGCCCGCCAACTCCGTGCCCGCGGCGACTGGGTACGCAGCTTGAGCCGCGGCGCGTATCCGGAACTGGAAACCTTGGGAGTCGAAGCGGTGCGGGGAGACCTGCGCGATGGCCAAACTGTAGCGGCCGCCTGCCAGGGTATTGACTGCGTGTTTCACACGGCCGCCGTGGCAGGGATTGGGGGGCCTTGGAAAACCTATTATGACATCAATGTGTTGGGAACCCGGAACGTGCTGGAAGGGTGTCGCCGGGGGCAGGTCCCCCGGTTGGTCTACACCAGTAGCCCTAGCGTGACCTTTGCCGGAACGGACCAATGCGGCTGCGATGAAAGGGCCCCCTATGCGTCTACCTGGTTGGCCCATTATCCACACTCCAAGGCGTTGGCCGAACAGGACGTGCTGAAGGTGAGCGGCAAAGGCCACCCGCGCACCTGTGCCCTGCGGCCACACCTCATTTGGGGCCCGCGCGATGGTCACCTCATACCTCGCTTGGTACGGCGAGCCCGTTCGGGCCGTCTGCGCCGCGTCGGCGATGGTACCAACCGTGTCGATATGATTTATGTTGAAAACGCGGCAACGGCCCACCTGCAAGCGGCGGATGCCCTCCTCTCTAGAGACTCCCAGGTTACAGGGAAGGCTTACTTTCTCAGCCAAGGTGAACCGGTCAACTGCTGGCAGTGGATCGACCAGCTGTTGGCCCTGGCCGATTTGCCACCGGTGCAAAAATCGATTTCCCTGGCCGCGGCCCGTCGTATCGGTGCTGCCTGCGAAGCTACCTACCGACTGCTGCGACTCTCGAGCGAACCACCCATGACCCGCTTTCTGGCTGCCCAACTGGGCCACTCCCACTGGTTCGATATCACGGCTGCCCGGCAAGACTTTGGCTATCAGCCGCAAGTTTCCACGGCCGAAGGAATGCGGCGTCTGGCCGTCTGGCTTCGCGGCAAACGATTGTGAAATCGGGCTGCTAGCCACGCGTTCCAGGGCCGGCTACAATAGGCGGCTTAATTTCTGGTTGAGTTAGAAGAAGGGCCACCCGCGTGCTACGAACCCATACTTGCGGCGAGCTGCGAGCAGAACAGGTCGGACAATCGGTCACTTTGTGTGGCTGGGTCGATACCTATCGAGATCATGGCGGCGGCTTGTTTGTCGACCTGCGCGATCGCTATGGACTCACGCAGGTCGTCTTCAATCCGCCCGATTCATCCGCGGAAGTCATCGAAGCGAGCAAGTCCTTGCGGAGCGAATACGTGATTGCAGTCGAGGGCACCGTCGCCGAACGGCCCACCGGCATGGCCAATACCAAGCTGGCGACTGGGGCAGTCGAGGTCCGCGTCAACCGGTTTCGTCTGCTGAACAAAAGCCTTACGCCGCCCGTATCTCCCCGTGGCAAGGAATCCAGCGGCAAGGAATCCCGTGGCCAGGAATCCCGTGGCCAGGAATCCAGCGGCCAGGCGTCCAGTGACCAGGAACTCAGTGGCCAGGAGCTCCCCAGTGAAGACCTGCGATTGAAGCATCGTTACCTCGACTTACGGCGGGGCAAGATGCAAAAAACGCTCATCCTGCGCGATCGGCTGATCAAGCAAATGCGAGACTACTTTGCCGAGCATGATTTCCTGGACATCGAAACGCCCGTCTTGGGACGCAGTACGCCTGAAGGAGCCCGCGATTACCTGGTGCCCAGCCGTGTGCATCCAGGCTCGTTCTACGCCCTGCCCCAATCGCCCCAGCTCTACAAACAGATCTTGATGATCGCCGGCTACGACCGCTACGTGCAAGTAGCCCGCTGCTTTCGGGACGAAGACCTGCGTGCCGACCGGCAACCGGAATTCACCCAACTCGACCTGGAAATGTCGTTTGTCGATGCCGACGACATCATGAACCTGCTGGATGGGCTGGTCGCCCGGCTCGCCAAACAGGTGCGAGGGATCGATCTGCAGACTCCCCTGCCGCGGCTGACGTACGCGGAAGCCATGGACCGCTTTGGCCACGACGCTCCCGACTTGCGTTTTGGCCTGGAGCTGGTGGACTGTACCGACCTGGCGGCCGAGGCGGATTTTCGCGTATTCAGCAGCGTGGCCAACTCGGGCGGCAAAGTCCGCTGCATCAATGCCAAGAGAGGCATGCGGCATTACTCCCGCCGCGGGATCGATGCGCTGACTAAATTTGTGGGCGACTACGGTGCGAAAGGCCTGGCCTGGTTCCGCGTGGAAGAGGATGGCAAGCTCAATTCGACCATCGCCAAGAACTTCAGTCCTGAGTTGCTGGCCCAATTCGCCCAGCGGCTGGAAGCCCAGCCGGGCGATCTGTTGCTGTTTGTGGCGGACCGCTGGGAAGTGACCTGCAAAGCACTACACGCCCTGAGGACAAAGTTAGGGCAAGAGATGAAACTCTACGACCCGGATGCCATGCATTTTTCCTGGGTGGTCGAGTTTCCGATGTTCGAGTACGACAACGAAGCCCAGCGTTGGACCGCCATGCACCACCCATTCACCGCGCCCTTAACGGAAGACCTGCCGCTGCTGGAAACCGATCCGGGCCAATGCCGCGCCCAGGCCTACGACCTGGTCGTCAATGGCTGCGAAGCGGGCGGCGGCACCATTCGGATTCATGATGCGACCACGCAACAGAAAGTGTTCACGCTGCTGGGCATTCACGAGCAGACCGCCCAAGAGCGTTTCGGTTTTTTGCTGGAGGCGCTCCAGTATGGCGCTCCGCCGCATGGTGGCATCGCGTTGGGCATCGATCGGCTGGTCATGCTGTTTGGCAAACTGGAGAACATCCGTGATGCGATCGCCTTCCCCAAAACGCAAAAAGCGGCCGACCTGATGACCGAAGCACCTGGCGAAGTCGACGAGCAGCAACTCCAGGAACTCAATATCCGCATTCGCAGCAGCGATTGAAAGACTGGTAGCTTGCCAGCGCGTACGGCGACGGTTTTCACCCATGCAATAGAGAAACCCCTTCAGCAGGAAATGACCTATGTCGGAAGGTTGGAACATTCGGCCATGTCTCAAGTCCGCGTTCTCTGGCATCGCCATCCTGGCAGTTTTCGCGCCAGGCGATGTGCCACTAGCGGAATTGCTACCGGGTCCTGGCCCAAGGGCACATGCGGCCCAGACGGTTCGTCCGGCGAAGGCCCTATTGCAGGAGAGTTCGAATGCCGCTGCGGAGCCTGCCGCCAGCCGAATCCCTCCGGTGCTGCTTTCAGCCGGTCACCGCAAGCTTTGCCGCATTTTTGTAGGGGACCATTTGCCGCCCATCGAACTTCCTCGGTTGGGTGGAGACGTAACCGAGCTGGCCAGTCTTCAGGGCAAACGGGCCACGGTCGTCCTGTTTTGGCACCCTGACCGCTGGATGGCGCGCGGGGCGCTCGGCGATTTATCGGTGTTGGCCAGGCAGTGGGCCGGCAAACGCGTGGCGCTGGTTGGCATTGCCTGCGGCCAACCGGCCGGCGCAGTCCAGGCCCAACTGACCGCAACCGGAGCACTCTTTCCCCAGTTGCTCGACACGGACGGCCACGCCTTTTCGTTGGTCAGCCAAGACGCCGGCCCGACTCCTTTGCCATGGATCTATGTGCTCGACAAGAAAGGCAAAATAGTCTGGTTCGACATCGAGTATTCCGAAGCGACGCGACGCGAATTGCGGCAAACCATCGCTGTTCTGACAGCCGGCCCCTAGCGACTTGCCAGTCGCCGGACCCATTTCGAGACAAAGTCTGGCATGCATGCTAGAATGCACCTGGTTGCGCTCTCGCCTATTAAGCGCTCTCTCGCTCCAATCCGCCAGATCCGCATCTACCTATTCCATGCTACCGGTGAGGAATAAGAACCATGCGACTGACAATCAAGCGGCATCCCAGCTCCATCCTCTTATTTTCCTGTTGGGCGGTTCTATGCTTCATGCACCTCGCGGGCTCGAATTGGTGTTTTGGCTTGACCGAACCGATCCTCTATGTCGACGATTCCTCAAACCGACTCGGAACGATCAATCTGCGCACTCATGAAACGGCCGTCATTGGGGCTTTTAACGTACCCTCGGTGCTGACGGACATTGCATTCAGCCCATCTGGGGAACACCTGTTTGGCGTGTCACCCGATGGACTCTGGCAGATCAATCCCGAAACAGCGGCCACCCAGTTTGTCGGTGGCTTCGGTATTTTTGGCCTCCTGATGAATGCGCTCGTGTTTGACACCGATGGTAGGCTGTACGCGGCAGCTGCCAATTCAACACTCCTTTACGAAGTCAATCCAACAACCGGATTCGTCGTTCGGGCGGTCGATATGGGAGGTTTCTTTTCGTCCGGGGACCTGGTGTTTGATGATGCCAGGAACTTGTACCTCAGCGGCAATGATAGCAACCTGGTTGCAATCGATCGCGGTACCGGGCTGGGCACCCAGATCGGACCTTTTGGATTCCCCGATGTCCTCGGTCTGGCCCATGAGCCATTCGGAGCCGTGTATGGTTTCTCCGGCACGAATGTCTTTACGGTGAATCTCAACACGGGCAATGGTTCGTTTTTGTTGAATTATGGGAGTTCAGGGTTGACCGAGGCTTTTGGGGGCAGCTTTCGCAATGAAATCGTGCCCTCGGGCGACTTTGATCTGGATGAGGACGTCGATGGCAGCGACTTCCTGTTATGGCAGCGGACCTTTGGTTCCACCACCGAACTGGCTGCGGATGGCAACGGCGATGGCGTAGTCGATTCTGGTGACCTGGCCCTTTGGCAAGCCCAATTCGGGCTGAACGAAGGGCCCGGGCCACTGGTCGCTGCGGTGCCGGAACCTCCGTCCTTGGCGGCGGCGGTTTGTCTGGTCCTAACTCTCACGCCGCTGCTTCGAGCTGCGGCACCTTGAGCTTAGAGAGGGAGCCAAGTTTCCATAACAGGTGTTGTACTGTATGGCGACTACGATCATGATGTAGAAGTTATAGTAAGCTGCCAAGGGACCAACCGGCTGCGGGTGTCACCACGGATTGCGTACGTAATAAGTGTGCCAGGAATGACTCGAAACATTCTTCGATCATGGTGTCGTCAGACAACCGCTCAACACTCGTCCAGGCTGTTGGCACGCTCACATCCCACCGCCCCCATCGCTAGTCCCCGCGTTGGCAGGTGGATGGTTCTATCACTGCGGTCGTGCGGAGGGACTTTGGTTCGTACCGGGTGCCTCGGTATGGCTGTTTGCCTGGCCATGAATCCGGACTGGGGTGCGGCAGCGGGGCCGATCGTTCGAGACGACCAGGTTCCTGCCTTGTTTCAGACTTTCTGTTTCGATTGCCACGGCGATGGGGCCAGCGAAGGAGACCTGGACCTGGATCAGATTCTTGCCCAACCATCTGCGGTCAGGTATCGTGAACGGTGGCTGGCCGTGTGGAAGAATCTGCGCGCCCAGACCATGCCGCCGGCTGAAGCGGACCGCCCGGACAGCGCGGCCCGGACCGCCGCCGTCCGCTGGATCGAACGCCGCGTATTTCGGCTCGACCCGGCCCATCCCGACCCGGGCAGAGTAACGATTCGCCGGCTGAACCGCCACGAATACGAGAGCACCATTTTCGATTTGTTGGGAATTCGCTTCAATGCCACCGAGGCTTTCCCGGCGGACGATACGGGCTATGGGTTCGACACCATCGGCGCGGCCCTGAGTATTTCGCCGCTGCTGACTGAAAAATACCTGCAGGCGGCCGAGCGTATCGTCAAGCAATTGCTGGACGACCGGAACAGCGCTGCCTATCGGCGGGTCTTTTTCGACGGCGGCCCACCGGAGGATGCCAGCGAACGGGCGGACTACGCCCGCCGCGTGCTGGAGCGATTTGCCAGCCGGGCGTTCCGCCGTCCGCTGGACCCTCCGGTGCTCGACCGATTGGTGATGTTGCAGCGTCAGTTCGAAACGCCGACTGAAGACAGCCAGGTGGTGTCGATCGGTCAGGCCATGACGGCTGTGTTGGCCTCGCCGAGGTTCTTGTTTCGAGCCGAACTGCAGCCCGAGCCCGACGATGCGGCTCAAATCGTCGATTTGGACGACTATGCCCTGGCAGCACGATTGTCGTATTTCCTCTGGTGTTCGCTGCCGGACGAACGCTTGTGGAAGCTGGCTGGCGCGGGCCAATTGAGAGCCCATTTGAACGAGGAGGTGGAACGCATGCTAGCCGACTCCAAGTCGGATCGGTTCATCGAGGCTTTTGTGGGCCAATGGCTGCGGACCCGGGACGTGGCGGGGATCCATATCGATGCCCGGCGCGTGTTAAAACTGGCTTCCCTCAAGGAGGCCAACCGGGTTTTCAACCAGCAGATTCGCCACTCGATGCAGAAGGAAACGGAACTCCTATTCGCTTCTGTGCTACGGGAAAATCGGCCGGCGACCGAGCTTCTGACGGCCAACTACACATTTTTGAACCAGCCACTGGCGGACTTTTATGGCATTCCCAATGTCCAAGGGCCGGACATGCGGCGCGTCGGGCTCGTTGCGGAGCGGGATCATCGGGGCGGCATCCTGACGCATGGCAGTGTGCTGGTCGTCACCTCGAATCCCACCCGAACATCGCCTGTCAAGCGGGGCCTGTTCATCCTGGAAAACTTACTGGCGATGCCTCCGCCACCGCCGCCGCCAAACGTGCCCCCACTGGAGGATGCCGCCAAGAGACGGAAGGGCCGACTTTTTGCTCGTGAAATCCTGGCCCTCCATCGCGCGAAGCCCCTGTGCGCTTCCTGCCACGACCGCATGGACCCCTTGGGGCTGGCCATGGAAAACTACAACGCCGTGGGAAAATGGCGTGGGCGGGATAATGGTCAGCCGATCAACTCGGCGGGAAAATTGCTTACCGGCGAGACTTTCCACAGTGTTCTGGAACTGGCTCAGATCCTGGCCGAACAGCGTAAAAACGATTTTTGCCGCTGTCTGACTGAAAAGATGTTAACCTATGCGTTGGGCCGAGGCGTCGAATATTATGACGCACCATCGGTCGAGGCCATCCTATCGCGGATGGACCAGCATGGGGACCAGTTGAAACAGCTGGTCCTGGGAATTGTTCACTCGGCTCCGTTCCTACAACGTCGTGGTGGCGGGTAAACTGAGAATCGTTGGATTTGAGTGAGAAATCGACATGGAACCATCCACCCACCGTCGGCATTTTTTGCGTGCTTTGGGAGTTAGTGTGGCCTTGCCTTGGTTCGAGTCCTGGCAATCAAATCAAATTTGCGTTGCCGGCAAGATTCAACCAGCGACCACCGCCGGGGGAGCTCCCTTGCGGACCGCCTACCTCTATATCCCCAACGGGGTCGTCGTGCCACGTTGGACGCCGGCGGGCGAAGGGGTCGACTTCGTGTTGAATCATACGATGGAACCCCTGTCCGATTTCCAATCGGATCTTCAGGTCCTGTCGGGATTCGAGCAGAAGAACGGCCGAGCTGGTAAGGACGGTGCTGGCGATCACGCCCGGGCGGGAGCTACCTTCCTGACCGGCGCGAGGCCCAAAAAGACTGGCGGCAGCGATATCCACTTGGGAATTTCCATCGACCAGTTGATGGCTCAAAAGATCGGCTACTTGACCCGCTTGCCGTCGCTCGAATTATCCTGCGATGGAGTGCGGACATCGGGATCCTGCGATTCCGGCTATTCGTGCGCTTACCAGTTCAACCTTTCGTGGCGCAGCGCCACCAGTCCCATGGCGCCCGAAGCCAATCCGAGGCACGTTTTCGAACGCCTTTTTGGCAGCGGCAAACCGCACGAGCGCGAGCAGAATCGGCAGGCGCGTCAGCAACGCAAACGGTCCATACTCGATTTTGTTTTGGACGACGCCCGGCGTCTGAAAAAACAGCTCGGGTCCCGGGACCAACAGAAGCTGGACGAATATCTTTTTGGCGTCCGCCAACTGGAACGGCAAATCGACAGGTCCGAGCAGTTTGGCGCCCTACCGGATCCGCACAGTGCCCTTCCAGGCGGAGGTCTGCCGGAAGGGATACCGCATAATTATCGGCAACACTTGCGGTTGATGTTCGACCTTCTCGTCCTGGCGTTCCAAACCGATTCAACGCGAATCGCCACCTTCCTGCTGGCCCACGACGGCAGCAATCGCAATTTTCCAGACATCGGTGTTGCCGAAGGGCATCATTCGCTTTCTCACCATCAAAACAATGTTGACAAGATTGAGAAACTGGCGAAGATCGATCGTTTTTACATGGAACAATTTGCTTATTTTCTGAGTCGCTTAAAACATTGCAAGGACGTCGATAACCGTCCCCTGCTGGAAAATTCGATGATTGTCTACGCGGGTGGTTTGTCGGACGGAAACCGCCACCGCCACGACAATCTTCCCGTGATTCTGGCCGGCCATGGCGGGACAGGACTGACCCCCGGACGCCATTTGCGAGTTCCCGAAACGACCCCGCTGACGAACCTCTATTTGACGATGCTCGACAGGCTGGGCATCGCCGAAAACTCGTTCGGCGATTCGACCGGCCGTATCGAGTCGCTGTAAGCGAAGAGGAATTGGACAAACTGCCAAAGCGGTAGTCTTTGGCTCGTCTGACCAAGCTCGCAGTCAAAGCATTGCGTTCAACATATCGACAAACGGCATGGAAGTAAGCATCTTCCTGAAGATGTCGTGCCGTGCGTTATCTCGCTTAAGTGCATGGTAAATGCCGTCTGCTTCATCGGCACGAGGGGGTCTGCCCAGAATGTCGCGTACTTAAGGGAAAAACTTAGCTAGCATGTCATCCTGAGGGAGCCTAAGCGACTGAAGGATCTCCTGATATATAGATTCTTCAGTCGTCGACCAAAACAAGTTTCGGTGCCCGCTCCCTCAG
>Ga0114931_10005326_pt1 | contig 15885 bp, 16 predicted proteins | sample 2SBtaG_FD_89579 | JGI IMG/M metagenome (GOLD analysis project Ga0114931, IMG submission 89579) | Deep subsurface microbial communities from Kolumbo volcano to uncover new lineages of life (NeLLi) - 2SBTROV14_V59a metaG | ecosystem: Environmental > Aquatic > Marine > Volcanic | place: Kolumbo...
GGCTTATCGCAACACCCTGATTCGGCAGATCTCCCAGCACGCCCACTCCGAGGTGATCGGCATGCAGCCGGAAGGCAACTGGTTGACGAGGGCGCCGACCCTGAGGCGCAAATCCATTCTGCTCGCCAAGGTTCAGGACGAAGCCGGTCACGGACTCTACCTCTACAGCGCCGCCGAGACGCTCGGCATTTCCCGCGAGCAGATGGCCAGCCAGCTGCTCGCCGGCACGGCCAAGTATTCGAGCATCTTCAATTACCCGACGCTGACCTGGGCCGATATCGGCGCGATTGGCTGGCTGGTCGATGGCGCGGCAATCATGAACCAGATCCCGCTTTGCCGTTGCTCCTATGGCCCCTATTCGCGCGCCATGATTCGCGTTTGCAAGGAAGAGAGCTTTCATCAGCGCCAGGGCTACGAAATCATGGTTGAGCTCTGTCGTGGCAGCGACGCGCAACGGGAAATGGCTCAGGACGCCCTGAATCGCTGGTGGTGGCCTTCAATCATGATGTTCGGTCCGAGCGACAAGAACTCGAAGCACTCGGCACAGTCGATGGCCTGGAAGATCAAGCGCTTTACGAACGACGAGTTGCGGCAGAAATTTGTCGACGTGACCGTGCCGCAGGCAGATTTCATCGGTCTCAAAATGCCGGACGAGGACCTGCTCTATGACCAGGAGTCAGGCCACTACCGTTTTGGCGAGATCGACTGGCAGGAATTCATGGAAGTGATCGCTGGCAACGGCCAGTGCAATATCGAGCGTATGAAAAAGAGAACCGAGGCGCACGAAAATGGCGCCTGGGTTCGCGAGGCCGCGCAAGCTTACGCAGCAAAGCAAGCTGCCAAAGCGGCTGCGTGACATTACATTGTGGGAGCCCGCCCCGGCGGGCGAATTGAGACTTGATATGAACAAAGACTGGCCTCTCTACGAGGTTTTCATCCGTGCCAGATCGGGCCTGAGCCATCGCCATGCCGGCAGCGTGCACGCGGCAGATGACCAGATGGCGCTCGATCATGCGCGCGACGTGTATACGCGGCGCAACGAGGGCGTCAGTATCTGGGTCGTAAAGTCGAACAATATCGTTGCCTCCGATCCGGCGGAAAGCGACGTATTTTTCGAGCCCGCGAGGGACAAGATCTATCGGCATCCCACGTTCTATGACATTCCGGAAGGCGTTGAGAACCTCTAGCCCGGACTATTCATGAATCGCCGCGATGATTGCACAGAGAATTGTTTCCACACGGGTTTTTCCGACCGAGCGAAATACCAGTGTGTATTCCCGAGAGAGGAAAAAGTCGTGTGGGAACAAGGATCAAGCAAGGGCGCGAGCGCATTCGTGAATAGTCCGGGCTAGGACGGGCAGGCGACATGGACAGGGAACAGGCGCTTCTCCAATACGCCCTGCGCCTCGGTGACAATGCGCTGGTGCTGGCACAGCGCCTCGTCGAGCTGGTTGCAAATGGTCCGGAGCTCGAAGAGGAAATGGCGAACGCGAATTTTGCGCTCGACTATCTCGGCCAGGCGCGCATGTTCTATTCGCATGCCGGCGAGGTGGAGGGCCGGGGCCGCAAGGAAGACGACTTCGCGTTCATGCGCGGTGAGCGGGAATTCTGCAGTTTTCTCCTGCTGGAACAGCCGCATGGGCACTTCGGCGATACCATCGCGCGCTCCGTGCTGTTCGAGGAGTTCTACCTGCCGCAACTCGAGGCATTGGCGAAATGCGGTGACCAGGGACTGGCTGCAATCGCCGCGCGTGCGGTAAAGGAAATCCGCTATCACCAGCGACACGATTCCCAGTGGCTGATCCGTCTCGGCGACGGCACCGCAGAGATTCACCGCAAGATGCAGGAAGCGATCGACAATCTGTGGCGTTTCACTGGCGAGATGTTCGCGGGTGACGAGGTTGATGATATCGTCAGGGACGCGTTCGCCGGCCCGGACCTGGAGAAGATTTGCGCGGCATGGCATGAGCGTATGGCAGCAATGCTCGCACAGGCAACCCTGGAAATGCCGGGCGATCAATGGATGGATAAGGGCAGCCGCAGCGGCCGGCACACGGAACATTTCGGGCCGCTGATTGCAGAGATGCAATACCTGCAGCGGAGCTATCCCGGCCTCGACTGGTAGCCCGGCACTGCCTGACATGAATCGTAAAGAGCAGATCTGGAGCTGGCTTGGCGAGGTGCCCGACCCGGAGATACCGGTCGTCAGCGTGGTCGATCTCGGCATGATCAGAAACGTCAATATCGATGCAGGTGCGGTCGAAGTCGAGGTATCCCCGACCTATTCCGGCTGTCCCGCAACCGAGGTCATCGAAGACAGCATTCTGGCGAAGCTGCGCGACGAAGGTATCAACGGTGTATCGATAAAACGCGTATTGTCGCCCCCGTGGAGTACCGACTGGATCAGCGACGACGGCAGGGAAAAGCTTCGCCAGTATGGCATTGCGCCGCCGGCTGGCGGCGCAAGCAAGCGCGACCTGCTCGGTAAAAGCCCGGTACGCTGCCCGAGATGTGGGGCAGACGAGACCACGCTCGTCAGTGAATTCGGCTCGACGGCCTGCAAGGCCTCTTACAAGTGCGACCACTGTCTCGAGCCTTTCGAATACTTCAAGTGCATCTGACCCGATGCATGACGTAGCAAGAAGACGCCAATATGCGTAAGTACCATCTGCTCACCGTTACAGCGCTGGAACACGAGACGCCCGATTCCATGCGCGTTGCTCTGCAGGTACCGGAGGAGGCCAGGCGCGATTTCGAGTTCCTGCCGGGCCAGCATTTATTGATGCAAATACAGCTCAATGGCAAGCCCGTCAGGCGGACCTACAGCATCTGCTCGGTACCGGGTGCAATGCCACTGGTCATCGGCGTACGGATACAGCCGGGGGGGCTTTTTTCCGGGTACGTGCAGGATGAGTTGCAGGTGGGTGAACAGCTCGAGGTGATGCCGCCGTTCGGCCAGTTCCATGCCAACATCGATCCCGGCAACGGCAGGACCTGTCTTGCTTTCGCCGCCGGCAGCGGCATTACGCCAATCATGTCGATCGTGGGGGCAACTCTGGAAAACGAGCCGCAGAGCAGGGTCGTACTTTTCTATGGCAACCGGCGCCAGCGTACGACAATGTTCATTGACGAACTTTATGCCTTGAAGAACCGATACCCTGCTCGGCTGCAGCTTAACTTTTTGTTCAGCCAGGAAGAGCAGGAATTCGATATTTTCAGCGGCCGCCTGGATGAGTCCAAGGTAAAGGAGCTGTACGAGTCTTTCTGCAATGGTCGCGAGGCGGATGAGGCATTCGTCTGCGGGCCGAATACGATGATCGAGAACGTGAAAAACGCATTGCTTGCCGAGGGCATGGAGGCGAACAGCATTCATATCGAAAGATTCGGCGCGCCCAGGAAGCAGGATGCCGCCAGGATGCCGCCGCACACCGAGAGTGCCGGGAAGATTGCCACGGTCGACATCATCATGGACGGGCACCGGAAGTCATTCGACATGCTGGCAGGCAGCAAGAACCTCGTCGACGCTGCAGCGGCGCAGGGTATCGAGTTGCCGTATTCATGCAAAGGTGGTGTCTGTGCGACCTGCCGCACGTATGTGCGCGAAGGTGAAGTCAGCATGGCCGCCAACTACGGCCTCGAACCCTGGGAAATCGAGCAAGGTTATATCCTTGCGTGCCAGTCGATGCCGCTCGGCGACAAGATCACGATTGACTACGATAAAACCTGAACCGCCGTGCAAGACGCTTCCCATGTTGCACTGCAGCACGGAATTCCTTACCGATTACTGCGCAGCCGCCTCGTTAGTCCGGTAAGATACGCGTCGATCGCAGGCGGGCAAACCCCGCGAGTTGCGCCATTCAATGCACAGCCGACCCTGTGCCGGAGATCGAATGACCGATACCGAAAAAACCACCAACCCGGACGCGCCAGCATCCGGCCGCAAAAATTCGTTTAGCTATGAAGAATTGCTGCAATGTGCGCGTGGCGAGTTGTACGGTCCGGATCGTGCAAAATTACCGCTGCCTGACATGCTGATGACCGATCGTATCACGCGCATTGTCGATGCCGGCGGCAAGTATGGCAAGGGTGAAATCGTTGCGGAATTCGACATAAATCCCGACCTGTGGTTTTTCAAATGTCATTTCCAGGACGACCCGGTGATGCCAGGCTGCCTCGGCCTGGATGCGCTGTGGCAGCTCGTCGGGTTCTTCCTGTTATGGTCCGGCTACCCCGGGCGAGGACGTGCGCTGGGTGTTGGCAAGGTCAAATTCAGCGGGCAGATTCTGCCCACCGCGAAACTGGTCAGCTTTCACCTCGATATCAAGCGCATGCTGACACGCAAGTTGGCGCTGGCGATCGCGGACGGCAGTGTGTCGGTCGACGGTCGCCGGATTTATGAGGCTACGGACCTGAGAGTCGGCCTTTTCGCCTCGACAGACGATTTTTAGGAGCAATCGTGCGTCGCGCAGTCATCACCGGAATCGGCGTGGTCTCATGTCTCGGCAACTCGCAGGACGAAGTTGTTGATTCGCTGCGTGCCGGACGCTCCGGTATTCGCTTCAACGAGTCCTTCAGGGAGATAGGCTTGCGCAGTCAGATCAGCGGCCAGGTCGAAATCGATCTCAAAGCCCGCATCGATCGCAAGACGCTGCGCTTCATGGGAGATGCCGCTGCTTACGCGTACATCGCCATGCAGCAGTCATTGACCGACTCCGGTCTCGAGGCAAGAGATATTTCGAATCCGCGTACGGGGCTGATTGCAGGTTCCGGCGGCGCCTCGACCGGGAATATCGTGATGAGCGCCGATATCCTGCGTGAGAAAGGCGTGCGCCGCATCGGTCCCTATATGGTGCCAAAAACGATGGGTAGTACCGTCTCTGCCTGCCTTGCCACGCCGTTTCACATCAAGGGTATCAACCTGTCGATCACGTCGGCCTGTGCAACCAGTGCGCATTGCATCGGCATGGCCATGGAGCAGATCCAGCTCGACAAGCAGGATGTCGTGTTTGCCGGCGGCGGCGAAGAGGAACACTGGTCGCTCGCAAGTATGTTCGACGCGATGGGTGCCTTGTCGACGAAGTTCAACGACACGCCGGAAAAAGCATCACGGACATATGACCGCAATCGGGACGGCTTCGTCATCGCAGCCGGCGCCGGCATGGTCGTGGTCGAGGAGCTGGAGCACGCCAGGGCTCGCGGCGCGAATATTTATGCGGAAATCGTTGGCTATGGGGCGACGTCCGACGGTTACGAGATGGTTGCGCCGAGCGGCGAAGGCGCCGTGCGTTGCATGCAGCTTGCACGTTCGATGACCGACACCCCGATCGACTACATCAACACACACGGCACCAGCACGCCGGTCGGCGACAGCAAGGAGCTTCATGCGATCAGGGAAGTATTCGGCGACGACATCCCGCGCTTTGCTTCGACGAAATCTCTTTGCGGGCATTCCCTTGGAGCGGCAGGCGTGCACGAAACGATCCACTGTATGCTCATGCTGAAGCACGACTTCATCGCCCCTTCAATCAACGTCGACGACCTTGATGCGGACGCGGCAGGAATGCCGCTCGTGACCGAAACGATCGTGAACGCCGGAATTGCTACCGCGATGACGAACAGCTTCGGTTTTGGCGGTACGAATGCGACCCTGATTCTGCAAAAGTCCTGACGCGGCGCTGGGTCACGGCACGATCATCCAACGCACCTGCATCGGCAGTATGCTGCTATCCTGCAATTATCATGAAACCCGACGATTCCGGCCCTATTGCGAACCTCAGGAACTCGATTGACGCCATCATCGTCGTTAATGCCCATGGCGACATCCTGCTCGCCAACCCGGTGGCGGAGCGTTTGTTTGCTTACGAGGCAGGGGAACTGCACGGGCGCAAAGTCGAAATCCTGATGCCGGCTGGATTTCGCGGCGCCTATGAAGAGTACCGCGACGATGACTCCGGGAGCCCGGAATTCCAGCCGCTTGTTTCCGGCTTGCGCCTCCAGGGTCAACGCAAGGATGGCGAGACCTTCAATGCGGAGATTGACCTGGCGCCCATTAAGTCCGGAGGGGACGCGTTGGTGGCTGGCACGATTCGCGATATCTCAGCCGACGACACTTCGGAGGCCTATTTCAGGAACGTGCTCGAGTCGGCGCCCGATGCAATGGTTATCATCGATCACTTCGGCAAGATCACCGTCGTTAACGGCCAGACCGAGAAGATGTTCGGTTATTCCCGCAAGCAGTTGCTCGGCCAGGAAGTCGAAATGTTGCTTCCCGAATCGCTTCGCGACAAGCATATCAGCCACCGTGCCGCTTACGCCGGCAATCCGCGCCTGCGGCCGATGGGCAGCGGCCTCAAACTTCACGGGCAGCGTGCTGACGGCAGCGAGTTTCCCGTCGAAATCAGCCTGAGTCCGTTCACCTCCGCATCGGGTGCGTTCATTTCGAGTGTCATTCGCGATGTCACGAGCCGCAATCAGATGGAGCAGGCGCTGATTGCCGCTCGCTACGAAGCCGAGCGCGCCAATAATGCCAATACCGCGTTTCTCGCCGCGGCCAGTCATGACCTTCGACAACCGGTACAGGCGCTGGCCTTGCTAAACGGCGCACTGCGGCGGACGGTCAAGGACAAACTCGCGCTCGAGATGATCGAAAGTCAGCAAAATTCGCTCGATGCGATGACGAACCTGCTGAACTCGCTACTCGACATCAGCCGCCTCGATGCCGGCAAGGTCGAGCCGGAGTTCGAGAACTTCAGGGTACAGCGGCTCATCGATCGCCTGTTTGCCGAGTTTTCGCGACAGGCGCGGCAAAAAAAACTCCGCTTCGAAGCGGATACCTGCGAACAACTTGTCATCCGTTCCGATCCCAACCTGTTGAGCGAAATCATCCAGAATTTCGTCTCTAACGCCATTCGCTATACCGACAAGGGATCCGTCCGCGTGGGCTGCCGGCAGGAAGGCGACAGCCTCTGGATCGACGTGAGCGACACCGGTATTGGCATCGATCCCGGGCAGTTCGATGAAATATTCCTGGAGTTCCACCAGGTCAAGACGCCCGGCACAGAGAACGAAGGCTTCGGCCTCGGCCTGGCGATCGTCAGGCGACTGGCGGATTTGCTCGGGCATGAGATCAACGTCGAGTCGGACGTGGGCCGCGGCTCCGTATTCTCGGTGTGTCTGCCGATCGTTGAGCGGAGTGACACGGCTCGGCGGGATGCAGGGCCCGGCGATACCGACGGGTCGCAGGTTTCCGGACTGATCATCCTCATCGAAGATGATGTCAAGGTGGCGAATGCATGGGGTTTGCTGCTCGAGGCCGAAGGCTATCGCGTAGCGACGGCGGCGTCCGCAAAGGAAGCCGCTGCCGTCTTCCGCCACCTGGAAAAGGCGCCGGACCTGATCATTTCCGATTTTCATCTTCTCGATGGGTCAACCGGCGTGGAAGCCGTGGCGATGGTCCGCGAGGCCTTTGACAGCAACATCCCGGCATTCATCGTCACCGGAGACACGTCGAAAATGATCCAGGATGCGAAGAGCACGAAAAACTGCATCGTCATGAACAAGCCGGTGAACACCGACAACCTGCTACAAGGCGCCGCCACCGCTATCGAGACCGGGCACGTCCCCGGGGATTAGACGAGCGCAAGCCAGCTCAAGACCGACTTGCTGAGCGCCACACCGGCGATGTAGCAGAATGTCGCCAGTGCCAGCACGTATGCGCTGGCCCGCGCCCGCCTGGTGCGGCCGCGGCGCAGGGCGATCATTCCGAGCAATATGTAAAGCAGGACAGCTGGCAGTTTGACCAGCAGCCAGGGTTGTGCCGATACCTGCAGTCTCAGGATCCAGACGAGGCCGATGCCGGACAGCAGCAACACGCTGTCGACAACGTGCGGTGCGATGCGTGTAACGCGATGCGTCAGCAGCACCGAATCGGTCAACATCCAGAATACGCGAAGCGTGAAGCCCGAGACGGACAGCACGGCCGAGCTGATGTGAACGAGTTTGACGAGTGAATACAAGGCGTGGGCACCGTGCTCAAAAGCCGGAGAATTTGGCAATTTTCAGGATTGCTGCCTATACGCGCAAGCCGAAACCGGATTGGAAAGCTACGTATGGTTTGTGGCGGCCCGGATGGCAAGGTAAGGGTTGCCAATAACTGATTGATTCGCGACTGGATAACCATGCCGCCCAATAACAAATTCACCGGCCAGTGGCTGGTGAAGAGTATTGCTGTAAGTCTTTCCTGTGGCTGCCACATCGCCGGTGCCTCGCCGCAGAGCGTCGACGAGGCGGAGACGAAGACGCTCGACGAGATTGTCGTCGTCGCACATAAATCGGCGCGGTCCATCCGGGAAATCGCCGCCAACGTTACTGTCGTCACCCGCGAGGATATCAGCGACATGCTCGGCACGTCGGTCGCTGACGTGTTTCGCTATTCTCCGGGCATCGATTACGAGGCTTCCGGGTCCCGTTTTGGCGCCGAAGCGTCCGGAGATTGTCACGCCGACCGGAAAATTCAATGTTTACAATACGTTGAAAGATATTTACTGATCCCGAACAATGCACAAGGAAAAGCAAGATGAATAGCAAAACGGGCGGCCGCGCCGTCCTGATAATGGCGACGCTGACCCTGGTCGGCGTCCCGGCACTGGGCCAGGAAAGCGGGGATGACACACTTGCCGGGGCGATTAGCGCCGGCAAGGCATCGGTCGGATTTCGCTATCGCTATGAGTTCGTCGATCAGGACGGCATCGCGGAAAATGCCAACGCGTCGACGGTGCGCTTGCGCCTCAATTACAAGACCGCCTCGTACCGGAAGTGGTCAGCTTTCGGTGAGTTCGATTACGTCGGCGAGTTGTTGCTTGACGACTTCAACAGCCTGGGAGGCAGTAGCCCCGCACGCGATCGGTATCCTGTCGTGGCAGATCCGAAAGGTCCGGATCTGAACCAGCTTTTTCTCGCGTACGCCGTCTCGGACGAGACCCGGGTGCAGTTGGGGCGTCAACGTATTGTGCTCGACAACCATCGATTCGTCGGCGATGTCGGATGGCGACAGAATGCACAAACCTACGACGGTATCAGTATTAACACCAGGGCCGTACCGAATGCCGAGATCTTCTATAGCTATGTGACGTCCGTGCGCCGGATATTCGGTGATGATGTCGCTGCCGGCCGTCATGATGCCGACATTCACATGTTGAATGGCAAGATAAGGCTGACAGACAGCTGGTCCGTGTCACCGTATTTCTATGGGATCCACAACGATGATGCCGCTGCGTTTTCAACTTCGACCTTCGGCGCGCGTCTGAGTGGTGCCATGGCAGTCGGCGAAGCCAGGTTGAATCTGATCGCAGAGTTGGCGACACAGACTGACGCTGCTAATAACCCGGTCGATTATGATGCGCAATATTTCAATTTCGGCGCGGCGCTGGCATTGACTAACGGCCTTTCGTTCGGCCTCACCTGGGAATCCCTGGGGGGCAACCAAAACGTATCCGGAGCCGCGTTCCGCACGCCGCTGGCCACGCTACATGCATTCCAGGGATGGGCGGACAACTTCCTCGGCACGCCGGACGAAGGCATCGATGATCTCTACCTGACGCTCAAGGGCAAGGCGGGTAAGTGGAACCTCGCCGGGGTCTACCACGATTTTTCCGCAGAGTCCGGTAGTGCTGATTGGGGCGCCGAGTTTGACTTGTCTGCAGGCCGCAAGCTGGGCGATCGCTACGGCATCCTGTTAAAGGCAGCGTTCTACGACGCAGACCAGCATGCCTCCGATACGACCAAGCTGTGGGTCATGCTGACCGGGGATTACTGACGACAACCCGTCATTCAGGTTTTGCCGTCTCTGCGCGCACAGGACGTTCTGTTTTTGTCACGCGGCACGTTCGTCCGAAATCTCGACGGGTGTTTCGAACCAGTCCGGCTTAACGATCAAGAGGTCACAGGGCAGTTGCTCCAGGGTGCGTTCGGCGGTGGCGCCGACGAACAGCCGTTTCCAGCGATTCCGTGAGATTGCACCCATGACCACGACGTCAGCCTGGATTTTTTCGGCAAGGTCCGGCAATTCTTCATGTGTCAGGCCGGCGATGAGGTGTGCTTTGTCCTCGTCGATACCATGGAAATCGATTACTTCGCTAAAGCGCTTCTCATGCTGTTCGCGCATCTGTTTCTCGATTTCGTCAAACGGGAGCGAGACCGGAATATAGGCATTTGCCGTTGCCGTTGCGATCGCAATGCGTGGATCGTAGGAATGAAACGCATGAACTTCGCCACCTGTCATGTCGGCCAGCGTCTTGCTGAGCATCAGGATTTCATCGTCCAGCGCGGCAGGCTTGTCGTGCTCGTTTAGCGGGTCAATGGCCGCCACAAACACCGGTTCATCCGGAAAGTTTGTTGGCTTGACGAGCCACAGTGGCACGGCACAAGCGCGAATCAGGTTCCAGTCGGTGTTGGTCAGGAGTGCCCGGGCTACGGCCGAGTGATGATGCGTATCCTTGAAAACAATGTCCGCACCGCTTGCCGCTGCATGGCGAATAATGCCCTCGTGCAGCGGGTGATCCCACACGGCGGTCGTTGTGACCTTGAGACCGGTCTCCCTGAGCGGCTTTGCGAGTTTCTCCAGGTGCTTGCCGTGGCCACTGACGATCTCCTGGCGCGCCTTGTCCAGGGACGGCGAATCGAATAGCCGGTCACCGCTCAGATATTCATTGTAGTAGCAGATGAACAATTCCAGTTCGGCGCCGGTCTTCCCGGCGAGCCACGCCGCCCGCAACATGGCAGGCTGGGCATCCGTCATCGGATCGATCACACTCATGACTTGCTTGATTTTGTGCATGATATTTCTCGGTGCATGTCCTTGTTCGAAAACAGGCAGTTGCCATGCTGTTTACGTTATTTGAGTAGGAAAGCCCTGCCAATAAGACCTGATGCCTAAGCTGCATCGGATTTTACTTATGCAGGCCAGCCCATACCTGGCCGAGTATACTCGTACGTGCTTGTACTGATTACCATGGTGGCTGCAATTGCGTTCAAATGGCAGCATGCGGCGAGCAATAGTCGCAGGAGATAAGTATTGACAACGGATAACTGGCCGCAAGGCCTGAGAGAGCGCCTCAAGGCGAAGAGAGATGAACTGAGCGCTCGAGTCGAGAGAATCAGCGCTAATGTGCAGAACAGCCTTGATAGCGACTCGGAAGAGCGCGCCAAACAACTCGCAGACAGCGAGGTCGTGGATGCACTCGGCAATGAAGCCCGCGACGAGCTTGGAAAGATTGCCCTGGCGCTGTCGAGGATGGATTCGGGCGAATACGGCATTTGCACCCAATGTGGTGCGCCGATTGGCGCGCAGCGACTGGAAGTTTATCCGTTTGCCAGCGAATGCATTGACTGTGCGGAGCTGGATGAGGAGATTCGCGCTCATCAATGAGCACGGACCGTCACACAGCCATGTGCATCCTGACCAGGTCGGCGAGCGACTTGGCCTGCATTTTTTCCATGACGCGGGCACGGTGTATCTCGATCGTGCGTTGACTGACGCCCAGCTCGTAGGCGATGACCTTGTTCGGTTTGCCGGTGACGACGAGATCGAGGACCTGGCGCTCGCGGTTAGTCAGCTTGCCGATTCTGCTTTGCACCCCGGCTTTTTGCTCGCGAGCGGAACGGTGTTCTTCATCATTCTTCAGCGCCTCGCCGATGCGATCGAGCAATTCCTGGTCGCGAAACGGCTTCTGAATGAAATCGACGGCGCCTTTCTGCATCGCTTCGACGGCCATTGGCACGTCACCGAAACCGGTAATAAAAATAATCGGCAAAGTGCTGCCCATCTCGTTCAGTTTTTCCTGCAACTCAAGCCCGCCAAGGCCCGGCATCCTGATGTCGAGCACCAGGCAGCCGGCGAACTCATTGGTATGACGTGCGAGAAAATCGTCGGCTGAATGGAAAATCTCGAAATTAAGGCCGACCGAACGCATCAGCATTTCCATCGCATGGCGGATCGCCTGGTCGTCGTCGACGATATAGACGGTCGATTGTGGCGTCAAGACTGTGCTCGTCATCTGCGGGCCGGTCTCCACTGCAATTCAGGAGTCAGTATGTTTACCATGTCTTCGATGAAACGTGTAGTGTAATCCACTGTTTTCCGTGGATTTGCGACAAGGGGTCTTTCCTGATGCACCCGTTGGAACATCTCGCAATCATCTGGGCCGCGGTATTTGTGGCGGTTGTCGCGGCGAGGAAAACCCGGCTGACCCCGGTACTTTTCTTCCTGTTCATGGGATTTTTGCTGGTAAACGTCGGCATTCTCCCGGTCGGGAGCGAACAGTTCGTTCGGGTTTTCGCCGACCTCGGGATCATCTTCATCATGTTTGCGCTCGGCTTCGAGGAGTCAACCGGTAATTTCCTGGCAAGCATGAAAAAAAGTTGGGGCATCGCTTTGTTCGGGGCGATCGGGCCCTTCTCCATCACTTACGTCATTGCCGACTACATATGGGAGGACAGCAATGTCGCCCTGATGTGTGCCCTGGCGATGACGGCAACTGCAGTCTCCCTGACCATGGTGTCATTACGCAGCGAGGGGCTGCAGAACTCCGTCGTCGCGACTCGCGTGATGACTTCTGCCGTCATCGACGATATCGGCTCACTGGTGGCCGTCGCGATCGTTGTGCCTCTGGCCGTTGCCGGCGAGTCCGTCACACCGACATCGATAGCACTTGTCGTCACCAAGGCGGTTGTATTCTTCATCATCGTCACGGTGGTGGGGGGCGGGGTTTTCCCACATCCCCTGAGGGGCTGGATCAGACATGTACCACTGATCGGGCGTTTCGGACTCAGGCACATACTCACCTTCGATGAGGGACGACACGCAACGCTGGCCGTGCTGCTCGTGGCACTCGCCATCGCACTTCTCGCCGGTTACTTCGGCTTCCATGCCGCCGTCGGTGCATACATGGCGGGACTGATCCTCAAGGAGGAGTACTTCCAGGTTGCCGATTTGGTCGACGCGCCTGAAACGAAAAGCGCCTATGCCGAAACCAAGCAAATCGTCGACAGTGCAGCATTTTCCCTGGTCGGTCCCGTGTTTTTCGTCGATCTTGGTGCGAAAATAATTTTCGATACGGACCTGCTCGTTACCGTGATTCCATATGCGATGGTGCTGCTGCTCGGACTGTTTGTCGTGCAGGTCGGCTCAGCCCCTCTCGCGGCCCGTTTCACCGGTGGTATGGCCCGGCACCAGGCACTGATGATCGGATTCGGCATGCTCGGCAGGGCGGAACTGGCGTTCGTCGTCATGGACATCGCTTACGTGCAGAACAAGATCCTGTCGGATGAGGCGTTTTTTACGCTGATGATTACGGCATTTTTCCTGAATGTGTCGGTGCCGCTGACGATTCGCTGGTGGCGGCCGTATTATGTAAAAGCAGAATCCAGTGCGCCGAATATCACCTTGACGGAATACTAGTCCAGCCGCTTCTTGAATCTCAGCACGGCCGCGGTCATAGCAACGGCTGCGAACAAAATCAGCACGACGATCTCCTTATACAGCTCGGATATGGTCGCGTCGCGCAGCATGATACCCCGGGTCAGGCGAATGAAATGTGTGTTGGGCAGGATTTCTCCAATGTACTGGACGATCTTCTGCATGCCATCGAACGGAAACACGAAGCCCGACAGCAGTATAGATGGCAGGAGAAAGAAGATCGTTACCTGGATTGCCTGGAACTGTGTCTTGACAATTGTCGAGACGAACAGCCCGAGTGAAAGGTTGGCCGCGATAAATACCAGGGCGGCCAGGTACAGCTCCAACACGCTGCCCCGAACCGGCACCTTGAACAGCAACATTCCGACGGTGATGATCAGCGCAAGCTGCACCAGCCCGATGACAATGTAGGGGGCGATTTTTCCGATCATGAGTTGTGTCGTGCTGATAGGTGTGTTGATCAGCAGTTCCAGGTTGCCGTGTTCGCGCTCGCGAACGACCGCGACTGCGGTAAAGAGCATCATGGTCAGTGTGAGAATGATGCCCATGAGTCCCGGGATGACAAACACCGCCGAGCGCCGTTCGGGGTTGTAGTAGGGTCGCACTTCCAGCACGGGCGCCCGCTTCTGCGCGGCCTTGACCGAGTCGAATTTCAGTGGAATGTTCCTGAGCTGGTTGGCAACGCCGAGGATCGTGGGGTCGGCACCGTCCACCAGCAGATGCGCAGCCGATCTCCGCTTATCCAGCGTGCGGCGGTCGAAGTCCGCCGGAATGTAGACGCCGACCGAAATCTTCCCCGACCTCAGCATCGCTTCGATTTCCTCCGCCGTGTCGACAACGTACCTGAAGTCCAGCACCTGGGTCTGGCCGAGATCGGCGACGAACTGTCGCGATAGATGGCTGTTGCACTGATCGGCGACGGCGGCAACGAGATGGCGAACATCGGTATTGATCGCATAGCCGAACAGCAACATCTGCATCACCGGAATGCCGACGATCATGCCGAACGTCAGCCGGTCGCGTCGTAGCTGCAGCAGTTCTTTCCAAATGACCGCGAGAATTCTGGCGGAGTGATTCATGCCGCGATTTCCCGGTCCTGCTCTTGCAGCGTTACGGCAACAAAAACGTCTTCCAGCGATGGTTGCACCAGCGCGCAGTCAGATTCGATGCCTTGGGCTCCGAGCGCCGCTGAGACCAGGGCCAGTGGATCGCTGATGCGCTTCGGCACGAGTACCCGCAAGCGAACGCCGAGTTGCGTTACGCTCCTGATCTCGGGCAGCTTTTGCAGCGCCGATTGAGCCGCCAGCGTGTATTGCGCAATGACCTGGACGACGGACATACCTGTCTGTGCCTGCAGTTCGGCAGGGGTGCCGTCAGCAACTTTTTTACCGCGATCGAGGATCGCCAGTCGATGGCATCGCTCCGCTTCGTCCATGTAATGCGTGGATACGAGAAGGGTGGTGCCGGCATCGGCAAGCGCAAACAGGCTGGCCCAGAAGTCGCGGCGGCTCTTGGGGTCGACGGCGCTGGTCGGCTCGTCGAGGAGCAGGAGCTCCGGTTCGTTGAGTACGGCACAGGCCAGCGCCAGTTTTTGCTTCTGGCCGCCGCTCATCGTCGCCGCAAGCTGTTTTTTCTGTTCCTCGAGACCGTAGAGCTGCAACAGCTCATCGATGCGTGCACTGCGCCTGGCGCGCGGGTACGAATAGATGTCCGCGATAAAACGCAGGTTCTCGAGGGTAGTAAGGTCATCGTACAAGGAAAAGTTTTGCGTCATGTAGCCGATCCTGGATTTCAGGTCACCGGCGTCACCCGGGATGTCGAGGCCGAGCACCGTTGCACTGCCGTCGCTCGGCGTCAGCAGCCCACATAACATGCGAATCGCCGTCGTTTTGCCAGAGCCGTTGGGGCCCAGGAATCCGTAAATAATGGAGCGTGGCACATCGAGGTCGAGATGGTCGATGGCGGTGAGTTGGCCGAACCGCTTCGTCAGGCCGCGCGCGCGGATGACCAGATCTGCCTTGTCGTTCATCTGTCGTTCACGCCGCCGTCGAGCAGCAACTCGACCTCGACGGGTACGCCGTCCGGCAAGCGCCGCGACAGTCCCTCGATATCGACCTTGGCGGGATAAACCAGTCGTCCGCGATCCTCTTCGGTCAAGGCAAAGTAGGGCGTGAACGAGGCCTCGCTGGAGACCCAGCGCACGACACCTTTTACCGGCGCGACCATGCCGTCGACATAGACCCTGGCGGCCATGCCGGGGACCACGTGCGCGCGAATTGCCTCGGGTACATAGACGCGGGCGTAAGCCTGTGCCCCCGACAGCAGGATGGCCATCGGCTGGCCAGGTCCCGGCCGTTCGCCGGGTTCGAACAACAGCGTGTCGATCACCCCGGCGAGCGGCGCCTTCGCGA
>Ga0114931_10005327_pt1 | contig 15885 bp, 17 predicted proteins | sample 2SBtaG_FD_89579 | JGI IMG/M metagenome (GOLD analysis project Ga0114931, IMG submission 89579) | Deep subsurface microbial communities from Kolumbo volcano to uncover new lineages of life (NeLLi) - 2SBTROV14_V59a metaG | ecosystem: Environmental > Aquatic > Marine > Volcanic | place: Kolumbo...
AGAGTGAAATGGAAGCCGAGCAAAGCGAAGGTTTACATTTCCGAACGAGCGCAGAAACTACAGGTCAACAAACCTTTATTTTCAAGCGAGAGAGTGAAATGGAAGCCAAGCAAAGCGAAGCTTTACATTTCCGAAAGAGCGCTGAAACTACAGGTTCAATACCTCGGAGCTTGCTCCGAAATTGAGCGAGCGTAGCGCCTGTCCGCCTCTGGAGGAAGGTCGGTGTAATACCCCGCATGCTTGCATCGGGGAAGCTTTATTTTAACGCTGCTTTAGTTGCCTAAATTCTATTTTTTAGTACAATTAAGTCATTATGAAAAATAAATTTTATATTACAACCTCAATAGCCTATACAAATGCCGAGCCGCATATTGGCTATACCTTGGAGATCTTGCAAGCGGATGTTTTAGCAAGGTATCATAGACAGAAAGGAGAAGATGTTTTCTTTTTGACAGGAACAGACGAACATGGAAAAAAGATAAAAGAAAAGGCTGAGTCTAAAGGAAAAGATCCGCAGGTTTTTGTTGATGAAATTTCAGGAAGGTTTAAAGAGCTTTCAAATGTACTTGGTGTTTCAAATGATCTTTTTATAAGAACGACAGACAAAGAAGTTCATATTCCGACTGTTCTGGAATTTTGGAAAAGATTGGCGGCTAATGGAGATATATACAAAGATACTTACGAGGCTTTTTATTGTTCCGGCTGTGAGGCATTTTTAAATCAGGCGGACATGGAGGATGGAAAGTGTGTTAATCACAAAAAAGAACCGGAGCAGGTTTCAGAAGAGAACTACTTTTTTAAACTTTCAAAATATGCAGAAAATGTAAAAGAACTGATAAAAAAAGACGAACTAAAAGTTGTTCCGGAAAATAGAAAAAAAGAAGTTTTAAATCTTCTAAGTAGCGAGAAGGTTTCTGATGTCAGTTTTTCCCGCCCAAAGGAAAGCGTAGGTTGGGGGATAGATGTTCCGGGGGATGACAGCCAAAAGATATATGTTTGGGCTGATGCTCTCACAAATTACATCTCGGGTCTTGGCGGACCGGAAGCTGAAAACTTTAAAAAGTTCTGGCCGGCAGATGTGCATTTGATAGGAAAAGACATTTTAAGATTTCACGCGATGATCTGGCCGGCAATGCTTTTGTCGCTCGGTCTTCCGCTGCCAAAAAATATCTATGTTCACGGCTTTATAACTCACGACGGAGTGAAGATGTCAAAAAGTCTTGGGAATGTTGTCAGTCCATTTGAATTGATAGAGAAATACGGAAAAGAAGCCGTAAGGTATTATCTTTTACGGGAAATACCGTCGGACGGTGATGGGGATTATTCGGAAGACAGGTTCAAGGAAAGATACGGAGATCTTTCAAATAAACTGGGAAACTTGGTCTCAAGAGTCTCAACCATAGCCGAGAAGAACCAGGAAGTATTGGGCGAGTTGAAAATAGATGCAGAAAATCTGCCGGAGAATATAAAAAATATTTTTTCAGAATACGAAAAAGCTATGGCAAGTTTTGAGCTTCATAACGCTCTAAAAAATGTCTTTGAGATAGTAGAATTGGCAGATAAGCTGGTGGAAGAGTCAAAGCTTTGGGAGCTGCCAAAAAGCGATCAGGAAAAGTTTAAAAACATCATAAAAGAATTGGCAGAGTATATCGCTTCAGCCGCATACCTCATAGTGCCATTCCTTCCGGAAGGGTCAGAAAAAATATTTGAAGCACTGGGTATTTCTCAAGAAAAAGAAAACTGGAAAGAACAAGAGCTAAAATTCAAAAAACCGGAACCTCTTTTTCCAAGAGTTTGATATTTTATTTTTATAAGGTATTATTTACTGAGACGGGGTGTTTTGAGTTTTAATAGGTTTACATTTATTGAGGATGATAAAATGTCAGAGTTAAGTCGAAGAGCAAGAGATAAAGCTGCTAGTAAAAAAGCAAAATATGTACCTGTTCTATCTGTTGAAGATAGGGAGAAATTAAAAAGATTTATAAAAAATTAAAATATAAACACTTAGTGACTCGGTCACTAAGTGTTTATAGGAAGTCAATAAGCTAAATAAAATGTTGATCGATACCCACACGCACACAAACTTAGAACAGTTCAAAGACGATTATGACGAAGTCATAAGGCGGGCTTTGGATAATGATATTTGGCTGGTGAATGTCGGAGTTGATATGGTCTCTTCCCAAAATGCGGTCAAGATCGCTCATGAGTACGATGAGGGAGTTTATGCGGCTTGCGGTCTGCATCCAAATGATGCTGTAAGTCCTGAGCTTGTCGCAGGATTTGATTTTGATCTTTTAAAAAAATTGGCGTCCGACAAAAAGGTGGTCGGAATAGGCGAGACGGGACTGGACTATTTCAGAACCGAAGGCGAGGAGAAGAAAATAAAGCAGATGGATTTTTTTATGAAGCATATCCAGATCGCAAAAGAACTGAAAAAACCGGTCATCGTGCATTGTCGGGATGCGCACGATGATGCAGCAAAGGTGATAGCGGCAAATGCCGGCGGGAGTCCCGGGGTGATCCACTTTTTTACCGGAACTTTAGAGCAGGCAAAAAGATATATTGATCTTGGCTTTTATCTTTCTTTTGCCGGGGTGATAACTTTTACCCATGACTATGACGAGGTTGTAAAATGGGTGCCTTTGGACAGAATGCTGGTTGAGACCGATGCGCCTTTTGTGGCGCCGGCGCCGAACAGGGGAAAGAGAAACGAGCCATCTTATGTGAAGTTTACCGCAGAAAAGTTGGCGGAGCTAAAAGGTATGACCTTTGAGGAAGTGGCAGTGCAAACGACCAAAAATGCGAGAGAACTTTTTGGAATTTAGTTTAGAACATAGAAGCTGGAATTTAGAATATTGAATAAAAAAATACGATTTACTGTACAAAAAGTCGTATTTCTGTTGATTGCATTTTTTATGCATCTTACTCTTTTAAAGGGAAACTGTAGGAGGTCTTTATGAAGCACTCAAAAGGCGGTGTCGGTAATGATCTTGATCCGGATAAGACCATTATTATAAAGAAGGGCGGTCTCGTAATAAGAGTCACCGGCAAGGAAAAGACCAGAAGATTGAGAGCCGCTGATAATGCTGAGTATAGAAAGAGGTGTCAGCGCAATATTGGCGCCAGAGCCACAAGATACGGCTCTTGACGCTAGTGGTTGGTAAAGCCGGACCCAAAGGGTTCGGCTTTTCTTTTTCTTAAAAATAATGTATTATTTAGGTGTAATAGTTATATTTAACAGGCTTTATTTTTAGAGCCTTTTGTTAAGTTTTAAATTTATGCAAATAAGCTGGTACGGACAATCTTGTTTTAAAATAGTCAGTGGACAAACAACTATTATTTTGGATCCTTTTTCAAAGGATATTGGTCTTACGCCACCGAGAGGCAAGGCGGATCTCTTGCTTGTTTCAGATAGCAATATGGCCATGGATGATGTTTCTCAGATAGATGCCGGGTTTGTTATTAATGGAGCTGGAGAATATGAGGTTGGCGGTATTCATATAAACGGAGCCGCGGTCTTTCATAAAGATGAGAGCGGTGAAACGGTCAAGATCTCAACAATATATACCATAAGTGTTGAGGGTGTGAGAGTGTGTCATTGGCTGACCTTTCAAAAGAGCAGGTGGTCGGAGTTTTGGATAAGGTGGGTCAGGTTGATATCTTGATGCTTCCGGTCGGAGGCTCTTACAAGCTTGGCAAGACCGAGATTGCATCTTTGGATGCTGACAAGGCGCTTGGAGTTATTGGAGATATAGATCCGAGAGTTGTTATACCTATGAACTTTAAGATACCTAAGTTGAATATAGTTTTGGATGGTCCGGAGAAGTTTCTAAAGGCTATTGGAAATCCGGAGCTTGAAGCTTTAGACAAATACACAGTTAAGAAAAGAGACCTGCCTCAAGAGGGAAGAGATGTAGTCCTTATGAAGGTAGCTTAAGCAAATGGCGGAATTTTTAAAAAATATACAACAAAAGCCAAAACATATAAGAGTGAGGATATTTGCTGTTGTTATGATGATTTCCGCTTTCACCCTGTTTTCTCTATGGCTTTCGTTGTCCATAGGAAGAGTTGGTGATGTGAGCATAAAAGGCAAGGACGGAAAAAGTATGGACCTGCCAACTATCTCCGAGAGCGTATCTGCAAACTTGAGAGATATTTTTAATATTGATAGTAAAAAATAATTTATAAGTTATGGCCGAAAAAGATAAAGAAAAATTTGATATAGGAAAAGTAAATCCAATGGAGATAGTGGATGAGATGCGCGAGTCGTATCTTAGTTACGCTATGTCAGTTATAGTTTCAAGAGCCTTGCCGGATGTGCGAGACGGTCTTAAGCCGGTTCAGAGAAGGATACTTTACTCGATGCATGAGCTTGGATTGAGGCATAATGCAAAGTTTAGAAAATCCGCTCTTGTTGTTGGAGATGTGCTTGGTAAATATCATCCGCACGGAGACTCATCTGTTTACGGAGCGCTCGCCCGCATGGCTCAGGACTTTTCTTTGAGATATATGCTTATCAGGGGGCAGGGAAACTTCGGTTCCATAGATGGAGATGCGCCTGCTGCCATGAGGTATACTGAGGCAAAACTGAGAAACATATCAGAGGAATTGCTTGCGGATATTGATAAGGATACGGTTAATTTTGAAGACAACTATGACGGTTCAAGAAAAGAGCCCAGTGTTCTTCCGGCAAAAATACCCCAGCTTCTTTTAAATGGACAGATGGGTATTGCTGTTGGTATGGCAACAAATATCCCGCCGCATAATCTTAGCGAGGTTGTCGATGCGACAATACATTTGATAGACAACAAGGACGCAATAGTGGATGATCTTTTGGAATTCATTCAAGGTCCTGATTTTCCAACCGGTGGAATAGTTTATAATAAAAAAGATATAGCTCAGGCATACAATACCGGAAGCGGCGGTATGGTAACAAGAGGAGTGGTGGATGTCGTTGAGAAAAAAGCCGGACAGCATCAGATAGTTATATCGGAGATCCCGTATCAGGTTAACAAGGCCTCAATGATAGAAAAGATAGCCGATCTTGTTAAGGATAAAAGAATAGAAGGAATAAGAGATGTAAGAGATGAGTCAGATAAAGATGGGCTTAGGGTCGTGATAGATCTTAAAAATGACGCTTATCCTCAGAAGGTGCTAAATAAACTTTATAAGTTCACGGACCTTCAAAAGACATTTCACTTGAATATGGTTGCACTCGCAGATGGTATCCAGCCGCATGTGATGACCCTAAAAGATGTCTTGCAGTATTTTATAGACCACAGACAAAATGTGGTTGTCAGAAGAGCTCAGTTTGAGCTTAAGAAAGCAAAAGAAAGAGCCCATATTTTAGAGGGTCTTAAAAAAGCGCTTGATCATATAGATAAGATAATAGCCACGATCAAGAAGTCAAAGGACAAAGAAGTGGCTCGCATTGCCTTGATGAAAGATTTCAAGCTTTCCGATGTTCAGGCGTCTGCGATCTTGGAAATGAGACTCCAAGCTTTGTCCGGGCTTGAGAGAAAGAAGATCGAAGATGAGTTGAATGAAAAATTAAAATTGATAGCAGAGCTGGAAGGTCTTTTAAAAAGCCCAAAGAAGATATTTGACCTTATAAAAAGTGAATTGAAGGAAATATCTGAAAAGTACGGAGATAAGAGAAAGACAAAGATAATAAAGGGCGGTGTTTCAGAATTTAAAGAAGAAGATCTGATACCGGAAGAAAATATATTTATTGCCCTGACAATGGGTGGCTATATTAAGCGCGTGGATGATAACACATACAAGACCCAAGGAAGGGGCGGTAAGGGTGTAATAGGAATGGAAACAAAAGAGGAGGATGTGATAGAGCACCTCATCTCGTGTTCCACGCATGATAATATTCTTTTCTTTACTGACAAAGGAAAGGTTTTCCAAACAAAAGCTTATGAAATACCGGAGGCTTCCAGAACTTCTCGCGGAAAAGCAATAATAAATATCCTGGATATAGGTCAGCAGGAGAAGATCACAGCAATCGTTCCAATAAAAGAAAAGCTTGGCAAAAAGGAAGCATCTGTAAATAATTTGTATTTGGTTATGTCAACTCGGAATGGTATAATTAAGAAAGTATCAGTAACTGAGTTTAATACGGTAAGAAGGACAGGAGTTCAAGCCATATCTCTAAAAGGCGATGATCTTTTGAAATGGGTGAGAGTGTCTTCCGGAAATGATGAAGTTATAATTTTAACAAGGAAAGGACAAGCTATAAGATTCTTGGAAAAAGATGTTAGAGCGATGGGAAGAGCGGCATCCGGAGTCACATCCATTAAGATGAAAAAGGATGATAAAGTTGTTGGAACTGATGTTATCCCAAGCGGAAAAAATGATGGTCTTGAACTTTTGGTTATAATGGAAAATGGGTTTGGAAAGAGAACTTCTTTGAAGCAGTACAAAACGCAAAAAAGAGGCGGATCCGGAATAATGACAGCAAAAGTAACAGAAAAAACCGGAGCTCTTGTAGCATCTTTGATAGTTGAATCAATGGAAAAGGATCTTATCGCTATTTCAAACAAAGGACAAGTGATAAGAATAAAATTGAAAGACGTTCCTTCGCTTACTAGAGCAACTCAGGGTGTAAGGCTTATGCGTTTAGATAAAGGAAATAAGATAGCGTCAATAGCTTGTATTTAAACAACCTTCAGTTTTTGGTCCGTAACTATTAGCTTGTGTAAGCTAATAGTTTACGGTAAGTGGTTGGAGGTTTTGGTAAGATAAAATGAACATCGCAAAAATACTCATAATAGGTTCAGTTGCGCTGCTTATTGTTTTTGTATTTTTGATATATTTAGGAGTTATCCCAGGTCTGAAATTTCAATTTAAAAATGTACAGCCTGTCAGTCTTGAGATCTGGGGCGTTTTTGAGGATTCCGATGCTATAACCCCGCTTATTCAAGCATTTCAAGCAAAAAATCCAAACGTCACTATTACTTATAGAAAAAAATCCATACAAGATTATGAAGATGAGCTTATACGCGCGTTTGCGGTCGGTAAGGGTCCGGATATCTTTATGATCCATAATTCTTGGGTTTCAAGATATAAAGACCTTCTGAGTCCTGCTCCTCAGGATGTGATATCTTTAAATGATTTTAGAAGGGATTTTGTGGATGTTGCGCAAAAGGACTTTGTGCTCAATGGTATTATTTATGGCTTGCCTCTTTATGTGGATACTTTGGCTCTCTATTATAATGTCGATCTTTTCAATAGCGCCGGATTTATAGACCCGCCAAAGGATTGGGATGAGTTTGAAAATTATTCAAGGCTTTTAACGAAAAAAACAGCAACAGGGGACATTCTGGTTTCCGGAGCGGCATTTGGGTCCGGTAAGAATGTTTTGAACTCAGTTGATATATTGTCTCTTTTAATGCTTCAAAAAGGTTCAAAGATATCCGATGGAAATGGAAAAATAATATTTGATACGGAAAAGGCTTCTGTAGCGGCGGATGCTCTTGATTTTTATACCAAGTTCGCAAAATCGGAAAGCCCTTACTATTCTTGGTCTCAAAATTTTTCCAATGATTCTCAGGATATGTTCGCTCAGGGAAGAGCCGCTATGATGTTTGGATATTCTTATGCTCGAAATAATATATTGAGCAAGGCGCCGCGTTTAAGATTTTCTGTGTCTTATATGCCGCAAATAAAAGACAGCATTTTTAAAAAGAATTATGCCAATTATTGGGGTTATGGCGTCTATGTTAAGTCGGCATCTTCGGATACCGCTTGGAGCTTTTTGAAATTCTTGGCAGAGCCAAAAAATGCCGGATTTTACCTGTCTTCTATAAAAAGTCCGGCCAGTCAAAAATCAATATTATTGACCCAGCAAAGCGATCAAAACCTTGGAGTTTTCGCTGATCAGGCTCTTACTGCAGATTCTTGGCTTCAATCAAATAACAACTTAATAACAAGCGTATTGACAAGTATGATAGATCAGCAGGTTGCAAGCGAGCAGTCTGCGGCTATAGCCTTAAGAAAAGCGGCTTCGGAGATAAATTCAAAAATTTTATCCAAATGATAAATCATTCAAAAATAAAAAATGTGATACGCAGGATATTCTCAGGCGGATCAAGCAAGAAAACAAATATAAGAACAACCGCAAAGGTTATGTCAGTTGTTTTTATGTTTATTTTTTTGGTCGGTCTTTTAATGCCCCTTTCTTCCAATGCTGTTTTAATAGGCGGCACAGATTACAATAATGTTACAGGGTGGGCCTGGTCTGATTATGTTGGCTGGATAAGTTTTTCTTGTCATACTTCAGAGTCTGCTACCGCTACTCCTGTTCCGACCTGTTCAAATATTTGGGGAACTCACATAATAGAAAGCAGTGAATCTGCCACACTGGGCTTACCGGCAGGAACCATTATCGGGCACGCTTGGTCTGACAGAGTTGGCTGGATAAGTTTTGAGAGGTCTGAGGCCGGTGATCCGCCTACTACCAGTGATGTGGCTTTTGATTCTAAATTTTCCGGAAAATCTTATCTTGCTTCCGCTACCGCTTCCGGAAGAATAATAGGATGGGCCAGGGTTTTAAGCGCTTGCACTGCGGTGCCTTGCACCGCGCTTGTCAATTCAAGTTGGGATGGATGGGTCTATTTTCCAGATGATCCAACCGGTGTAAATATTAACTCTTCCGGCAATTGGTCTGGGTTTGCTTGGGGAGGAAGTGTTCTTGGTTGGGTAAGTTTCGATGCCTCAAGATCCGCATATACAGGACCTGCTTTCAACCCTCCTACTGCAAATAATCCTCCGGTTGCAGCTATGGCATCAACTCCGAATATCGGTATGTCCGGGAATACTTTTATTTATAGTGTGGATGCAGATGCTAGTTCAAGTTACGATATAGATACAGGTGACACATTGACCTATGCTTGGGATTGGGGAGATGGCGGGCCAATTTCTTCTGGGATAACGACATCCCATACTTATGCTGCCGCTGGAAATTATACGGTGTCGCTGGTTGTGACCGATGACAAAGGGCTTTCTGATACAATAACTCAAACGGTTAACTTTGTTGCGCCAAATGTGAACGCTTGCTTGGTCTCGTGCACCACCGATGCTCAGTGTAATGCGGCAGCGGGTAATATTTGTTTTACCACCCTCTGCCAGCTCAGGATTTTGCATAGCCGGTCCAACCACTACAGGAGGTGCTGTTGGGGGCCCTATCAGCACATCGGGACTAGCGCCTTATCGATGTACTGTAAGCGAAAAACAAACAAATCTTTTAAGTCTGTGTAAGCCGACAACGGCTGCTACAGATTTTCAATGCGGAGACCAAGGGTCGGGTCCATTTTGTGTTGGTCCGGAGTTGAATGTTTGCCCGGATAGCGGAGTGTGTGATGGGGGGATGGCTTGTACCTCGGGAGTAACCGAGTGTAAGGGTGTTGATAGAGTTTATAACTGCGTTCCGAAGTCCTCAACTTCTTTAGGAACGGTTGGCGGGTATTCCTATGAGGTGTCAGTAGAGCCTTCTATGCCTGTCGGCCTTCAGCCAAACGGTGAAGCATGCACTAAGCCAACGTCTGATGCTCCAAATAACTGCGAGGGTATAAATGGTTGCTCATATTACAATTATACTGATGATGGTCAGAGATTCGGTTCTTCTTCCTGTACGAGTAACGCTGAATGCGGAAGCAGCGCCACTTGTTCCGGAGGTCTTTGTATAGGTAAAAACGGACTTGGCTATAATGATGGTGTTGCAAATTGCACCAGTGAATCCAAAGAAACAAATATAAAACCGGCCGGTTGTGTATATTACGCCAATGGACTTGTAAACTGCTTGCCTTCCGGTTCGCTTGCCGGAATTCCAGAGGATTGCAGAATAGTAAAAAATGGAGAGAATATAACAGCAGACTGCAGAGATATAACTACCACATCAACCAGTTCTATACATGGACTTGGCTGTGTGTTTAGACCTAACGGGTCAATACACTGCACATCTGATAAGACCGTAATTGGAGGTATTCCTAGAGTCTATTCCGGATGTATATACACTCCAGATCCGGAAAATGGAATTTCTTGTCCCGGGGTTGTTTCTGTTCCAGCAGCAGCAAATGAATATGTAAATTGTGTTTTGTCCAGTACTTCGGTTGGTTCTGTTTCCTCTCCTGTTACGGCGTGCTTTGATGATGGAACTTGTCCGAATCCGAGTGATGTATGCTTGAATGGAAGCTGTGTTTCTGTTTGTACAGCTAGCGTAACCGGATCTTGCGACATAGGCAAGACCTGCACAGCGCCATGTCCGACAGGAACCTTGTGGGATTCAACAACAAGCTCTTGTGTTTCTGTGAATTGGTTTACATTGCCGGAATGTAAAGGGGCATATTTAAAAGATGCTCCAACCGGCACGCCATTTAGTATTGTAAAAAATCTTATAGTTGGAACTACACAAATATACGCCGGTCTTACAACCGATGAGAATGTTGATTGTAAGTATTCGACCAATGCAAATGATACCTTTAATAGCGTTACAATGACGCTATTCTCAGCTAATGGCGGAACTACGGGCGGACTTATTCACGAAACATTATTACAGGGTCTAAATCCTTTGCCAACAGTAAATAATTATCTAGTAAGATGTAAGGATCCTGTGAGCGGAGATGAAACTCCGGCTTGCAAACTTTCAGTGAAAGTTGGAACACCTTGCTCAACTAGTCTTGACTGCAAGGTGGGGGTTTGCCTCGCCACAGGCTATTGCGGTTATCCAGCTTGTTCCGGAGCTGTGCCTTCACCGAGAACAATATTGCCGGCCGGCACAACAAGTACTATTATAAGTATGAAGACCGATCTTCCGGCAGCTCCTGCTGTTTGCAGATATTCAAATGATAGCTCGCTTGTGTATTCAGCAATGACCAATGTTTTTAGCACCTCCGACAATATAAATCACTCAAGTGGTGTTACCGGACTTGTGACGGGATATAATGCATATTATGTTCAATGTGAAGATCTTAACCCTAGTGTCATAACCGGACTAAAAGCTTTGAGTAGAAAGTGTACGATAGCTTTCAAGGTTGGCGGCGCTGGTTCAGCCGGGGGAGGAGGAGGGTCTTGTGTTGCGGGTACATATACTTGTCCAAATGGTGTTTTGTGTCCGACAAATGGAAAATGTCCGCCAGGAGGAGGGTCTTGTGTTGCGGGTACATATACTTGTCCAAATGGTGTTTTGTGTCCGACAAATGGAAAATGTCCGCCAACACCAACTCCTCAGAGTTGTCCTTTAGGGACTGCCTGGGATCCGTTTACAGCAACATGTGTTCCTGTAATAGGCCCCACCACAACCAGCGGAGGAACGGTTTGTAATGTTTTGGGTATTAAGTTTCAAGGAACGGCACCCGAATCGGGAATAGGCCCTTCGTCTAACTGTTCTATTTTAGCCGTTATTCTTGCCATTGTTCAGTGGTTTGCTTGGTTGGTGGCTATGATAGCTGTTATTTATGGTCTAAGAGGTGGGTATCTTTATATAACTTCCGGTGGAAATGAAACAAAATTAGCAGAGTCCAGAAAATCTATAATGTATACCGTGATAGGAGTTATAGTGGCGATAGTTTCATTTGGTATAGTTGCTATAGCAAGAGCGATAGCAGGTATTTAAGATTTAAGAATTAAGAATTATGAATGAAATCAGAATGATCTAATTTTGAAAACTTGACCCGGAGATCAAAACAGCATATCTATTAGATAATTCGAAATTTGATCAAAATTCAAAATTCAAAATTAGAAATTGAGAATTGGAAATTTTATGATCTTGTTAAATAAATATAAAAACTACATAATAAGCATAGTCATTCTTACAGCAGTTCTTTTACCGTCATTTTCTTTTGCTCAAGGTTTGGTTCCTTGCAGTGATAAGGGTGATCCGTGCACCCTGTGCCATCTGTATAAGCTTGCCCAAAATATAATAGGTTTTATGATGTGGTATATAGCGCCGGCGCTTGCCATATTCATAGTGGCTTGGGGAGGTTTCAATATTCTGATAGCCGGCGGGGACCCGGGAAGAAAGCAAGCCGGCAGAAAAGCTATAACAGCGGCAATAGTCGGTTTATTGATAGTTTTTGGCGCTTGGATCATAATAAACGAGTTTTTGCTCTTCTTTTCCGGACAAGCAAGCGGAATCGCAACCATATTTTCTAATCCTTGGACAGACATACAATGCAAATAAATAACCACAAAAGAATAATATTTTTTATTCTGATATTTTCAGTTATGTTTTTTAGGGTTGGAGATGTAACTCATGCTGCAGGGGTGTGTCAGCCGGATTCTTGTCCTTCAGGTTATACTTGTGTTGAGAAAAATAAAAAAGCGGAGTGCTCGCCAAAATCATCAAAAAACCCCATAAGAGAGAGCTTTAAGGCTCCAACCACAACAACAACTTTTTCAAAGCTCATGTGTTCCATTACAACTTTATTGTCGGAGACCATTATACCTCCTGTTGCAGTTTTGATGACCTTGGTGGTTGGGTTTTTGTTCTTGGTCTCAAGAGGCGATCCTGAAAAGACAAGAACGGCGAACAAAGTTCTTTTATTCACCGTTATCGGTGTCGCGGTTGTTTTGTTGTCTCCGGCTATCGTTGGATTGATCGCAGATATCTTCAATACATCTGGTGGAACCTTAGCGAGTTGCGGAGGCTCGGCATCTGTAAACATAATATCAAACGCGATAATAAATCTTGTAAACTGGTTTTCTTGGTTTATGGCTATTACCGCTGTTGTAACCGGCCTTTATTCCGGATTTCTATTTATGACAGCATCGGGAGATGCTGAGAGATTGAATAAGTCTTGGAAGACATTTGTCTTTGCGATAATAGGCATAGCTGTTGCTGTTTTTGCTTTCAGTATCATTTCCATAGTCGAGATCTTTGTTAAGTAGTTTTCTAATTGTGATTCCAAGATCTTTAAATCGTAATGTTGAAAAAAAATCATAGATCATAAAGCTTTAATTATGGATCACAAGGCTCTGGACATTGCTGCTTTATTTTGCTATACTTAAGGAAGTAAAAAAGGTCGAAAAATATAAAAAGCTTTTAACATAAAACATATGAAAAAATTAGCTTATTTATTGCCTTTATTGGTATTAGCAGTAGCAGTAGCTGCGCCAGCAGCAGTTCTAGCTCAGGCTCAAAATGCTCCTACATCAGGTATTGGTTCAGCTCCTTTAACAGGAGACGATATTGGTTCAGATGCTAACGCTCCTATTCAAACCACAGATGATATAATTAGCATTATCATAGGTCTTGTTAACTGGGTAGCATGGTTTGTAGCTCTTGTAGCGGTTCTATTCGGTCTTTATGCAGGTATCCTGTTCATAACAGCCGGAGGAGACGACGAGAAGCTTACAAAGGCAAAGAATATCTTGCTTTACTCTATCGTTGGAATCGTTGTAGCCATCTTGGCATTCAGTATAGTTGCAATTTCAAAGTCTATAGCAGGTATCTAAAGATCACAAAACAGAAAACAAAAAAACAATCCCGCATCTTGCGGGATTGTTTTTTTGTTTGTTTTCATACTATAATAAGTATATAGTAAGCATAAAATGAATCGGGTTTTTTTTGATCCATCTTTAGTTGTAGCTTTACGAAAATTTTTTCATCTATTCATCGCGTAAACTCAAAATTTTCGTTTTATTTTCAAGCGAGTGAGTGAAATGTGAAGCGAAGCTTTACATTTCCGAGGGAGCGCTGAAACTACAGGTTCAATAGCTCTAAAGTTTCTCCCGAAGTTGAGCGAGTGTGGCGCCTGTCCGCCTCCGGAGGAAGATCATCGTAATACCCCGCATGGCTCTTTATCGGGGAATCTTTATTTCGCCTAAAAATACTCTGCCAAAAATACCGGAATTTGTTCTGTGATAACTATACTAAGAATTATTTTTAATTTAAGATGAAAAAGATATTTTTTATTGTGGTTTCAGGGTTTATTTCGCTAACTGCGTTTGTGTATGCTGCCGGACCTCCTTCTCAAGGTGTGGGAACTGTTAATCCTGCAAATGTGGGCAAGGATCCGTATACGAGTTCGGATATAGGTCAGTTGTTTGCGGGTCTTGTCAATTGGTTTGCTTGGTTCATTGCTTTAGTTTCTGTTGTGATGGGTCTTTACGCCGCTTTCTTGTTCATTACCGGCGGGGGAGACGAAGCAAAGCTAAAAAAAGCAAAAGATGTTTTTATTTACACCATTATAGGAATAATAGTTGCGATGATCTCATTTGGGATAGTTACGATAGCAAAGATGTTGATACAGCCATAAATGTTCTATAATTTAAACCCCCTCAAGCCTTAAAGGTTTGAGGGGGTTTAAGGTAAAAATAAACCTCGGTCCGCTAGCGGACCGAGGTCGTTTCTATTTAGTAAGCACGAGACACGACAACATGCTTTGTTGTCAAAAAAGTCATCGTGTAGTTGTTGTCGACAAGCCCAGGGGTTTGCCGATATCCAACGGGCTGGTTCAAGACCAATATGCAGGTTAGGGTTTGATTAAGGTTGTTCTTACAAACGTCCTTCACGTCAAACTCCTCGCCTTTGGTCCAAGAAACAACGGACAGGGGAGTAGACCACCACTTTGAAACATCCGTTGTTAAAACCGCAACAACGGCAAGTGGAGCTATCTTTCTTCCCTTGTTGTCATATTGAAAAGGTCGGTACTTGTAGTACTTTTTATTTTCTTTTATGACATATCCTTCCGGCCCAAACATATGGGTCGTAAGGCGTTTTCCGTTGCTTTCGGCACCGTAAGACACCGAAATCTTGTTGTTTGCATTTCTGCGTTCCAGGTTCATAGATATCCATTCACCCGGTTCAACAGATTCTGCAACAACAAGCGGATCGTAACCGTTCCAAGTCAACTCCTTTGACTTGGTTGGAACGGTCGGGATCTCATTTGAACCCGTGTCGCTCAGCCACCAGCTGGATGGCCAGAAAGATATAATGAGCAGAATGGCAGCAGAAGATACTGCTGCCCAAAAGGTGTATTTTCTGAATTTGTCCATCAGTCAGCCTCCTTTTGTGCTATTTTTTTGAAGATCTCGGCAGCAACTCCGGTAAGGCCGGGAATATTCCAGGTCTGATCAGACATATTGGCTGTCTTATCCATTCTGTTCAGAACAGTAATGACAGCCTCTTTTCTGGTCATTTCCTTATCTTCCCCTCTTGTTTGTTCGACCATTTCGTCGAACTTATTTTGGGCAAGCTGTTGTTGTTTGTTATACAGTTCTTGTATCTTAGGCGCTTGAACGGCAACTCGAGCCTCATCGTCGATGTCTAATTTAAGCCAACCATCTTCAAAAGCGATCTTTCCGGCTCCTGAGTACTCTTTGATAAAACGGTGCCCTTCATCTTCCGCAGCTTGCTTGATGTCATCGGTTTTTGCCGTATCAGAAGTTGGGTTTTTGGCGTGTCTTATCTTGTCGTCAATGAAGTTCTTGATCTTTATCCAAACATTCTTTTCAAGGCCATCCTGAACTTGATGAAATTTGATAAAGTCCTTGATGTCTGTAGTATCAGGGTCAAACATCACAACAACATCAAGATCGGTTTTTACCAGAAAGCCCTCAGCGGGCTCGGTGATAAAAGAGCCAGACTCACGCCTGTTCTCTCGTGGAGCAATTGTGTGTCGGTAGATCTTTGCAAAAGGGAGTTTAAAAACAAGCCCCGGACGCAAGATGCTGCCATACCAACCAAAGAGCCAAAATGCAGCTCCTCGTTCATTGTCTTTGATGCGATCTACGCATGCGTATAGCAAGATAGAAACAAAAAAGACGAACCACAGTACAGGAATTAATTTTTCCATGACATTTTCCTCCTATTAAGTTGTGAAAGGTCTGCATATTTAAGTATTGCTATTATATAACAGATTTACATAAAAGTCAATAAAA
>Ga0114931_10005328_pt1 | contig 15884 bp, 15 predicted proteins | sample 2SBtaG_FD_89579 | JGI IMG/M metagenome (GOLD analysis project Ga0114931, IMG submission 89579) | Deep subsurface microbial communities from Kolumbo volcano to uncover new lineages of life (NeLLi) - 2SBTROV14_V59a metaG | ecosystem: Environmental > Aquatic > Marine > Volcanic | place: Kolumbo...
CCATCGTCTTTACTTTGGCGCATTTTCAGATTATTTAAAGTCCGACAGACTCCTAGGAGTAGTTGTCCCCAACCCGCGCCCAAAAAGAAGGGCGCCAAACAGAAAGGCAAATAGATATGAAATCCGTGAAGATCACCCTCTTGGCCGTCGGCCTCGCCATCGCGGCCGCAGCCACTGGCGCCACGCCTCCGAACGTCCTGTTCATCGCCGTCGATGACATGAACAATGACCTTGCCTGCTACGGGCATCCGCATGTCCAGTCGCCCAACATCGACCGCCTCGCCAAGCGCGGCGTGAAGTTCGACCGCGCTTACTGCCAGTTCCCGCTGTGCAGCCCCAGCCGTTCGTCCATCATGACCGGCCTGCGGCCGGACACCACGCGGGTCTTCGATCTGCGCTATCACTTTCGCCAAGGATTGCCCAACACTGTCACCATGCCGCAGTTGTTCATGAAGAACGGCTATTTCGTCGCCCGCGTGGGAAAAATCTATCACTACGGCAATCCCGGCGACATCGGCACAGACGGGCTGGATGATCGGGCGTCCTGGATGGAGCGATTCAACCCCGCCGGCCGGGACAAGACCGCACTGGAGCCGGATATCATGAATTATACGCCCAAGCGCGGCCTCGGGTCCTCCATGTCCTTCCTCGCCGACAAAACCGGCAAGGATGTGGAGCACACCGATGGCAAGGTCGCGCTCCAGACAATTAAGCTGCTGGAGAAGCACAAGGACAAACCCTTCTTCATCGCCTGCGGCTTTTACAAGCCGCACTGTCCATGGGTCACACCAAAGAAGTATTTCGACCTTTACCCGATGAACGAAATCCAGCTTCCCAAGATTTCATCCGATACGCCCAATGATTATCCACCCCTGGCCCTCGCCTCGACACGGCCGTGGCCTTACTTCGGCGTGACCCACGACCAAGCGCGCGAATGCAAACGCGCCTATTTCGCGGCCATCTCCTTCGTCGATGCCCAGATCGGCCGCGTCCTCGATGCGGTGGATCGGCTGGGCCTTTGGGAGAACACCATTGTCGTGTTCTGGAGCGATCATGGTTATCACCTGGGCGAACACGGACTCTGGTTCAAGCAGAGTTGTTTTGAAGAGTCGGCCCGCGTGCCGTTGATCATCTCCGTGCCCGGTCAGAAGACGACCGGCGAAGCGAGCCCCAGTCCCGTCGAACTGGTCGATGTCTATCCCACCCTGGCGGACTTGGCCGGGCTCAAGGCGCCCAAGGAATTGGAAGGCGTGAGCCTGCGTCCGTTGATCGACAATCCGCGGGCGAAGTGGAATCACGCGGCGTTCACGCAGGTCCAACGACGCAAGGGAGTTCCCGGCCATAGCGTTCGAAACGCGAAGTGGAGGTACACCGAATGGGGTTTTGGCAAGGAAGGCGAGGAGCTCTACGACCAGGACAAGGATCCCAAGGAACTGCATAACCTCGCCAGGGACCCAAAATACGCGGGGGTGGTGGTGCAGATGAAAGCGCTGCTGAAGAAGGTCCATCCCGTGCCGGTGCAAGGCGGCAAGGCAGAGCCGGATACGCGGGAGAAATACTCGAACTGAGCCCGCCTTACGGCCGACTCGCGCGCTTCACTCCGGGAAAGTCCGACCGTCTCCCAGCTGCACCAGCCGTCGCGGTAGTTCCGTTTCGGGTCCGGGTCCGGGACCGGCGGCAACATCCGAACGGTGGATTCCTTGATCGTGGATTGAAAAGCTTCCGGCGTTGGGATGGCGATTGCACCCCCTCCAATCCCGGCTCCCGCCAGCAATCAAACTTCAGGGTTGAGAAAGCAAATTCCCAGGAGTCTGTCGGACTTTAAATAATCCGAAAATGCGCCAAAGTAAAGGCGATGGCCACCCGATTTGTCAACGTAGATAGAAATACCCCGATGCTGTTACCTCCCGATCTCCGGCACTGGATCGGGGAAGGTGTTTTGGTTCACTTTGTGGTTGAAGCAGTGGATCGACTGCCACTGGAAATCTTCCAACAGGGTAGGGTCAGTGATTTGCCCCTGTTAAAATGAAGTCGTTTTTGAAAAAAATCACCGCGCCTGGCGCAATTTTCCTGTCGCTGCTGGCATCGTTTCCTTCCGATTTGCTGGCCGACAGCTTTGAAAAGATCAATTACATCAGCCCGATACTGAATGACGGCACCCGCGCGGGCTTTCAGAAATTCATGCTGAATATTGACTCGGAGAAAACGCTGACCTCAATCAATCTCGATACTACAGGCACGACGGATCTCAGTGATATCGTTGAAATCGAAGTGGAACATTCCCGTAAGGCGGGAAATCGCGAATTCGGTAAAACCCGTCAGATCGGGAAAAATATCGTCTTGAAGGGCAACCTGACGTTCCCTAAAGGAAAACATTCGTGTCAGATTTTTGTCCGAACCAAAAAGGACGCTGCGCTTCTGCATCGCGTGGGACTGCAGATCACCGCCGTTCATTTTGCCGACGGCAGCCAATTGGCCGTTCAGCGGCAACCCAACTATAAGGGAGAACGTCTCGCTTACCCGATTCACCGTCAGGGGGAATTCGACTGTCATACGTTTCGAATCCCCGGAATCAACCGGGCCAAAAATGGTGATCTTCTGGCTGTCTATGATATGCGATACAACAGCCGCAAAGATTTGCAGGAGGACATCGACATCGGTCTTTCTGTTTCCAAAGACGGTGGACAAACCTGGACGCCTCCGAGGCCAATCATGGACATGGGCGAATATGGAGGTAAACCACAAAAGGAAAACGGCTGCTCAGATCCCGGCATTCTGGTGGATAGAACAACAGGGGAAATCTTTGTCGCGGCGGTCTGGACTCACGGCAAAAGCAACACTCACCAATGGGTAGGCAAAGGCTCGGAACCGGGCTACGACATTCATCACTCTTCCCAATTCATGGTAGTGCGATCAAATGATCAAGGCGCCACCTGGAGTGCGCCGGAAAACTGGACAAAAAAACTCAAAGATGAATCCTGGTATTTGTTCGCACCGGCACCGGGTAATGGGATCACCATGAAGGACGGCACTCTGGTCATGCCCTCGCAAGGTCGGGATGCCACGGGCTTCCCCTTTTCCAACATCACCTGGAGTGAAGATCACGGCAAAACCTGGCAGGTGTCCGCACCCGCACGGGATGACAGCTCGGAATGCGCGGTGGCAGAGCTATCCGACGGTTCACTGATGTTAAACATTCGCGATAACCGCAATCGCAAAGACAAAGGGGAAACTAACGGTCGCGGCATCAGCGTGAGTCGTGATCTGGGCAAGACCTGGAAAATACACAGCAGTGATCACGGCGCCCTGCCTGAGCCAACTTGTATGGCGAGCCTGATCAGCAATCCCGGCAAGCCGTCGCAGCTTTTTTTCTCCAATCCCCGCAACAAAAACAGTCGCAACAACATTACCATCCAGATGAGTCTGGATGATGGTAAAACCTGGCCGGAAAATCAGCGTATCCAGTTGGACAGCGGTCGGGGAAACGGATATTCCAGTCTGGTTTTACTTGATGACAAGACCATTGGAATACTCTACGAATCTTCCGTGGCTGATCTGGTGTTCCAGAAAATTTCCATCGGGGATTTCATTGATAATACCCGCCGGAAACTGCGGGTTGATTGAGTAGACAAACTTCATTGGAGAAATAGAATATGTCAGGGACAATTTACCGCTTAAATCTTTTTCGGAGCATCCTGCTGATCGCTCTCCCGTCATCAGTTCGCAGTCATATTGCCGCCGCTGAAATGAACCCGAAAGGGGCTGCAGGAAACTGGCGTCGGGCAGTTGCACCCCCTCCAATCCCGGCTTCCGCCCGCAGTGAACCGTCAGGGTTGAGAAAGCAAATTCCCAGGAGGCTGTCGGACTTACCTTGATTGACTGCGGAAAACAAGGGCTTGGCCCAAATTTCTCTTCGTTTTCGTCATCTGTGTTCCCATAAACTCCTCCAACTGATGAAAATTTTGGCTCAAACCTCGATTCCCTCGCTCAAATCATCCAAGTCCGACGGACTCCCAGGGTGAGAAAAAACATCAGAATGATCGCCATGATGAATTGGAAATCCGCTCACGAATTTGAGGATATTCGCTACGAAACATCGGAGGATGGTCAGATTGGGAAAATCACCATCAACCGCCCTGAAGTACATAATGCTTTCCGCCCTCTCACGGTCAGGGAAATGCAGATTGCCTTTGATCTGGCGCACGAAGACCCGACGGTTGGCGTGATCATTTTGACCGGCGAAGGGGAAAAGGCATTTTGTTCCGGGGGCGATCAAAAAGTGCGTGGTCATGCCGGATACGTTGGCGATGACGGCGTGCCCCGCCTGAACATTTTGGATGTGCAGAAAAAAATTCGCGCCATTCCCAAACCGGTCATCGCGATGGTGGCGGGCTACGCGATTGGCGGAGGTCATGTGTTGCACGTAGTTTGTGATCTGACCATTGCGGCTGATAACGCAATATTCGGACAAACAGGTCCCAAGGTGGGTTCTTTTGATGGCGGTTTGGGTTCCAGCTATCTGGCCCGGATTGTCGGGCAGAAAAAAGCGCGGGAGATCTGGTATCTTTGCCGCCAGTATGATGCCCAACAGGCCCTTGACATGGGACTGGTCAATACAGTGGTGCCGTTGAAAGAGCTGGAAGAAGAAACGGTCCAGTGGTGCCGCGAAATGCTGAGTCACTCACCCCTGGCGCTGCGCTGTGTAAAAACCGCGCTCAACGCCGATTGTGACGGCCAAATGGGGCTTCTCGATTTGGCCGGGAATGCAACTTTGCTCTATTACATGAGTGAGGAGGCGAAAGAAGGAAAAAATGCCTTTCTGGAAAAGCGGGAACCAGATTTTTCGAAATTCCCGAGGGTGCCTTGAGGGAATTTTCTCAGCCGGAAACGTAGTAAAAGGGACCGCTCCAGCCAACGACTGAAAACTGAAATCTTGAATCTCTCCCATTGGTTACTCGCAACCCGTCCCAAGACTCTTCCCGCGGCGGTCGTCCCTGTCTGGGTGGGGAGCGTGATTCATTACTCCGGATCGGCTGATTCGTTTTCCTGGCTTTTGTTTTGGGCAACCTTGCTGGCCTGCTTGTGCATTCAAATTGCGACCAATCTGTTTAATGACGCCGTTGATGCCGGGAAAGGGGCTGATACCGCGGAACGGCTGGGGCCGAAACGAGTGACGGCATCCGGCGCGCTTTCTCGGAAAGCAGTGATGCGGGGCGCCCTGGGGTTTTGTCTGGGGGCAGTTGTGTTTTCGATTCCACTGATCGAGGCAAGAGGATGGGGCGTCGGTTTGACGGGGCTCGTGTGTTTGTATTTTTCCTACGGCTACACCGGCGGCCCCTGGCCCCTGGCATACAAGGGACTCGGGGAATTGTTTGTGATTTTGTTTTTCGGACTGGTGGCGGTCGTCGGGACTTTTTTTGTGCAGACCGGCAGGCTTGATTTGCCCGTCATCTGGGCGCTGGCCCTGCAATGCGGATTTTACTCCTGCGTGTTGATAGCGATCAACAATCTTCGTGACATCGAAGAAGATGGCAAGACGGGGAAACACACCATGGCGGTTCGCTTTGGGAAAACATTCGCCCGCTGGGAAATTACGTTCTTTTGCGTGGCGCCGGTTTTTTTGTGGTTGGTCTATTGGGAATGGGAAGTTTTCCTGACGGCCGCCCTGGTCCATGCTCTGTTTGCCGCGTTGATTATCAGAGGCGTATGGAAAAATGAGCCCGGAACTTGTTACAACAGATTCCTGGGAATGGGAGCCGTCCAATTGATTTTGTTCGCTGCGATAGTCACCCTCGTTTGTGATAGATTCAGTCAATGAAGCATTGCTATTATTGGCCCTATATTTTGCGAACGGTGCAGCCGCTCAATGGGCGGAGTTTCCGGACGGAACACCACGGGGCTTTGATTCGACTGGAGAACGGCGGCGTTGCCTGTATTCATCCCTGGCCGGAATTGGGTGACCTGCCACTCGGAGAGCAGCTCGAAAGTCTGCGTTCGGGAGGACGGACTCCCCTGATCGACGCGGCGATTGAATGTGCCATGCTTGACGGGAAAGCCCGGCACGAGGGACGATCACTTTTTGAGAACCGGAAGATCCCGGAAAGTCATTGGCTGGCGATGGATGGGGATGTTCCGGAATCGGTTATGGCGGATGGTTTCCGAACTGTCAAACTGAAAGGTGGTCCTGATTTTTCACTGTTGAGCCGGAAAATTCAGGAGTGGAGCGAGTGCGGATTTCGGCTGCGTATCGACATGAACGAATCGGTACATTTGAGTGCGTTTCTGGGTTTCTGGAGATCGCTGAGTAAACAGGCGATTGCCGCCGTTGAACTGGTTGAGGATCCGGTTCTCTGGGAGAAACAGTCATGGGAAACACTTCGTCGCGCAGGTGTGAAGATTGCGGTGGATCGGGATGGGGACGGTCGATGGAGAGAAGGTGATGTTCGGGTTTATAAACCAGCTTGTCAGAAATTGTCCTCCCGCCCGGCGGGTTGCCGCTTTTTTGTGACCAGTTACATGGATCACGCGATCGGTCAATTTTGGGCGGCGTGGAATGCGGCCCGGGCATCCGGCAGTCAATCCATGCTGACTTGTGGCCTGATGACCCATCGATGCTTTGAGCCGGATGATTTTTTTGAAAGGATTGGAACCGAGGGATCGGCCCTGCTTGCCCCGGACGGCACGGGGCTTGGCTTTGATGAATTACTGAAAAAACTACCGTGGAAAAAATTGATCTGACATCCGCGGATTACTGGAACGGTCCGGGAATTGATGTGCGCCTCAATCCGAGACGCAGTCATGAAACGGAGGGCCTCTCTGATGCCTTGCGTGACGTGGCGGGGATTGAATCCGCGGTCGTTCTGGCGACATCCGGCTCAGAGGGGCGGGTGAAATACGTGACGCTGACGAAAACCGCCATGCTAGCCTCGGCGAGGGCGGTCAACGCCCATAGCGGTATTGGTTCAGAAGATGTCTGGCTGGCGGGATTATCGACCTTTCATGTTGGGGGATTGAGCATCTACAGCCGCGCCTTTTTGTCCGGCTCACGAGTGGAAGTCATGCCCTGGGACAAATGGCAAAAATCCGGCGGACCCTTTGTCAATGCCTGCCGGGAGAGACAGGTGACGGTGACATCGCTCACTCCTGTTCATCTCTTTGATCTCGTTGAAAATCGAGTGAAATGCCCTCCCTCACTGCGGGGCGTTTTTATCGGGGGCGGGGCACTTTCCCGGGAGCTGGGCCACCGCGCTCTCGAGTTGGGCTGGCCGCTTTGGCCGACTTACGGAATGACAGAAACGGCTTCGCAGGTGGCGACCAGCAGGGGAGGTGATCCGGAGTGGCTTCCCATTTTGGACGGGTGGGAGACGAGTGTGGATCAAGCGGGACGGCTGAAAATCCGGGGCCAGGCTCTTTTTTCCGGATACCTGACCCGCCGGGAGACACCGGGAAACTGGAAGTTCGATTCCGCTCGTGACGAGGGTGGATGGTTTACGACGGGGGACCGTGTGGACTTGATCGATGGAAAACTGAAATTCGCTGGCCGGTTCGATGATTTGGTGAAAGTGTCAGGGGAACTGGTTTCCGTATCGAAATTGGAAAGAGACCTGGGCAATCTGGGATTGAAAGCGGCGGTGATCCCGCGCCCCCACCCCAGGCGGGGGAACCTTCTGGTCGCATTCGTGGAGGGCGGCTGTGCGGAGCTGAAAAAAGCGAGGCAATTCAACGAGGGAAAAACAGGGTTGGAAAAATTGGCGGAGATTATCCCGCTCGAAAAGCTTCCGGACACTCAGTCGGGAAAAATTGACCAGGCGGCATTGAAAAAGTTAGCTAAATGCCAGGGTGATGACGTGAGTTGAACCGATGGCGGCGATGAATATTCTTGTTCATCCGAATCGTCAGGTCGATGTCAAATGTTCGAGAAGAGGGGCCATGGCTGACCCGAGATTCCCCTGGCCACGACGGATGCCGGTGCAAGATTCTTACGATCCGCCCAGGGCGCTTGTGAAGCGCAGCAGTTCCGTGGTAATCTGATCGATGCGGGCAGCTAAATCTTCGTCGGAGATTTCATTTCCCTGAAATTGATCTCCCGTGGCATAGACGAACCGCGGGATCACAATCGTGCGGAAATCCAGCATCAACGAATTGGCCACGGCCATGATCGACATGTAACTTCCCTGGCCACCGGCGGCACAGAGAAACCCGACCACCTTTTCTGTCCAGGCGCGACCGGTCAACTCGATGAGATTCTTGGCGGCTGCATTCACATCGAAGTTATAAATGGGTGTGGCCACCAAAATTCCATCGGCGCCTTCGACTTTTCCCGCCAGTTCCTGCACGGCGGTATCTCCATACACGGGTCCGCCGTCGCAGAGCGGGAGGGTCAGGCTCCCGAGGTCGATCAAATCCACGGTGGCCTTTTTTGCCTCAAGCGAATCGAGAGCGGCCTTTGCCAGGATACGACTCCGGCTTTCAGGGTTTAGGCTGCAGGAGATGACGAGGTGTTTCATGGTTCAATTTGTAGTGATCACCGGGAGAGTAATGATGTGATGGCGACAGGTCAAGACGCTTTGGCGCCGGGCCGATGCGGCTCGGGTTTCGCACGGCTGGAACCTGCCTTTCATTCAAGCGGCCAACATCCCGGAAAGACGGGTGGGAGCTGCCAGTTCAACATCCCTCATTCCGCCTGCGTTCCGCTCAATTTTTGTTTGAGACAGGACGCACCCGCTGAGTCCCGTAGAAAACTCTTCACGAATCTTGGCAAAATGGCGCTGGCCGCGTCTCACGACGAAAAGTTTATGAAATATCCGGACTGGATTTTGGCTTGTATATCAGAGCGGTCAGCACGCCTGCGATGATAGTGGAGAGAATTCCTCCGACAGCCCAGGGCAGCATAAATTGGTCGGGAATGGGCAGGAACACAAAATTGATCAGAGTTCCGCCGGTCGCCATGATTCCAAGAAAGAATCCATAAATGGCGCCGCATTTGACGCCCTGCTCACCGAATCCGAAAGCCCACACAGTGCAGAAACCGATGGCGATCAGAAAATAACAGACGATTTGGAGAGGGAATCGTGCGGCCATTTCCTCGTCAGTCCGCCACGCATCGGCGGTCTCTCCGTATGAGCTTCCCAAAAGCCCTCCATGATACAGCATGTCAAAAACAAACAGGACCACCGCGACCGCGATGATGGTGAGAATCAGTCGCCCAATATTCATAATGACTCCAGCCTATACGGAAAAGCCCTGACAAGGCAAGCCCAAAACGGACGATTTTGGACGCCGATTTTCGGGGAAGATGATTTCCGCGACGGAAAATTAAGGGGATTGTTGACCAAACGGAATGCTGTATTCCCTGGTAGCGTCGATCTTCTTTGCCGCGGAAGCCTCACTTTTTGGGCTTGGCCCTCGGTTTGCGCGGGGGCGGAATGTCAGTGAACGGCGGCCTTTCGAAGGGGGGCGGATTGCTGATGACTCGGGGGTCTTCGACCCGTTTCAGTTCCGCCATGAGTTGCTGTTTCATGGCCTTTTGAATCCCGGCGTAATCCGTCTGACCGGCCACATTATCGATTTCGTAGGGATCTTTGGTGAGATCGTAGAGTTCGAATTTCGGGCGCTTGCCGAAGCCGAGATTGAAATCCTCCTCCACCTCGGGATCGTTTCGATGGGCGATCATCCAGGCCTTGCTCGGGCTGGCGTCCAGGTCTGCGTAGGCGGCGAAGGTGTTGTTGGCCAGGGTTTCGTAATCCGGAACCTCACCTTTCTCAACAGGTCCGGGATCTCCCATCGGCCAGCGATCCGGTTTGAAATTGATAATGAAAACATGATCCTTAGTCCGAAGGGCGCGCTGGGGATAAGGTTTGCCCCCCTCCCGTGCAGCTGCCACATGGCGTTCGCGACCGGTGATGACCCAGGTTCGTTTCGGGTCGACCTGGCCGGATTTTTCGGAAGTCAACACGGGCATCAGGCTGTGGCCGGTCATCACTTCGGGCGGCTTCACCCCGCCCGCTTCGAGAAAAGTCGGCGCCAGATCCATCAGGTTTACGAAATCATCGACCACCCGTCCCGGCGGGATTTTTCCATTTCCCCAGCGTGCCGCCAGCGAGACTCCGGTGCCGAAACCGTAGAGATTGCATTTGCCCCTCGGGAAGCCGGGTGCTCCGTGGTCACCACTGACGACCACGAGAGTGTTGTCGAGCTGGCCTGTTTTTTCCAGCCGACCGAGCAGCACTCCGAGACCGGCATCGAAGGCCATGGCTTCGCCGAGATAATCAGCAAAATCCTCCCGCACCAGCGGGACGTCAGGAAGGAAGCCGGGAAGTTTTCCTTTCAGTTTATCGGGGTCCAGCCCCCACAGAGCCTTGCCGGAACCCAGCGTCCACTTGCGGTGAGTATTGGTCGGTCCGAACCAGAAACAAAAGGGTTTTCCCTCTGGTTGAGCTTTCAGGAAGGAATCAAAATCGCGTCCGACTTTGTCCAGCAACAACTGTTTCGCCTCGGCGACGGACTTGCCTTCGCTGACCAGTTTGGTGGCCGTTTGGGAAAAACTGTTGAAGTTCAAGCCCGGAGTTTCATAACCATACTCCTGTTCACCATAGGGCGCATCCCGGGGAGTTCCGGGGCTCCAGACCTTGAACACCTTGCCAATATGATAGCCGGCGTCACGGAGCAGAAGGGGATAGGTGGGGATGGATTTGTCCCAGATGGCGCCCTGAAGAATGGCGCCGCGACCAGTCCGGAAAAAATACTGCCCCGAAAGCAGCGAACTCCGACACGGTGTGCAGGAAGGGGCTGTGACGTGGGCATTCTTAAACAGGACGCCTTCCCGGGCGACTCGATCAAAATTGGGTGTTTGAACCACATCGTTGGGAGTTCCCTTGCCGGATACCTTGGCATAGATACTGGCATAGCGACCCCAGTCATCCGCAAAGGCAAAGAGGATGTTGGGCCTCTTTTGATCCGCGCCGGACGCCGGAGATGCCAGAGCGAGAATGGCAATGAATGGAAATAAAAAAAGGGAAAACTGGTTTCGTAGCATGTTCCAGAAATACCAGTATTCGGGGGGCAAGGCAAGCGAATGAATGCGCCACAGGGCCTGGAATTTCTGTGCTGTTTCCCTGCGTCCACCCCGCAGTTACCGCCGGGCCACCGGCTGCGCCCATGCCTGTTTTTTTGTCGCAAAGACGGCCCCGGTTTTCTTCTCCTGTTCTCTGACCCGTTTCAGTATCTCCCGGAAACTCAACAGGGTCAGGTCATGGACCAGACCCTGTTGGGCGATGTCCGGATTTTTCATGGCAGAGAGTTTTCGGCTTGATTACTGCTCCTGTTCACGAATAGCTTGGCGGGTGCAAAAGAATCCCACAGAGAAGGTGACTGCGTTGACGGAGGGGACTCTGGATTTGTCGAATTCCATCGGTCGGAAGTGCCGGGAGCGGTTGGGCGATCTCCTGGGCTGGCTGTTCTACGTCATGACGATGCTTTACAGCTTTGCCGTGGAAGTGGTTCGACCGTCCACCTGGCAGCGCCCGGTGCGTGATCGCCTGGCCCGGCAGATTCTTTTCACCGGAGTGGAAGCGGCGCCTTTTACGATTCTGGTTGCTCTTTTCGTAGGTGGATCGGTTTTCGTGCAGTGTCTCGTCTGGCTTCGTTACACTGGGCAGATGGAATTTTTGACGGAGATCGTATCCGCTCTGCTGGTCCGGGAGGCATCTCCGTTTCTGGCATCCTTTATTGTGATTGCGGCCAGTGCGTCGGCCATGACCACGGAACTGGCCAATATGAAAATTTCCGGTCAGGTGGCCTTGCTGGAATCACAGGGGATCAATCTATTTCGCTATCTGGCCGTGCCGCGAATGCTCGGCCTGGGGCTCTCCGTCATGGTGTTGAGCGTGATTTTTGCGACGGTTGCACTGCTGGCCAGCGCGATTGGTTTTTTTATGGATTCCAATCAGATTCACGGCGCTTTTTTTGGAGGGGTGTTCGCCTCCCTCGATGTGGTGGATTTGTTTACTTTATTGGGGAAGAGTTTCCTGCCGGGCCTGGCCACCGGGGCGATTTGCTGTTATGAAGGACTTCGGGTGACCGGCGCCACCACCGCGGTTCCCAAGGCGGTGAGTCAGGCGATGCTCCGCTCTGTATCGGCGGGGGCTTTTATTTGGGTGATCGTCCTTATATTTACTTTCGCACTTTGAAATCGGACTCATCAGTTGCTTCGCCGTCCCGGGAAGGGCCCGTTCTGGAACTGGATGGAATCTCCGTCGAACCGGGAAACGATCCCTTTTCCCTTCAGATTTATCCGGGGGAACTGGTGTTGTTTGAGTGTGCCGAAAATTTTCCAATACCGGATTTATGGGATGTGTTCGTGGGACTGGATCAACCTGCCCTCGGAAAGGTGAGCTTTGGAGGGAAGGCCTGGGAAGATATGCCGGAGGAGGAAAAGGAAGCAAATCGTCTCTCGGTTGGCTGCGTCTTCAGCGCGGGAGACAAGTATGAATCTCAGTGGCTGGACAATCTCGACATCGATGAGAATGTGGTGCTGGCCCAGTCGATGAATCCTGCCTGCCCGAGCGCGGAGTGGGAGGGGCGCCTGGCTGAATTGCTTCGACATTTTGAAATGGAAGAATTATCTGGTAAACGCCCCAATCAAGTGAGTCCGGCGGAATCGATGCGCGCCCAATGGATACGGGCCTTTTTACCAAAACCATTGAGGTTGTTGATTCTGGAGCGACCCGATTACGGACTACCGGTGGGATTGGATATGAAACTGGTGGACAGAATGATGGCTGCCCGGGAATCGGGAACCGCCGTATTGTGGATCGACCTCAGGCGCAGCGATGCTGAAAGAAGTGCTCTCGGTCCAACAAAACATTTTACCCATTTACCAAGCGGTCTTGTATGAGAGAGAACACAGGCGCGGCGCGGCGCGGCGCATGATGGCTGGACACAACACCCATGGACAAACCCTTTAAATTTCGACGGGCACGCGAGATCTCGGGAATTTTTGTGCTCCTGGCCATCATTCTATTGGCGGTGGGGGTCGTTATGCACGGAAAAGTGAAGGGATGGTTCGAGCGGAAAACCATTTTTGAAGTGGTGTTGCCCTCGTCCGGCTCCCAGGGTATTCAGGTGGGATCTGATGTCCACATTCTCGGCAGCAAGGCAGGAACCGTGATTCGGATTGAATTGCGAAGAAAAGGAAGCGAGGGCAGGCTTCGGGACTTTGAATCGGTGCCGCCCTCCGAGATTGAACTGGTGGCGATATTGGAGGTGAGGGGAGGTCGTGCCGTCTTTGTGGGAGCGGAATCGAAGGCCATTTTAAAACGTGATCTGGCCGGCTTCGGTTCGTCTTATTTTGAACTGACGCGAAACGATAAAGAATGGTCCGGGGACGCCAAACACCGCGCCCTGGAATTCGAGGAGGTGAAAGACGTGCAGAATGAATTGACATCCATTGTCAAACAGATCAGGGACTCGCTCATTCCCACTCTGGCGGAGATTGAGAAGGCGGCCAATGAGATCGGGGTATTGGCGAATGATCTTTCAAGTGAAGACGGGGGATTTCAGGGAACATTGAGCAGTCTCGATTCCGTGATGGAGAGACTCAACCAGGGGGAGGGAACCATTGGCGCCATGTTGAACGACAAGGGGGCGGAAAAAAATTTCCTGGAAATGCTCGCCAATTTTAACAAGGCGTCCGTCGATTTGAGGACTTCGCTGGAGAAAATTGATCACGTCGTCTCCGAAATGGACTAGGGGAAGGGGACCATAGGAAGGTTGCTGCGCGACGAGGAAACCGCTGTGCAGTTGGATGAGACCTTGGCAAATCTGGATAAAGCCTCCAGGGCCCTGAGTCATTCGCTGGTCAAGTTCGACGAAACGGCGTCGAGTTTTCCGACGGTGGTCAGCAAGTGGAATGCGGTGGTGGATGGCTTTGGCAGAGCGGCTCAAACCATGCAGGATGCCTTGAAAGAATATAAACTGATCGCTTTGGGAATTCAGGAGCATCCGCTCATGAAAGGTTCCATCAAAAAAGTCAGAGAAAAGAATGCCGGTAATTCCGGCAGTGGCAGAGCGTCTTCCGGCTCATCTTCGAAAAAGAATTCGTCTTCCGGAGGAGGGGACAGCAAGAAAAAGAGTCTTTTTCCGCTGTTCCAGAAATTCAAGAAAAACGGAAACAGGTAGGGCCTTTCTCACTTCACCTGCCCGTCTCCGAAAAGCAGGTATTTGTAGCTCGTCAATTCCTCCAGAGCCATCGGGCCGCGGGCATGAAGTTTGTCGGTACTGATGCCGATTTCGGCGCCAAATCCGAATTCGGTGCCGTCACTGAAACGGGTGGAGGCATTCCACAGGACGGTGGCAGAGTCCACTTCAAGCAGAAATTTTTCCGCCGCGGTTTCGTCGTCTGTCACAATGGAATCACTGTGGTGTGACCCGTAAAAATTGATGTGCTCAATGGCAGCGTCCAGGTCATCGACGATTTTCACCGACACAATGTAATCGAGATATTCCGTGGCCCAGTCCTCTTCGGTCGCGGGAATGATGCCATCCATGCCGCAGAGTTGGCGAAAGGCATCATCGGCCCGCATCTCAACCTTTTTTTCGGCCAGACCGGAGGCAATCCGGGGGGCGAATTCTGCGGCTGCATCCCGATGAATGAGCAGGGTTTCCAGGGCGTTACAAACCGCTGGCTTTTGCACTTTCGAATTGATGACGACGGCCTCGGCCATGTCGAGATCGGCTTTCTTATCCACAAAAACGTGGCAGATCCCATCGTAGTGTTTGATGACCGGCATCCGGGCCATGGAAACAACGGCTTCGATCAAACCTGCTCCCCCGCGCGGGATGATGAGGTCGAGATACTGGTCCATTTCCGCCATGTGGCGGACGCTGTCACGATCGGTGAAGGGGATCAGCTGGATGCTGTGATCAGGTAAACCGGCGGGACCTCCGCCTTCCTGAAGGGCGGCCGCGAGGGCGCGATTGGAGTGGATGGCTTCCTTTCCGCCCCGGAGGATGGTGGCATTCCCAGTTTTAAAACAGAGCACCGCGGCATCGGAGGTGACATTGGGCCTGCTCTCATAAATAATACCGATGACGCCGATGGGCGTCCGCTTTTTTTGAATCCGGATTCCGTTGGGCGGGGTCCACTCGCGGATGATTTCCCCGGTCGGGTCGTGAAGTTCAGCGACTTCGCGAATCCCGTTGGCGATATTCGCGACCCGTTCCCGATCCAGCCGCAAACGGTCTTTCATGGCGGAGGTCAGATTCATTGAATCCGCGGTGGCGAGGTCCTTTGCGTTGGCGGCCAGAATCTCAGATTCGCGGGCTTCCACCCCCTTGGCCATGGCCAGCAGAATCTCGTTCTTCGCTTCAGAGGACAGGCGGGCCAGGGTCTGGGCCGCGGCGCCGGCCTGCTTGCCCATTTGGAGAATTTCAGATTTGATTTTTTCAGAGGTCATTTGGGCGGAAGGAGAACAGATTTAGAGGCGTGGAACCGGGTTCCAATGCCCTTGCCTTCGACAAGATCAGGCAGTTGATCAGGATGGAGTCCCGAGGCGATGATCGTTTCAATACCGGAATTCACGGCACATTTTACCGCCTCAAGTTTGGTTTTCATTCCTCCAACGGAAAAGTTTCCTGTTTCACCGTTGGCAAATCCCATCACCGATTCGACGTGGTCAACTTCGGTAATGATGTCGTTTTCGTCAGTGGCATCCGGGCCCCGCAGCCCCGGAACCGATGTCAGGAGAATGAACTGATCGGCCTCGAGCAACTGAGCGACATTGGATGAAAGAAGATCATTATCCCCGACCCGAAGTTCTTCAACAGCCACCGAATCATTTTCGTTGATGATGGGGATGACGTTGGGAAACCGCAGAATTGCCCTC
>Ga0114931_10005329_pt1 | contig 15884 bp, 11 predicted proteins | sample 2SBtaG_FD_89579 | JGI IMG/M metagenome (GOLD analysis project Ga0114931, IMG submission 89579) | Deep subsurface microbial communities from Kolumbo volcano to uncover new lineages of life (NeLLi) - 2SBTROV14_V59a metaG | ecosystem: Environmental > Aquatic > Marine > Volcanic | place: Kolumbo...
GACGACAATGGCGGCGCCGATCATGTAGAAAACAATCATGAAAGGCACCAGGACTTCCGTCACCCGCGCAATATTTTTGATGCCACCGATAATGACCAGGCCGGTAGCGAGAGCCAGGACGAGTCCGGTTATCCAGGGTGCAATGCCAAAATGGGAGTTGACTGCGTCGGCAACGGAATTGGATTGCACCATGTTGCCAATTCCAAAAGCCGCGATGGTGGCGAATGCGGCAAACAGCCCGCCTAGCCAGCGCCAGCCGAGTCCGTTGGCGATGTAGTACATTGGCCCCCCGCTCATCGTGCCGGTTTCGTCGGTCTCGCGAAATTTGACGGCAAGCACGGCTTCGCCGTACTTGGTCGCCATGCCGAAAAGGCCGGTGATCCACATCCAGAAAAGCGCGCCCGGACCGCCAAGCGTAATGGCGGTCGCCACGCCGGCGATGTTACCCGTGCCGACGGTGGCCGCGAGGGCTGTCATCAAAGCCTGGAAATGCGTGATATCACCTTCGGAGGTGTCGGCATCCTTGCGTTTTATCAATCCCAGATAGAGCGAGTGGCCAAGCGCGCGGAATTGCAAACCCTTTAACAGGAAGGTTAAATAAATGCCTGTACCAACCAGGAGTATCAGCATGGGCGGACCCCAAACGTAACCGCTTAGGGTACCAAAAAAGGTTGTCAACTGTTGTTCCATTTTGCCTCCGGAAATTAGGCTGAATAATTCGCAAAGCGCTTTCTCTTCGGCACTGAAATGCTTTTCATTGTAGTTTGTTACCTGCCCAGGAGCATGCGAAGCAGGTCGGATTCCATCGGGCGGCCCGTGCACTCACCACGGTCATGTTGGATTCCGCGTCAGGCGAATGACATTGAAAGAGCCACTAACTTTGCGCTGAAAGTCCATGCCTTGACCCTGTGGTCACGATGGCTATTTTTTCTTGCTTGTGGACCTGCTTTAGTAGGCTTTCGCAACCACGACGCGCCGTTCTGAAGCGTCTCCGGTCAGAATACACTTGCCGGTTTCGTCCGGTTGATCCGATGGCAAAACCCGGATGGTAGCCTTGGTTTCCTGCTGCAGGCGGTCTTCGCTGGCGCGGTCGCCATTCCAGTGCACCTGGTAGAAGCCGTCCTCCTCTTCGAGTCTCCGTTTCAACTCCTCGTAGTCGTCGCAGCGATGGGTGTTGGCTTCCCGAAAAGTAACGGCCCGATCAAAGAGATCCTTCTGAATGGATTGCAACGTGGCCCGGATTTTGTCGACGATGCCATCCTGCGGCACCCGATTTTTTTCGCCTGTGTCCCGCCGCACCATAACGACTTCGTTACCTTCCAGATCTTTCGGCCCCATTTCGATACGAACCGGTACGCCTTGTTTTTCCCACTCGTTGAATTTCCAACCCGGGCGGTAACTTTCACGATCATCTATCTTGAAGCGGAAATGATTTGTCCAGTTTTCCGTGAGTGACTCAAGCCGGTTCAGGACAGCGGCCTTCTCCTCGTCGCTGCGCCAGATCGGGATGACCACGACCTCCGTCGGAGCCAGTTTTGGTGGAAGGACAAGTCCGTTATCGTCGCTATGCGACATGATCAAGCCGCCGATCAAGCGGGTGGAGACGCCCCAGCTTGTTGCCCAAACATATTGCAACTCGCTGTTTTGATCCTGGAACGTGACGTCGAAGGCTTTTGCGAAATTCTGACCGAGATTGTGCGAAGTGCCCGCCTGCAGGGCGCGCCGGTCTTGCATCATGGCTTCGATGGCGTATGTCTTGAGGGCACCCGCGAATTTTTCCTTCTCGGACTTAGCACCTGTAATAACTGGCATCGCCATGAAATCCTCGGCAAAGGTGCGGTAGATCTCCAGAATGGTTAATGTCTCTCGCTCAGCTTCTTCGTAGGTCGCGTGAGCGGTATGGCCTTCCTGCCACAGAAATTCCATGGTCCTCAGAAACAGCCGCGTCCGCATTTCCCACCGCACCACGTTGGCCCACTGATTGATTAGAATGGGCAAATCACGGTAGGACTGAATCCAATCCTTGTACATCGACCAGATAATTGTTTCAGACGTCGGTCGCACCATAAGGGGTTCTTCCAATTTTTTGCCGCCGCCGTGAGTCACGACCGCACATTCCGGGGCAAACCCTTCAACATGTTCCGCCTCTTTTTTCATGAAGCTTTCCGGAATAAAGAGCGGGAAATATGCATTGACGTGGCCCGTCTCCTTAAACATGCGGTCCAGCTCAGCTTGCATGCGTTCCCAAATCGCAAAACCATTCGGGCGGATGACCATGCATCCTTTTACCGGTGCGTAGTCCGCAAGTTTGGCCGCGGCAATGACATCTAGATACCAGCGAGAATAATCTTCACTTCGTTTTGTAATCCCTTTGGCCATATTTCCCCTTTAAGTTCATAACGATGAGCCACTGCTGACCCCCGAGTCCCATCTGACACGGCTAACGTTCCCAATTGGCGGCGTCTGAATTCAATCGCTTTCTATTCAAAATGCCTCTTGAACTGAGATCGAAACCCGGACAAAAGGTAGTAACTGTAAGACTTTTTGTAACTTAAGGGGGTAAAAGTATTAATAAAACGTTATCTTGTCAAGGATTTTTTGGGAATTGGGTACGGGTGGGCAATGTTAAGGCGCACATGACAACTTGGGTCAGGTTGTCCGTTAGAGGCCTGGAGTTCGATGCCGACGAGGGTTATTTGTCCGCCAGAGGTTTGGGACGAAGGGTCACGTCGATGGTGTTCGGCGTCGTTTTGGCAAATTTTGTTTCGGTCGCCCACATTTCGAAACCCTTCCTTTCAACTTTAATCAGGTAAGGGTGGCCGAAATCGAGCCCGTGGACGGCGATCGAACCTTTCTCATTCGTCAAACCGTAGAGCTTCCCATCTATATAAATTTTTGCAACCCGCGGAAGATTGTCGCCATGGACTACTACATGGACAACTAGTTCTTTAGGTAAGGCGCGCCGCGTTGTCTCAGGACGCCTCTGAAGTTTGGTACGCGAGGGTTGCTTGATACTGTTTTCGGCGGCGGCTGGCGCACGACGTTCTGGCGTGGCCGCAACCTCGGACACCGGGGGAGTTATCTCTTGTGGTGTCTGTTTTTCACCGGGGGGAGCCTTCTGTTCCACGGGTTTGTTCAGGGGGTCCTGGATTGCGTTCTCTTGTTTTATTTCGCTAGGCAAAAGAGGCCGTTGCTCATTTCCTGAGTTCCTTCCCGCGGGCGCGCCATCCGCCGTACGAACTTCGACCTGATTTTCCTCTCCCATGACCCAGTCTTTCAGGTCTACGATGCGTTGTTTGAATTCTAAATCGAATGTAATAATAATGAGAAAATAGATCGTGATGAGTGGAATGAGTGTGAGCAACAAAATTTTCGCACCCATCCAGATGGATGACCCGGAAAGAAATGGTTGGGTTAGGTCGATTGTTTGCGTGGTAGGAAGTGTGTCCGTCTGCGCTAGCTGCTCTGTTTCAACTTCGTCGTATTCCGCGTCATCATATGAGCCGGCGGGTAAAGGGATTTCATCAAGTGCACCGGCAGGGGGCGTCATGGTAACCATAAACGGATTGTTCGATCGTTTTCCACCAGATTTTTGGTGAGGTGGATTCGGTATCCCCGGGGTCGGATGAACCTGGGGTCCGATACCTGGGGAATTCGGTTTAAACAGGCCGCGGCGTATGACCGGATTCGTGGTGCGGTCGTCGAATTCGTTGTTCTGCAATGCCGGAAATGGGCAGGGGGTCAATGTCTTTGGTTGAGGAAGATCTGGAGTCTGGGCATCTGAATTTTGCAACGAAGTGTCGTTCACCAGCGGGGTTGGCTTAACCTGGTTGGCCGGGTCTAATTTGCTGCGTTCGGCGGCTTCGGTTTTCTCAGTCTCTTGGGGTACGTCTTTGGTTTCCTTCACTACGACTGGGGCACTTGCGGCCTGCTCTTCACGGTGTGCAAGCTCTTTAGTCAGCAGCCAATCTATTTCCGTGAAACGACCCTCTTGTTGCTCTTTTTGTAAATTCGGCGGTTGCTCAACCGCTGAAACGGCATCAGGGTGTTTGGCACTTTGTGTGCCCGTTTCGTCTTCGTGGGAAAAGGGATCCATCTCGTCGATTGACTGAGAAGCGGGTGTCCGTCGCGGGGCCATCGACTCCTTATCGGGTGGGGTGATCGAAGTGTCAGAATGGGTCTTTCCTTCGGACACCAAAAGGTCCCGGTCAGAAAGGTCAGGTGCTGGCGTGTTTTCCTCTATTTCATCAAATAGTTGGGGCCTTGTTTCGGCGGCATCCATTTGTTCAATTTCCGGGTCGATGCTAGCAAAGCCAAGCTTTGCATCATAGGATGCCGTCTTGATGGCAGGTTTGACCTGAATGAGTTCCGCAATGAAGTCTGACACATCCGTTGTCGTGCCTCGATTTGCTTCCAGAGCGAGGAAAACAATCCTGTCAAGAGCATCTGGTATCTCCAGGCGCTTTAAGCTGGGTGGTACGATGGCGCCGTTTCCGTTGCCTGCTAGCAATTGATGCAGGCTTTGTTGTGATTGCGGGCTTTGGCCAACCAGAAATTCGTAGAAAAGAACGCCAATGGCAAAGAGATCATCCTCCGGTGACGATTCTCCGGTTTGTATGAAATGCGGACTTATGTAGGGCAAAGGTTCAAGCAGTCGTTGGTGTTTTCGATAAATCAATTGTATTATAAAATCCGCGAATCCAGGGTTTGCGAGTTTGATTGCATCCAGTTCCGCATTGACGAAAATTGTTTGGGGATTCAGATGTTTGTGCACTCTGCCATTTTTGTGAAGAGTTTGCACGGCGTGGGCAAGCAATTCAATCAGGTGGAGTGATTTGTCTACAGTAAGGAAAGATTGGCCGCTTAGGAAGTTAGAAAGCGGCTTGAGGTCAAAATATTCAAAAACGGCAAAAGGTCGACCATCTTGAATCCCTGACGACAGCATCCTGGGGCAAGAAGGGTAGCTATCAAGTGCAACATGGGTCAAACAGTCTTGAAAGGTTCGAATAAGTACTTCATCCGCGCAAAAGTCTTTGTGCAGGATTTTCAAATAAACGGACTCCGTGCCAGCATTTGCCGTGGCGACAAAGGTCTCTCCTATCGCATCGGTGAAAGCCTTTCGTTGAATCTTAAAGCCGTCTAGCTGCATAATATTATTATCCGTTCACACTTGAATTTTGGGTGCTTATCAAAGGCTAATTTTAAGATTTTTTAACTTCTTGCATATCCCTTGACATGAGGAAGAGCTTTTTGTAATTTGAGTTTGATTGAGCCCAGCAAATCGTGATACCGTTAAGTTTCACCACCTCCAAAGAGAAGCTCGTCGTTCATCGGCGAGCTTTTTTATTTTGGTCCGCCACCGAAAGAAATGCAAACATGGTTGCAAGGTCTCACCTAAGCAGCGTAGGTTCAAGGGGGTTCATTCCGACAAAACCTTTATGTCCGCTTGCAAGTTGTGAAAGCCATACTTAGTATCTACTCGCAAAAAGTCGCTATTGCCAATAATTTTCAAATAGATCCGCGCAAAATGCACCCGTTGCTTGCAAAGGCAACTTGTCGAAGTGCGAAGTCGCAACCACGACTCAGTAAACTGAAGGCGCCTACAGGTAAGGCAAATCCCTGGATTGGTTAGAATCTCATGGATATTTGCGGCATGTTTGAGCCATGTGGTCCATTAGGGTGCAGGAGGGGTGACAGGAATCAAAAAAGAGGTTGGGCTGGATGAGAGTCTGAAAATTTCGTAGAACCGTTGAGCGACGGTCATACGACTGAGTCAGGATGATATCTATCGGCGCCTCCTGCGCCTGAGCAAGGCCGGCCTCTGTATGGCCACGCCTTATGCCGTGACTTCGTCCCCATTCATTATTTGCATTCACGACAATAGTTCAATAAATATAAGGTATCAATAAGTCAGAAACAAGGCGAAAAAGCAAAATTAAAAGTGTTGCATGACCTGGCATTTGTTGCTATATTGAGGTCATTGAACGAACGAAAAAAAGCTCAATTATCCAAATACTGGACGATGCAAATCACGATTAATGGCCAGGCTCATTTTTTCGATGATGTTTCTACTCTTGCGACGCTTCTTGTACATTTAGGTGTCCCTCAGGAAACTGGCCTTGCTGTGGCGCATAATTCCACTCTGATTACCAGGAATCGATTGTCGGAAATTTGTCTCCGGGAAGGCGACCGCGTGGAAATTATTCGTGCAACCGCCGGCGGGTGACGCATCAACCGTGCAATTTCATCAACTATCGAAATGAACAAAACGAAACTGCAAATCGCGGGCAAGGTTTACCATTCGCGCCTGCTGTTGGGGACCGGAAAGTATCCGAACCTCAGGTCGATGAAAGAGTCGCACGAGGCTAGCGGCACTCAAATCGTGACCGTTTCAATCCGGAGAATTGACCTAAACGACAGCTCCCCAGACTCATTTCTTTCTCATATTGACAGGGAGAAAATAGATCTGCTCCCCAACACCGCCGGGTGTTACACAGCGAAAGATGCCATCCTGACATCTGAACTGGCACGCGAGGCTCTGGAAACGAATTTGGTGAAACTCGAAGTGATCGGGGACGAAAAAACGTTGTTCCCGGACAATGAAGAGCTTCTGGTCGCGGCGCGAGAATTGGTTAAAAAAGGGTTCGTTGTCCTGCCGTACACCAGTGACGATGTTGTATTGTGCAAGAAGCTGGCTGACATCGGTTGCGCGGCCGTAATGCCATTGGGCGCGCCGATTGGGTCAGGTTTAGGAATTAGAAATCCATATAATTTGAGAATCATACTGGAGCAGGTCGATGTGCCGGTGATTGTAGATGCCGGCGTTGGAACCGCGTCTGACGCAGCGATAGCCATGGAATTGGGCTGCGATGGCGTTTTGATGAATACAGGTATCGCTGGCGCGAACGACCCGGTAAAAATGTCTCTGGCCATGCGTCAAGCAGTTGAAGCAGGGAGGCTTGCATTTGAAGCAGGACGAATTCAGATGAAATTGTACGCGACTGCTTCCAGCCCGTTACAGGGCGTGGTACGGATGGCGGACTAGCCGACGGCCGGTTCCCACTCCCTTCCCTTTGCTTCCACATTTCCAGTCAATTGTTTCGGGTGCTCGTACCCGCGAATTTGTTCATGAGCATTCGTCCTGCCAGATTAGATTCCATCACTGACCGTGGTCTTTGACGGCTCTTCAGTTTTTTGTCGGCTTGGCCGGTGCAGATTCATATGGGCGACCTATTGAATTTAACGCAGTTCCATAAAGCTTTTTTCGAACAATCCAATTTCTTGAATTTTGGTCTGCATGCCGACGGTCGGATCGCGACTGTCAACCCCTGTTGTCGGAATAAGTTGGCCGCTGATTCGGACTTGATTGGAATACCATTTGACGGGCTTGTGCACGAGGATGACAAGGGCGTTTTCCACGAGGGTCTTGCCGCAGTTGGGAATGGCAGCAATTTATGCGTGGAGTTGACCGTGCGTTTGGCGATGGCTGATGGCCGCTTTTTTTTGTGTTCCGGAGAATTGTTTAAACTTGCCACCAGTCCAAATCCGCACGGCGTGATAGGGGGAGCTTTTCAGGATCGAACTGAAAAAAGACAAATTGAACTGGAGACACTTCGGATGCAAAGGCTTCACTGTGCTGGGCAGGTTGCAGGGCAAATTGCACACGACTTTAATAATTTATTGGCGCCTTTGACCGCTTATCCCGCCATGATTCGTGAAGAATTGCAAGTGAGTCATACCATATCGCGGCTCCTGGCCGAAATGGAATCCGCCGCCACGCAAATTGCCGCCATCAACCATCAACTGCTCGAACTTAGTCGAAGAACGCAATATAGGCTGGAACCGCTTGACATAAATAGCCTCATCGACGACACCCTTTTTTCCATATCGTTGCGTCCGCGAACAGAGGTCCACCTGAATCTGGCATCGGGACTAGCTTATATCATGGGTGGAGCACAGCAACTGAGTCGGGTGCTGGTGAATCTCATTTCTAATGCTGAGGAATCCATGCCGGAAGGAGGTGGGATTGTTATCAGAACGAAACAAATAGTTTTAACGGAGGCGTTTCCCGGGTTTCATACGATCCCTCAGGGGAATTATGTACAGCTCTCTATCCTGGATGAAGGCCATGGCATTGGTGAGGAGATACGGGAGAAAATTTATGAACCCTTTTTTACCACGCGGCGGGCCAGCAAGGGGCGCGGGGCAGGGTTAGGTCTTAGCATTGCCTGTTCAATCATGGCGGACCATGACAGTTATATTTCATTTGAATCAAACCAGCAGGGCACCTCTTTTAGTTTGTATTTTCCGTTTTCTGAAATTAAACACAACAGGCCATCTCTGAGCAAGACTCGCCGCAATCCGCGTTCAAAAACACTGCTTGCCACTGATGAAGGCTGACGTGCGGCGACCTATCGATTTTTGCTTGTATGCGATAACCGATAGGCATGCCTGCCCGACGGGAATGCTACCGGATACCGTGAGCCAGGCCGGCCGGTACGGCGTGCGGGCTTTTCAATTACGGGAAAAAGACATGACCACCCGCGATCTACTTCATTGCGCGACTAAATTGCAAGATCTTTGCCGAAAGAACAATTTGTTATTGTTTGTCAACGATCGGACGGATGTTGCGAGATTGGTCGGGGCCGCCGGCGTTCATCTCACTTCGCATCGCATGCCCGTAAAGGCGGCGCGGCTGTGCTTGTTGCCTGAACAGCTTGTCGGTGTTTCGACGCATTCATCCGAAGAAGTAAGTAGAGCAGAGGCTGAAGGGGCGGATTTTGCTTTGTTCGGGCCGATTTTTGAGACCCCTTCAAAAGCAGAATTTGGTATTCCACAAGGATTGTCGAGTTTGAAGACGGTCGTTGGGTCGGTTAAGATTCCGGTTTTCGCGGTTGGCGGAATCACGCCGAAGCGTGCCGCCCACTGCCTCGATCAAGGTGCCCGGGGAGTTGCGGTTATTTCAGCTTTAATGAAGAGTCAGCAAATTGCTCAAACCGTGCAAAATTTCAGGAATGCAATGGGGAAATTGTAGCGAGTAACTTTGAATATCAGAACACATGCAAAAAAAATAACGGTCGATTCCGAGGAGCAGACCCTCACTATTCTGTGGGCGGATGACCATTTATCCATCTATTCACTCGAGGGCCTGAGACGCTCTTGCCCTTGTGTTGAATGTGCCGGCGGCCATGACAAAATGGGGCAACCGGCGGACCCGGTGGTTTTCCGGTTGCCCGCGACCCGGCGCTGGAAGATCGTGGATTTGCAAGAAGTGGGCAACTACGCCATGCAAATTTTTTGGGATGACGGACATAATACAGGGCTTTATCGGTGGGAATATTTACGCGATTTATGTCCAATTGAGTATGATCAACTGAAGGGGGGACAGCAGAACAAAGGCGGCCACGGCCCCATTTAACCCGGCGCTCTCCATTTTTGCCGTAACCCTGCTGCGTGACCTCATTTAAGGTACTTTTAGAATGCAAACTCAAAATCGGTGGACCGAACTCAATACTCAATTTGTTGAGTTGTATCATCGCGGTGAATTCGATCAGGCGGAAAGCCTCGTGCCTCAACTCATTAAAACCGGTGAACGGCGGTTTGAAAAAGAACATCTGGAGCTAGCCGCTTGTCTGAACAATATTGCTGAACTTTACAGGGCCCGTGAAACTTTTCCCAAGTCCATACTTTTTCACAAAAAGGCACTTGCCATAAGAGAGAAACTCTTACGGGAAGACGCCGTGGAACGGGCGAATTCTTTAAACAATCTGGGTGTCTTGTATAAAGACAAGGGGGATCTATCTCAAGCTCATGCGTATCACAATCGCGCTCTTAAAATCAAACAGAAAGCTTTAGGTCCGAACCATCCTGAAGTGGCAACCACCCTAAATAACCTGTCAATTTTGCTCAAAGTTGAAGGTAATTTGCCCGAAGCGGAAAAAATGTGCCGGCGGGCTTTGACGATTCGAGAAAAAATCTTTGGAAACGCTCATCCGGATACAGCAAGTTCTCTCAACAACCTGGCTGTGATAAAGGAGATGAACGGTAATTTCCGAGAGGCTGAAGCTTTGTATCGGCGGGCTTTGGAGGCGGTCGAAAAAGCGGTCGGTTCCGCTCATTCGGATACGGCTGTCGTGCAAAATAATTTGGCACACTTACTAAAAACGCAAAGGAAGTACCCTGAAGCCGAAAAATTACTAATCTCCGCCCTCGGGACCAAAGAGGCCCTGCATGGCAAAGAATGCCTGGGCATCGCCAGCCTTCTCATCAGCCTGGCCGAAATCAAGAAGGCGCAGGCAAGACTCGCGGCGGCGGAGCCGCTGTTGCAGCGTGCCCGGCGGATCATGGAAAAGCACATAGGGGCGGATCATCCGGAGATTGCAACGTGCCTCAATACGCTTGCCGCGCTTTACAAAGAGCAGGGAAAATTTGAGGAATCTGAATTTCTCTACAAGAAAGTCTTGAATATCACTGAGGCGAATTTCCCCCGCATTCACCCGAATATTGCCGCCGCGCTGAACAACCTGGCCGTCTTGTATGATGCCCAGGGCAGATACGAGGCCGCGGAATCGCTATACAAGCGCGCCCTGCGTGTCGTTGAAGATGCACATGGCACGGAGCATCCTAATGTTGCATCCGCGCTTTACAATATTGCCGGCTTATGTCTCCAACTTGGAAATTTCAATGACGCGATAAATTACTACCGACGCGCCCTGATGATTCGCGAAAAGGCATTTGGTCAGCATCATGTCAGCGTTTTGAGCGTGCTCAATGCGTTGGCCAGAGCATACCAATTGCTTGGGGATGAGGAAGAAGCTCATCGCTTTCAGGAGAGGGCGGTAGCTCTTTCCGCACCCAATGGAAAGACCTTTTGAGCCGTGTCGCTAGCGTGGCAGGGCGTCATTGCTCCATTGAATTGCTTGCAAGAAATACTTTGGAAGCTCATAATCAACCAGGTTGACTCGTGCGAGGTACTGGCAAACCGGGTCCCATTCTCCCCGTTCAAAATTCACCAGCAATTGATACACATCGGAATAACGCCCCGGCCTGCCTAGTATGGCACTTTTGACATCCTCGCAGAGCGGGAGGGTAGCGAGGATGTCAGTCATCGGCATATCAAGTAGCGCATCAATCATCGAGAAGAGACCCATTAGAAAAAGTGCTGACGCATCTTCTTCCTGACCCACTTTGGGAGCGATCAGTTCAAAGAAACGTGCCCGGATGAGACAGCTAACGATGAGTTCTTCACTCTTGTCACTTCCCATGCTGCTCAATGCCAAAAGGGAAAGCCACTGCCTGGCCTTTGATAGACCAATCATATTCAGAGCATGGCGGATGTTTTTTATCTTATTTGGCAAGCCGAAAAATGGCGAGTTGATGTAGTTTAACAGCTTGTAAGTCAGTGTCACGTCGCGCCCGAGGATATTTTCCAGCTTTTCGAAATCGATGGTCGGCTGATTCAGCTCCCGTAACATTCCAAGATAACTCATCCGGTGGGCGGAAAGCTCTTTCCCCGCCATGATCACCGGCTTGGCGAAAAAATATCCCTGAAAAAGAGTATAGCCTAGATCGACGGCCCTGTCGAAAGCATCTACGGTCTCCACTTTTTTTGCCAGGCATGTTGCGTTGCTCTTCCCAACAAGCTGATCGATGTGAACAGGCTCCGTATCAGAGTCAGGTAGAAAATCTACTTTGATAACGTTCGCAATTTGGGCGAGAGGGTTCTCTGGATCGCCTTTTTCGAAGTCGTCAAGGATAATCTTATAACCAGCCCTTTGCAGTTGGGAGCAAATTTCGAATATTTCAGGGTTGGGTTCAGGAGAGTTTGACACCTCGATGCCCAGCGATTCTTGTGGGAAGAGTTCAGCGGCGCCACTGCGCAACAGGGCGTCAGTAAAATTGATGAAACCAATCTTGCCGCTTGTAACTTTTCCCATGCCAATGGAAAGAAAGCTATTGGTCAGCACCGAAGCGGTAGCATTGTCATCGTTGCTGTTGTCATAGAAGTTACTTAATCCGGACCGATACAGAAGTTCATAACCATAAACATGTTGCTGTCTGTCGAAGATTGGCTGTCTTGCCAGAAATATTTCCATGCGACCGTCCTCTGGAAGAGGTGATTTGAATCAGTTGTTGAGCTATGAGCAATATCGGTCCGTTGCCTTCCTCTCTTTAAGAGGAAGGGCTCGTGTCATTCGCACCCTGCTAACGGCCCTTTCATCTTGATTATTAGCGCATTACTTCTGTTTTGTGTCTTCCCACAGAAACTTTTCGACGGCCCGCGGGTTATATCTTATATGTACATCATCAACATGCCAAGAATCAAGTAGCCGGTCTCCTGTCCGCGGATATGTAGTCCGATCACGTTTCACGCCGGTTCATGCATCGAGTGTCGCGCTGGCCCGGGTGAACGGAAAAAACAAAGTTGAAAAGGGGTGAAATCTAAATGATTGTCGTAACTGTAAAAGATGGAGAGTCAATTGACCGGGCGCTGAAGAGGTTTAAACAGCGCTGTCAGCGTGCCGGCATTCACAGAGATGTGAAACGGGCGAGTTTCTATCTCAAGCCAAGCGAGAAGAAAAAGCTTGCCAAAAATTTGGCACGTAAGAGGTATAGAAAAATGAGGTTTGAACGCTGAATTTTAATCCGCAATGAACATAAAAGGCCCTTGAGAATTTCTTTTCAAGGGCTTTTTGGTACAATCTACACAACACTTTTTGTTCTTTGTTAGGAACGCTTTTCTTAAGAAAAGCGTTCCCATGATACAAATTTTGCCGTCGGTGAGAAAACCATTGTTGATAGTTTGTGTACAATTGATTATGCTCCAGAGAGGAGAATGAGCGTAAGGAGGCTTGAGTGCGGTTATTGTAGCCACGCTCACCCAGGAGGTATGGTTTGCCATGCGGGGAACTGTTGCATTTTTGAATGGATTGTCGTTTCGAAAGATCGATTCCCCCGATAAATTCTATTAAGCACGCCCCTGGTCAGCGGTCAGTCACCTATGGGAAATAACCGCCGAGCCGCCGTTAGCCTATCACCAAACAATTTTTTTTCGGAAGGTGAATGACTCAGGAGGGTGTCATGAACTGGACTAAAGAGTCAGATAATAAGGCGACGAAAATAAGGCAGTTCGAAGCCGAGGCTTTTCCACTAATGGATCAAATTTTCGGCACGGCTCTCAAACTTACAAAAGACAAACTCGATGCCGAGGATCTGACGCAAAATACTTATTTAAAGGCTTGGAAAAATTACGATAAGTTCCAGCCGGGCTCAAATTTCCGGGCCTGGCTTTTTACTATTTTGACCAACACCTATATCAATGCCTACAACCGCCGGCAACGCTCTCCTTTCGTAGGTGATTTCGAAATCAAAACCAAAGTCACGGCTGCGGAATCGCCACCGGAGATTTCGTTTGCCGAGGTGAATGATATTATCGAGAGATTCGGTGATATTTTCGACGACCCAATTACGGAAGCTATTGACAATTTACCGGAAGTTTACAGGGTGGCCGTGCTATTGTGTGATCTCAACGGTCTAAAATATGAAGAAATAGCTTCCGCCCTCGACTGTCCGATTGGCACCGTCATGTCCCGCTTGAATCGCGGCCGCCGTCTCCTGGCACAACAACTCAAAGAGTACGCAATCGAAAATGGCTTTATTAAGGAACAGGAAGCGAGCTAGGCAATAGGTCCGGACCGGGCTTCCATTGTGCTCGAAAATGGAGATGATTAGTTGGGCCTCAATTCGGACTAGCCCAACGCGATAGGGGCGCCCAGCAATTGCTCCGGGATTCCAAAGGCATCCACCAGGGCGAGGGCATCGCATTGAAGTTCGGAACAGAGCACGTCCACCTGGGCGCGAATAGCCTTGGATTTGCCGCCCTCGAGATATCCGTTTTCAAGAAACCAGCCTCTGTCCTCTTCGATACGTGACAAGGCATGTAGGCTCCGGAGTCGGTTAAGGATTTCGGTCAGGTCCGGGTCATCAACGGCTGAAATGCCCGCCAGGAACTGCTCAAGAATAGTTCTTTCAACATGTGCCAGCGCCAGGCGGATCAGGTGGTCCTGGCAATCTATAAAAGCCGAATATGAATCCATGCCGTCATCGATGCGCCGTTTGATTCGTCGTGCGGCTGTCGCCAGGAGACGCTGTTCGCGATAGTGCAAGGCGGACATTTGAAATTCCGGGTCCCGCAGGTGTGCTTCATCGGTTTTTCTGGTAACCACGGGGTTCAATTCTGCAATCGCCGTGGAGGCACCTGCCGCCAGAAATTTCAGAAGTCCCAAGAATTTCATTTCATTGAACTGCTGCTTAAAGTCGGTCAACAGTCCTTTCGCTACGAGTTGCAGCAAGACAGTATTGTCGCCTTCAAATGTGGCGAAAACATCTGAATCCGCTTTCAGTGCCGCAAAACGATTTTCAGCTAAATATCCTTTCCCGCCACAAGCTTCACGGCAGACCTGAATGGTCCGGGTTGCATTCCAGGTACTGACGGCTTTGAGTCCAGCGGCCAAAACCTCGATCCGTCTCATATTTTCCGAAGTCCTATTGGCATAGAGTTCCGACAGGTGTTTCTGTGCAAAATCGATCGCGTAGGAATTTGCCAGTAATGGCAGTAATTTGCGGCGGTGGGAGGGATAGTCGAGCAGAAGGGTTTCCGGTTGATCAACCGGCCCGAATTGCCGTCTCTTCACCGCGTAGCGAATCGCAATGGCCAAAGCCGATTTGGCCGCGCTTACGCCGGCACTGGAAATACTGACGCGACCACCGACCAGCGTTCCAAGCATGGTAAAGAAACGCTGCGATGCACTGGCGATCTGACTGGTATAGTGCCCGTCCTCACTGACCTCCGCGAATCGGTTCAACAAATTTTCGCGTGGGATACGAACGTGGTCAAACCAAAGCCTGCCGTTATCCACGCCGTTCAACCCCATCTTTTCGCCGCAATCGTCGATGCGGACGCCGGGCAACGCCCCCCCCTTTTCGTCCCGAATCGGCGTGAGGAATGCGTGCACGCCGTAGCTTTCGTCATCTATCTCAAGTTGGGCAAACACCGTTGCCATGCGGCCGTGCCTTGCCGCATTCCCGATGTAGTCTTTCCGCGCTGATTCAGTTGGCGTGTGAATGATAAATTCCCGCGTCTCCCGGTCGTAGCGAGCAACCGTTTCAATATCCCTGACATTGGAGCCGTGCCCTAGTTCCGTCATCGCGAAACAGCCTGGTAACGCCAGAGTGCCGACCTGCCGCAGATATTTTTCGTGGTGGCAGGCCGTGCCGAGATTGAGAATACTGCCACCAAACAGGCCGAATTGTACGCCAAATTTTATGGCCAGACTCAAATCATGAAATGCGATGATTTCGAATGCCGCCATGAATTCCCGGATATTGTCCTCACCCCATTGCTCTTGCGGGTGAGAAAGCGCGCCGAGGCCTTTGCCGGCCAATTCGCGGCACCAATTTAGCACAAGTTCCCGGTAGGCCTGTTTGTCGAGGCCATATTGGTAGGCGAACAATGGTTGTGAGAGAAGGCTCCTGACGTTGTCGCGAATATCCGCATTCTTGCCGTCCAACAGCCGTTGCATGGCCATGCGGTCAAACGAAGCCTGCAACGGCTCAGCGGCGGGGGACCGCCTTGCATCAAGGCCAAGTAATTCGGCCACGGCTTCTGAAGCGGGAATTCCCAGAGCGGCTTCCACTTCCGCCAGGGCGGCACAGGCCTCTTCCGAAGAGCAGCGTTCATAGGTTTCGTCGCTGTCGAGGCGCGCTACTTCCAGCCCAAGTTCAAGCAATGAGCGCCGCGCCTGTTCAGAGCTGGTCCGGGCGGCCTGACGAATTATTTTTAGCCAGGAGTGCAGTTCAGCACTGGTCGGCGGATCGGCCGGATC
>Ga0114931_10005330_pt1 | contig 15882 bp, 14 predicted proteins | sample 2SBtaG_FD_89579 | JGI IMG/M metagenome (GOLD analysis project Ga0114931, IMG submission 89579) | Deep subsurface microbial communities from Kolumbo volcano to uncover new lineages of life (NeLLi) - 2SBTROV14_V59a metaG | ecosystem: Environmental > Aquatic > Marine > Volcanic | place: Kolumbo...
CCGGGGTCTGGGCCTCGATCACGTCCAGCCGATCCATCGCGATCCCCGCGCCGGGGACGTGCCCCACTCCCTGGCCGACGTTTCCCTGGCCACGCGGGTGCTCGGGTATCGCGTCGTCACCGATGTTCAGTCGGGCCTGGACGAGACGATCCAGTGGTTTGGCACCGCGCTGGCAGACGCCTAGGACTCGCCCGTGATCCGGATACTCGTGCAATCCATCGGCGGGATCCTGGGCCTGGCCCGCCTCGTGGTCCTGTTCCGATTCCGGTTCGGGGGCGACTACTGGACGTGGCGTCAGCACACCGCATTCGGCGCCGGCATGCCCTCGTCGAGGCTCGAACGCCTCCGGGCCACCCTCGAGTACGCGCGCTGGATCTACCGGATGCGCAGGCTCTGACAGATTGAAACTGCTCTGACAGTGGCGCGGGCGTCCCGCCCGCCGGCAATCCCTTCAGAGACGGGCGAGACGCCCGCCCTACTGGTGTGCCGCGGGACTTCCGGCGGGCGAGACGCCCGCCCTACTGGTGTGCCGCGGGACTTCCGGCGGGCGAGACCCCCGCCCTACTGGTGTACCGCGGGACTTCCGGCGGGCGGGACGCCCGCCCTACTGGTGTGCCGCGGGACTTCCGGCGGGCGAGACGCCCGCCCTACTGGTGTGCCGCGGGACTTTCGGCGGGCGAGACGCCCGCCCTACTGGTGTGCCGCGGGACTTCCGGCGGGCGAGACGCCCGCCCTACTGGTGTGCCGCGGGACTTCCGGCGGGCGAGACGCCCGCCCTACTGATGTGCCGGTGGGCTCACGATCCGGATCAAACGAGCTGGAGCACCCTCATGCTGGCCGCGACGATGTCGTCGGCCGAGAGCGAGCACATCTGGAGCAGTTCGTCGGGTGTGCGCGCGCTCTTGGGGATCCGGGGGACGTGGAGCTGGTGGAGGGTGAACGCGTCGCCGGACTCGGTCATGGCGTCGGCGATTGCCGAGCCGATCCCCCCGCCGTAGTTGTCCTCGATCGAAACGACGTACCCGTTGTTGGCGGCAATCACGTCCAGGAGTTTGTCGTTGTCGAACGGGAGGGAGTAGAGGTCCACGAGCGTGGCGCTGACGCCGGCCTTGTCCAGGGCGTCCAGGGCCTTGTTGGCCTCGTGGACCATGTACCCGGCGGCACAGAGGACCACGTCCCGCCCCTCGGCGAGCACCTCGAAGCCGCCCAGGTTGAATACCGCATCATCGGAATAGAGGAACTCGGTGTCGGGGCGGAGCGTGCGCATGTAGCAGGCGCCCTCGTACTCGGCCATCGCGGCGGTCAGGCCGTAGGCGGCGAAGGAGTCGGCCGGCTGGAGCAGATAACAGCCCGGATTGCCGCGGTGGTCGCGCATGGTCGTCCACGAGCGGAACCAAGCCACGTCGGGCAGGGCCATCTGGCTCGGGCCGTCGGCGGCCAGGCTGATACCCGCGTGCGAACCGACGATCTTGATGTTGGCGCCGGAGTTGATGGCCATCTCGATCTGGTAGTACGCGCGGGTCACGAACTTGGCGAAGGTGGAGCAGAAGGGGATCCTGCCCGCGGCCGAGAGCCCGACCGCCGCCGAGATCATGTTCTGCTCGGCGATCTTGCACTCGAAGAACCGATCGGCCAGCTCCGGGTCGCGGGCGAAGGTCTCGGCGTAGGTGGAGTTGGAGACGTCCGCGTCAAGCACCACGACCTGGTCGTTGATCTTCCCAAGGGCCCGCAGGGCCAGCCCGTAGGCCTTGCGCGTCGCCAGGCGGCCCGTGTGCAGCAGAGATTCCATGTCCAGCTGCTTCATGGCTTGGGAGAACGTGGGCACCTCGCCGGGGCTGGACTGGGGGATCGTGACCTCACTTGGAGGCTGGATCTCAAAGGCGTCGGTGTCGGTCAGCGCGGACGTCAACTCGCCCCGTCGCTCGTGCAGTTCGGCCAGGGCCCGTTCCAGGGCATCGCCCGTCACGACCTTGCCGTGCCAGCCCCCGCCCTGGATCGAAGGAACGCCCCAGCCCTTGACGGTCCTGGCGACCACTGCCATGGGCTTGCCCTGGGCGGCGCTTGAACGTTCGACGAACGCATCCATGGCCGACTTGATCTGCGCCGGAGCGTGCCCGTCCAGGTCGTGGACCTCGAAGCCGGCGGCCTCGAGGCGGGCGATCACCCTCGGGGCCGACTGCTGCTCGGAAACGCGGTCGGCCTGTCCGTACTCGTTGCAGTTGAAGATCGGCAGGACGTTCCTGAGCCCGCGGTCCGCGATGAAGTCCAGGGCCTCGCTGATCTGCCCCTCCCGGGACTCCCCGTCGCCGATGATGCAGAAGATTCGCCGGTCCAGCCCGTCCAGGCGGGCGGCCGCGCCAAGCCCGGCAGCCACGGAAAGACCCTGCCCAAGCGATCCCGTGGCCGCATCAAAGAAGGGGAACCCCTCGGTCGGGTTGGGATGCCCGTCCAGTTCCGAGTGCCACTCCCGCAGCGTGTCCACGTCAGCGAGGGTCAGTTTCCGACGATCAGCCGGGTCAAGCCCGACCCAGACGCCGAGTTTGATCGCGGCGGCGTAGACGACCGGCACCGCGTGCCCCTCGGAGAGCACCAGGCGATCGCTGGTGGGGTAATCCGGATAGTCCGGGCTCCATCGCATCGTGTGGAACAGGAGTACGGTGGCGATGTGCCCCAGACTCAGGGCGGTGCTCGGATGCCCACTGCCGGCGGCGGCGGTCATCTGAAGGCTGATCTGGTCGAGTTCGATCGCCTGGGCGTGGACAGCGGCTTCGAATGACATCAGTGGATGCCTCCTGCGGATCCGGAAACCCCCATGGCCCGGTCTGTCAAGCGGTAATGTAGGCGCGTGCCCCGCCCTTCTCGCCCGCGGCGGGGGCGATCCGGAGCGGTTGAGTTGATTCCGGGCGGCACCCGACCCGCCGGGCACGGTACACTTACCGACCCGTCCGAGGTGGGGCGGGCCGGAACCGGAGGGAAGCCAACCCATGAAGGTCGTCTGTGAACGTCCGGCGTTGTTGGATGCGATCAACGTTGTCTCGGGAGTCGTGGCCGGGCGAACCCCCAAGCCGCAACTGACCTGTGTACGCCTCTGCGCCAGCACGAGCGGCACCGCCGGGCAGTTGACCCTCTCGGGCACGGACGCGGAGGTGTCCCTGGCGCTGGTTGTGGGTCAGGTCGATGTGGAAGAGGAGGGCCTGGCCCTGATCCCGGCGGACAAACTCCGCCAGATCGTCTCGGCCGAGGACCATGAGCCGACGCTGACGCTCAAGGCCCAGGGCGACGACTGCCAGATCGACGGCGACGATGCACACTTCACCGTTCGCGGATACCCGCCCGATGAGTTCCCCCCGATCCCCTCCTTCACGGATGCGGCCCCCGAGGCCAAGGCGACCTTCTCCCAGCAGGCCGGCCTGCTGCGGGACCTGATCAGCCGGACGATCTTCGCCACGGCCCGGGAGACGTCGCGGTACGCGATCAACGGGGTGCTCCTCCGGCGAGAGGACAAGCGGCTGGAGATGGTGGCCACGGACGGGCGTCGCCTGGCGCTGTGCCGGACCACGCTGCCCGGCAAGCAGGAGGGCGAGGATTTCTCGTGCATCGTGCCCTCCAAGGCGCTGTCGCTGCTGCTGAAGTTGATGGACGATCCCGAGGAACCGATCCAGGTGGCGATCACCGACAGCCGGGTCTTTTTCTGCCTGGGGCAGACGCCCGGCGAGTCGCGGGCAACGCTCGTGTCCAATCTCGTCGAGGGGACGTTCCCGCCCTACGACGACGTCATCCCGAAGGACCAGGACAAGAAGATCGTGTTCGATCGCGATTCGCTCTCCAGCGCGGTCCGGCGGGCGGCCCTGCTGACCAGCGAGGAGTCCCGCGGCGTGCGATTGACATTCACCGGCAAGGACAAGCGGCTTGAACTGGCCAGCCGGGCGCCGGAGATGGGCGAGGCCCACGTGAGCGTGGATCTGTCCAGTTACGAAGGCGACGACATCGAGATCGGCTTCAACCCGGGGTTCCTGACCGAGGCCCTGAAGGTCATCCCTGATCCGGAAGTGATCCTCGAACTCAAGACCCAGTCCAGCCCGGGATTGATCCGCTCGGGCGCTGATTTCCTCTATGTCGTCATGCCCGTGACGATTTCCTGACGCCGGGACGGGGCGGGGGCGGATCCGTCATGCGCCCTTGGAGCCGCTCCCGAACCATCGGCGGATCCCGCGGGGCGCGCCTGGACCATGGGCGGCGTCCTCCTCGGGCGGCCTTGCCCACGGCTTGTGACGACGTGCCCCCCGGGCTCCGATCCGCCTGTATATACCAAGACCTCACGCGCAACAACAAATCACGATGCGTATCAGACCTGGGGCGTGGCGGATCGAGCAGCGGCGTGGCGGTGGCGCGGGGCACGACGCTCCCGATCGTCGGGCTCATGCTCGATGCAGGCCTTCTTGACGCTGGCCCGGAGAGCGGCCTTGCGGTCCATGTGAATGGCGCCGAAGGTCAGGCTCGGAAGCACGAGCAGCCCCAGAACGAGCACCAGCAGGATCGTGGGAATCCGTCCGATCAGATCCGGGGCGATCAGTGCCCACCCGAGCATCACGCCGACGAAGATCGAAGACACGGCCAAGAGCACGACCCCGGCCCGACGCGAGGTTCGAGTGATCGGATTCATCGAACGAGAACTCCCTCTGCCCCCCCATGGTTGGGGGTCAAGGCTATCCCTTGGATCGGGTCGATTCAAACTGGGACGTCCGGGACCGGGAGTCGGGTTTGTCGGGCGGGGCCCCGGCCGGTATCGTCCCGGTCCGGTGAGTGCCCGCAAACGGAACAATCCTGGGACCGCCTCGGGAACGAGGCGACGGCTTGCGTTGGCGGCCTTGGCGGTCGTGTTCGCGGCGTTCGCCGGCACCGGTCCCGCGTGGGCCCAGGCGGGGTCGGGGGGGCAGCCTGTGGAGGATCTGTCTGTCTACGAGGGCCGCCCGATCCGCGAAATCCGCCTCCTGGAGCCGATCCCGGACAAGCCCAACGAGTACGGGCCGCTGGAAAAGAAGGTGGATCAGCTCGTTCGCAACCAGTTGCGTGTGCGGGAGGGGATGCCCTACGACCAGAAGGCGATCTCGCAGGACATGGCCCGGATCAATCGCCTGGGGCGCTTCAGCAAGCTCGAAACGCGCGTGCAGTTGCTCGACGACGGGAGCGTCGTGCTCTCGTATGTTTTGGTCGAGCAACCGATCATCGTGGACGTGCAGGTGGTCGGCAATCGCGCGGTGACGGACCAGGAGATCGCCGCTGCGATGCCGCTGCTGCCGGGGACGCCGGTGGACCAGTTCCAGTTGGGGCGGGCGGCGAGGATCATCGAGAACCTGTACCGGACGAAGGGCTTCTACCTGGCGCAGGTGAGCGTGGATGAAAAGGAGCTGGCCGAGACGGGGATCGTGCTGTTCGTCATCCGCGAGGGCGAGCGGGTGAAGGTCACGTCGGTCCGGTTCCAGGGCAACGACTCGTTCCCGGACAAGCGACTGCGCAGCGTAATCGAGACCAAGCCATCGGGGTTGTTCAAGACCGGGCCCCTGGACAACGACACGCTGGATCGGGACGTGGCGGCCCTGATCGACTTCTACCGCGATCGGGGGCACCTGGACGTCCGGACCGATCGGGAGTTCCGGATCTCGCCCAACGGGCGCGAGGCGATCGTTACGTTTCTGATCGAGGAAGGGCCGGTCTACACGCTCCAGGACGTGCAAGTCCAGTATGTCGGCGACGGCGAGCCGGCGTCAGGGCTGTTCACCCGCGAGCAGGCGATCGGGCTGATGTCGATCAAGCCCGGCGACGTGTACAGCATCAATCGCCTGACCGAATCGGTCGGCGCGATCCGCTCGGCGCTGGGGCAGATGGGGTACGTGGATGTGCAGGTACGCCGCCGCGAGATCAGGAACCTCCGCGAGCCCCGCGTGAGTCTCCTGCTGGTCATCAATCCGGGGCGTCGCTACTACACGGGCGAGGTGATCATCCAGGGGAACGAGTTGACGCGGCAGAACGTGATCCGCCGGCAGGTCCGCGTCAAGCCCGGGCGCCCGCTGGATCAGACGGCGCTGGATGAGACCGAATCGCGATTGCGACGGACACGCCTGTTCGACCAGCGCGATCCGGACGGCGTGAGCGTGAGCGTCCAGAACCCGCAGCCGCCGAGCCCGGGGCTGAGCCCGATCGAACGGATCTACCGCGACGTGCTCATCGAGGTCAAGGAGACGAATACCGGGGACTTCAGCTTCGGCGCATCGGTCGGATCGGACCTGGGCGTCGCCGCGAGCATCTCGCTGACGCAGCGGAACTTCGACATCACGGACGTACCGGACTCGTTCGGAGAGTTCCTCTCGGGGCGGGCGTTCCGCGGCGGGGGACAGACGTTCTCAATCCAGGCGCTCCCCGGAGATCGGATCGAGACCTACGCGATCTCGCTGTCGGACCCGGCGGTGCTGGACACGGACTACTCGGCCAGCGCGAGCCTGTTCTATCGCCAGGCCGACTTTCCGACGTTCAACGAGGAGCGGTTCGGAACCCGCGGGAGCGTGGGGAGAAGGTTCGGGACGCGGTGGGGGGGCGCCGTGACGTTCCGCGGCGAGTCGGTCACGCTCACGGACCTGGACGCGGACCAACCGGTGGACGTGTTCGACGTGGCCGATCGCAAGACGGTGGTTGGTGTGGGCCTGGATTTCAGCCGAACAACGGTGGACAGCCGAACCCGCCCGTCGCGAGGATCGCGTCTGGAGTTCGGGATCGAGGAGGTCGTGGGCGACTTCACGTTCACGAAGTTCCGGATCGAGCACACGGTCTTCCTCCCGATTCGGGAGGACTTCCAGGGTCGGCGCACGATCCTGTCGCTCAAGACCCGCGTGAACTACATCCCCCAGAGCAAGGACGAGGTGCCGATCTACGAGCGGTTCTTCCAGGGGGGCCAGAACTTTCGCGGGTTCGACTTCCGCACGATCGCCCCGGTGGGGATCCGCCACGACACGGGCGAACCCGGGAACGATCCGGTGGGAGGGACGTGGTCGTTCTTCTGGGGAGCCGAGATCCGCCAGCCGGTGTTCGGGCAGAACCTGGCGGTGGTGGGGTTCATGGACACGGGAACGGTGGTCAACACGCCGGGGTTCAAGAACTACCGGATCTCGGTGGGAACGGGGATCCGCCTGTTCGTCCCGCAGTTGAGCCCGGTGCCGCTGGCCTTTGACCTGGCGATTCCACTGCTCGAGGAGGACACGGACGACGATCGGGCGTTCTCGTTTACGCTGGATCTTCCGTTCTGAACGGGGACGGGGAGTTCCGGGTCCAAGGCCCTATGATGGGCGTTCGAGCCGGCGCGGGGTGGGGCGTTGCGCACGGTGGAGAAAGCGACGCCAAGGGGACCGCTCCCGCGGCCTGGTGCAAAGGGACGACGCGATGAGAAACCGAGCAATGACGCGACCCGCTGGGTTCGTGGCCGGCGTGGCGCTGGCCGTGGTGGTGACAGTGTCGTGGGGAGTCGGAGCGGGCACGTCGCCGACACGGCAGACGGCCGAGCCGGTCGCCGCGGCGGTCGTGGACCTGGAACTGGTCCAGCAGGGTCTGGAGGAATGGGCGTTTCGGGATGCCAAACGCAAGGAGCGCGCCCAGGGGCTCCAGGACGAGTTGTACACGCTGGCCCAGGACTTGAAGGTCAAGCAGGAGAACGCCAACACGCTGCCCAAGGGCGAGTCGAGGCGCAACGCGGTGATGAAGATCCTTGAACTCCAGTCCAACCTGAAGTTCAAGAAGGAGTTGTACCAGCAGTTGATCGACATCGAGCAGGGCGACCTGATCCGGAAGATGTACGACAAGATCGTCGCTGCCGCCTCGGACGTCGCCGAGGAGGAGGGGTTCGACCTGGTGCTGGTGGACGATCGGAAGATCTCCAGCCCCGACGAGGCGACCCAGCAGCAGGTGACGGCGGTGCTCATGCAGCGACGCGTGCTCTACGCCTCGTCGCGCGTGGACATCACGGATCGCCTGATCGCGAAGATGAACAACGAGTTCGCGGCCGAATCGGCGGGCAACGGCGGATCGTGAGCGAGACAAGCCTGACAACCGGGTGTATCGCCGACCGCCTGGGCGCCCGCCTGGTCGGCCCGGCGGACGTGAAGATCGACCGGATCGAGCCGATCAACGAGGCGCAGGCCGGGTCGATCACGTTCGTTCGATCGGCGTCGTTCCTGGGCGCTCTGGCGAGCAGCCGGGCGTCGGCGGCGGTGGTGGCCGAGGGCCTCGATCCACCCGACCGTGAGGGCCTGGCTGTCTTGTTCATGCCCGATGCCGATCTGGCGATGATCGAGTTGATCAAGATGTTCATCCCGGAACCGGGGCCCTTTCAGGCGGGGATTCACCCGTCCTCGGTGATCGATCCGACGGCCGAGGTGGATCCGGGCGCCCGCGTGGGGCCGCTGTGCACGATCGGACCGGGTGCGACGGTGGGGGCGGGGACGGTGCTGATCAGCCATGTGTTCATCGGGGCGCGGGCGAGCGTGGGGTCGGAGTGCGTGTTGCATCCGCAGGTGTGCGTCCGCGAACGATGCCGCATCGGGGATCGATCGGTGCTGCACGCGGGGGCTGTAATCGGTGGCGACGGGTTCGCATACCGCCCGGCGCCGGACGGGGGCGGGTTGATCAAGGTCCCGCAGGTGGGCACGGTCGAGATCGGGTCGGACGTGGAGATCGGGGCGGGCTCGTGCGTGGACAGGGGAACGCTGGGACCCACGCGGATCGGCGACGGGACGAAGATCGACAACCTCGTGCAGATCGGGCACAACTGCCAGATCGGGCGGCGGTGCGTGATCTGCGGGTGCTGCGGGCTGTCGGGGTCCGTTCGCCTCGGCGACGGGGTAACGCTGGCCGGTCAGGTCGGCGTCGTCGACGGGACCACGATCGGGGACGGAGCAACGATCGGTTCCAAGTCGGGCGTGCTGGGCAACGTGCCGGCTGGAGCGACATGGTGGGGCTATGCCGCGGGACCTGTTCATAAACAGCAGACCAACTATGTGGCCCTGAGGAATCTGGCCGAGACGATGCGGGATCTGAAGCGGCGGCTCAGGCTGGTCGAGTCTCAATGTGGCGCGCCCGACACGCGCGAGCCCACGGCGTGAGCGGGCAAGCCCGGATCCAACCCAACGCCCGGACATGAAACGCGCGACACTCTTCCAGGATGCGCAGGTCTCGGGCGTGGGCCTGTTCACGGGTCAGCCGGCCACATGCACGATCCGGCCGGCTGACGCGGGATCCGGGATCCGCTTTGTCCGCGTGGACCATCCCGGCGTCGGTCCGATCGGCGCCCGAGTCGATCGGCTCTCGGCCCGACCCGTTCATCCCGCGTTCGCCGGAATGGCGCCCCGATGCACCATCCTCGAGGACGAGCGCAACACCTGCACGCTGGCCACGGTCGAGCACCTCCTGTCTGCCCTGGCGGGGCTGGGCATCACCGATGCAACAATCGACGTGGTCGGCCCGGAGATTCCGATCTGTGACGGGTCGGCCAGGGCGTTCGTCGAGGCGATCCGCACCGCTGGAATCCATGAGCACCAGATGCAGATCGAGCCGATCGTCATCACCGAGCGGGTCACGGTCGAGGAGTCCGGCGGCGCGACGCTCGTTGCCATGCCGACGGATCGCCCGCCGACCATGCCCGGCTGCGCGTTCGAGTACGAACTGGACTACGGGTCGGACAGCCCGATCCCGCCCCAGCGCGCCTCGTGGAACTCGTGGATACCCAACTACGAGGCGATGGTCGCGGGCGCGCGGACGTACTGCCTGGAGCACGAAGCGGTCGCGATGCGATCGGCCGGGCTGTTCGCAGGCCTGAGCCCCGCCGACATGCTCGTGGTCGGATCGGCCGGGCCGATCGACAACGCCTACCGGTATGACAACGAGCCGGCCCGACACAAACTGCTGGACCTGATCGGTGACCTGTCGCTGGTGGGGGGGCCCATCCACGGGCGGATCGTCGCCCGCCGATCGGGGCACGCGCTCAACCACGAGATGGCCCGTCGGCTGGTGTCCCGATTCGGCTCGGCGCCCGCCAGCGGGTGATCCGGGTTTGGTGGGAGGGGGGGTGTAACCGGGCCGTCCCGCGGCTGTATACGTCTACGATGGATCGGCGACCGGAGGTGGCGTGCCCCGGCCCGGGCGGGATTGGCTGATGAGGAGCGCGGCATCGGGCAATGCGCGTGGACGCGTCCGGTCCTTCGGGGGCTTCACGCTCATCGAACTGCTCGTGGTCGTTGCGATCATCTCGCTGCTGATCGGGATCCTGGTCCCGTCGCTGGGACGATCCCGCGATGCCGCCCGGCGCGTCAAGTGCCTGGCGAACCTGCGCTCGATCGGCATGGGGCTGCGCCTGTACATGGACACCGAATCGGGCGACCTGCTCCCGCTCGTGCTCCCGCTCCAGGGTCCGGGGGGACTGAGCGAGGATCCGGCGCTGCTGGATCTGCTCGAGCGGTACCTGGACGCCCCGCAGCCCCGGCGGGACCCCGATCAGCCGGCGTTCTTCGTCTCAAGCGATCCATACGTCTGCCCGGCGGATCGGTCCTCCAGCGACGCCGACCAGCAGTTTGAGCCGGTCTGGCGCAGTTTCGGGACCAGTTACGAGTACTTCGCCGGGGGGCTGATGCTCTACGCGGAGGTCCTGCTGGGGCGCGACCCGGGCGAGATCCCCACCGTGGTCACACGGCACTACGAGAACCACCCGAAACTGCCCGTCCTGGTCGATGGGGATACAGACGAGAATCCGTGGCATCCCCGATGGCGCAACCGATCCCTGCCCCAGCGCGATGCGCTCTACTTCGACGGACACGCCGACTGGCAGGGACCGATCCTGCAGCGCGACCTGGAACTTCGATTCGGCGACTGATGGACGCACGCGACTTCCAGTTCGGTTCGCGGCACGGTCGATCCGGGCGCATCGGCCCGCTGGTGGCTGCGCTGCGGGATCGGATCGGCGTCTGGTTCGATCAACGCTGGTCCGACCCGGGGCGGCGACGGTCCCTGTTGAGGACGACGATCATCGTGGGGGTGCTCGCGCTGGGTTCGGGCGGCGTCGGGCTGTATTTGTGGTTCCGACCCCGCCCCGAGCCGGACTACCTCAAGGCCGACATGGACGCCGTCTTCGACTTCACGCTGCTCAGCGACGAGTTCAACGACCTTCCCGTGGAGCGTCGGATCGAACTGATCGGCCAGTTGCTCAAGAGGATCGACTCCATGGGATCGCAGGACTCGGCGTTGCTGGCGGCGTTCGCGGCCGGCATCTCCGGATCGATGCGCGAACGGATCGAGAAGAACATCTCTCGTGTGGTCATAGACCTGTGGGATACCTACGCCACCCGGTACGACGACGTTCCCGACGAGGACCGCGGGGCGTTCCTGGACGCGTCCTTCGTCGAGATGATGCGCATGATGGAGCGGGCCGGGCAAGACGACTGGAAGGCCAGCGATGCCGACATCCTCCAGTGGGGCAAGCGTCAGGCCCAGGAAGACCTGGACATGCTCGCCGATCCGCAGTCCAGGCCCAGCGGTCGCCAGATGACGCAGATGTTCCGCATCGTCCGTTTCGGTCTTGGCAGCCATGCGAGCAGCCAGCAGCGGGCCAGATCGGGGCTTCTGCTGCGTGACATGACGCGGCGCCTGCGCGGCAGAGACATCCACACGGGACGCAAGCCCGGGTAGATCGCGTCAATCCAGTTCCGTGCGACAGGTCAGGCGCAGGCGACCCCGATACGGGTCGATGGACAGCAATAGGACGCGCCTGCCGTCGGGGATGCGCACGGCGGGGGACTCGGCGGCCGGGTTCATCCCGGAGATCGCATCGATGAGCAGGTGCGTCTCGGGCAGGCCCAGGATCTCCGTCGGGATGTACCGATCAACGTGGTTTCGAGCCGAGCCGAGCACCCAGGAAGCCGGGACGGGCAGGCGCCCGAGGTGGACCCACCTGGCCCGCATCCAGAGCGAGCCGTCCGCATCGAAATCGGGGACGAGCGTCGCCCAGAAGAATCGGCTCTTCCCGTTGGCCTCGACCCGCACGCCCAGGCGGATCTGCCCGTCATCGAAGTCCACCTGGACCTCGGGCAGCTCTTCGGGCCAGCCGAATCCGTCGCTCTGGTTGGCCAGCCACTGCGGGAATCGGTTGTTGAGCCAGGCGTTGGCGTCGCCGGCGTCCAGCACGACGCCCCAGCGGGCACTCGTCCAGGCTGGATCGTCCGGGCTCGGTTTGTAGGCTGGATCGGTGGGGCGAACGAGGTTCATCTCCGTCACGACGGCGTTCTCGACGGTGCGGGCGATCTGTCGTGCGTCCTCGTCATGGTGAACGGTCCGCCACCACTGGGGAGTCAAGGAGGCCAAGGCCCAAGCAACGACAGAGCCGAGGCTCGCCAGAACCACCAGGCACAATCCCACCGAGATGATCCAGAGGCGAAGGCGTCTGCTGAGCATGACACGGCCCGATCCGCGCGCGTGAAGCACGCACCGGAGTGTACCGCATGGCGGCGGACGCGATTCGGAATCAACGCTTGGAGAACTGGTACCGCTTGCGGGCGCCGGGCTGCCCGTACTTCTTGCGCTCGACCTTGCGGGCGTCGCGCGTGAGATACCCGTGATCGCGGAGCGTGTCCTCCGTCGAGGGGTCGTAGTCCCGCAGGGCGCGAGCGATGCCGAGGCGGACAGCCTGGGCCTGGGCCATGTACCCGCCCCCATCGATGCGAACGATCACCTGAAGTTTGCCGAAGGTCTCGGTGGCCTTGAGCGGGGCGAACACGTCGTTGCGGTCCTGCTCCTGGCAGAAATACTCCTCGACGGTCTTGAACTTCTTGCGAAATATCTGGATCGAAACGGTGCCCGGATCACCCTGAGCCGGACGAAGGCGAACCCGCGCGATCGCGGTCTTGCGCCGCCCCGTGCCCCACCACCACCCGTGGCGATCAGCCGGAACCGGCTCCCGCTTGATCCTGACGCCCGGCTCGGGCGGCGCCGCGATGGAGATGGACTGCTCGAGCCCGCCCTGGGGCTCCGTACTCGTGTCGGCGGTGTTCTGATCGGCCATCGAGGTGGTCTCGCTGCTTGACGGTGCGGGAATCAAGGCCCGCGGGACTGGAGCGGTTTACAGGGCAATCGGGCACTGGGCCTGGTGCGGGTGTTCACTGCCGGGATAGACCTTGAGTTTCTTGAGCATCACCCGACCCAGGCGGTTCTTAGGGAGCATCCGGCGCACGGCGTCCTCGACGAGCCGTTCGGGATGACGCTCGCGCACACGACCAAACGTCTCGACCTTGAGCCCGCCGGGATACCCGGAGTACCGCATCTTGAGACGGTCGTCGGCCTTGTTCCCGGTGAGCCCGACCTTGCTCGCATTGGTCACGATCACGTAATCGCCCGTATCAACGTGCGGGGTGTACTCGGGTCGGTGCTTGCCCATCAGGACGACGGCGATGTCGGCCGCGAGGCGTCCGAGGGACACGCCCTCGGCATCGACAATCCGCCACACCGGCGAAACCTGACCCTTCCTGGCATAGAACGTCTGTCGTCTCATCGCGTCCTCCCGCGGCCCAAGGGCCATCGGAGCGGGTGCGTCGTCTCGCCGCCTGCCGGGCGGGGCGGGCCGGGCAGAACCCGGCATCATTGACCAAACGTCGCCGCCCATGTCCCGGAAACGGGCCCATCGGCAGCCAGAAAGGGTAGGCAGGCGGGTGCGGGCGTCAAGGCGGGATCCCTCGGCTTGGCTGAACGGGCGGTTCGACCGATGATGAACCCATGAGCATGAACCCACCACGGCTGGACGTCGATCCTGCGGAACCCGGCCGGGATGATCAACCCATGAGCACCGACCCCGCGGCCCCCCGGCCCAGTTCTCCCATGGCGACCGCCCTGATCTGGGTGGTCGTTTCGAGCCTCGTGCTGGGCGTCGTGCTGATGCAGAATCTCGGCGGGACCGGGGCAGCCACGCAGGCCCAGGCGACGATTCCCGATGAACCGGGGGCGTCGTCCGCCCTGATCGAAGTGATGGGCAAGTACGCGGTCTTTGCCGTCAACGCCGCGCCCGTCCCTGCGGATCAGCGCAAGAAACTGATCGGGCAACTCGAAGGGTTCGACGGCGGAACCTACAACGAGATCCGCGTGGCGATCCTGGTCGGCGAGGTGATCGGGCCCGATGAGGCGATCGACCGGCTTGCCCGGATCCGGGAATCGATCCAGGGGGAACAGGCAACGCCGAGCACACTCCTCGATGATCTGGATACGCTCGATCGCGTCTACGCCGGGCACAGCGTAACGCCAGACGCAGCGACCAGGCTGGCCGACCGGTACGGATGGTTCGGCCGCCTGGCGATCTCGTTTGGACAGAAACCTGACGACCCGACGCGGAGCGGCGTGGTCGGAGCGGCCAGACGGGTCGGGTTCGTTCTCATCGGTGCGTTCGCCGTGATCGGCCTCGCGGGCCTGCTCGGGTTCGCCCTGCTGATCACGGCGATCGTGCTCCTGGCGTTGGGTCGCTTTCGCCTGCGCTACCGGCGGCCGGACGCCGTCACCAGCCTCGGCGTCGAGACGCTGGGAGTCTTTCTCGTCTCGTTCCTGATCGTCTCGGTCATTGTGGACCTGCTGCGCCCGGTGCTTGGCATCCAGGCGCTGTGGATCACGTGGATCCTGGCGCTGACGCCGCTGTGGCCGGTCGTGCGCGGGATGGACTGGGCCCGCTTCCGACAGCGAATCGGGTGGCGCCGCGGGCAGGGGGTGTTCGTCGAGATCGGGGCCGGGATCATGGGATACGTTGCGGGCCTGCCGATCGTGTTTCTGGGAGTGCTGATGACGCTGGCGCTGATGGCGATCTGGGGATGGATCACCGGCGCCGCGCAGGGAGCGCCAACCCACCCACTCCCGGATGAACTGATCAACGGCGGCATTGGCGGCACAATCACGCTGTTCATCGTCGCGACCGTCTGGGCGCCGCTCGTCGAGGAAAGCATCTTCCGCGGGCTGCTGTACGACCACCTGCGCGGCTTCGCGCCGGCGATCGTCTCGGCCCTGATCGTCGGGCTGATCTTCGCGTCGCTGCACCCGCAGGGCCTGCTGGCCGTCCCGGCCCTGATGAGCATCGGCGTGGTCCTGTCCCTGATCCGCGAGTGGCGCGGCTCGCTGATCGCCTCGATGACCGGGCACGCGCTCAACAACGGGTTCGTGGTGACGATGCTGCTGCTGGCGTTCTCCGCCTGATCGCCTTGACCCACCCGCCCACGCTCACGTCATCGGCGCGACCCGCTCGTGGTACGCGCACGCTCGCTCGTGCAGCCGGGCGATGCGCAGCAGGTCGTGCTCGGACCAGGGCGGCCCGATCAACTGGAGCCCGACGGGTAGGTCCGTGCCATCAACTTCGACGAACCCGCCCGGGAACGTGATCGCGGGCAGGCCCGCCAGGTTCGCCCCGACCGTGTACGTGTCCTCGAGGTACAGGGCGAGCGGGTCGTCGGTCCGCTCGCCGATCCGGAACGCCGGCCTCGGGCTCGACGGGAGGAGCAGGGCGTGGCACCCGGCGTCGAAGGCCGCCTGGTAGTCGCCCTGGATCTTTCGGCGGACCTTCAGGGCGGTGACGTAGTACGCGTCGTAGTAGCCGGAACTGAGCACGTGCGTCCCGAGCATGATGCGGCGCTTGACCTCCGCCCCGAATCCCTCGGCCCTGCTCCTGCAATACAGGTCCAGCAGATCGCCGTCGCCCTCCGCCCGTCGCCCGAAACGCACGCCATCGAATCGGGCCAGGTTCGACGATGCCTCGGCCGGCGCGACGATGTAGTAGGCGGCGATCGCGTGGTCCACATGGGGCAGCCGCACGTCGACGATCCGGGCGCC
>Ga0114931_10005331_pt1 | contig 15881 bp, 11 predicted proteins | sample 2SBtaG_FD_89579 | JGI IMG/M metagenome (GOLD analysis project Ga0114931, IMG submission 89579) | Deep subsurface microbial communities from Kolumbo volcano to uncover new lineages of life (NeLLi) - 2SBTROV14_V59a metaG | ecosystem: Environmental > Aquatic > Marine > Volcanic | place: Kolumbo...
CCTGAATGCCGAAGAAAAGGATGAGGTTTTAAAAAAACTGGAACATTCAAAGGAAAAAGTATTCTCAATCTCCAAAGAACTTACCTTGATAGGATACTTTACCAGTGAAATGGGAATGAAATCCAACTTCGAGTATAGGCCTATCCCAGGCAGTTATGATCCATGCATATCCTATGCACCTGGAGACAAAGTTTGGATTGGAAATCAAGTTTTTAACAAATAGCTATGGCCAATCTGAGTGAGAACAATATGTACGATGCCATAGTGGTCGGTTCGGGTATCAGTGGAGGCTGGGCAGCCAAGGAACTGTGTGAGAAAGGATTGAAAACACTAATTCTGGAAAGAGGGAGAGATGTCCCTCACCCGGCTGGTTATACTACTACCAATATGGCTCCCTGGGAATTTGATCTTAGGGGGTCACTGGCAGCAGACGAAATGAAAGACTACTATATCCAGGGTAAATGTTATGCGTTTAATGCGAGCACAAAGCATTTTTTCGTCAACGACCGCGAACATCCTTATGAGACACCGGAGGATAAACCCTTCAACTGGATACGAGGATACCATGTAGGGGGCAGGTCCCTCACCTGGCACCGACAGTGCTACCGGCTAAGTGATCTTGACTTCAATGCCAATATCAAGGATGGTCACGGAGTGGATTGGCCCATCAGATACAAGGATATTGAACCATGGTATGATTATGTTGAAGAATTTGCGGGCATTACCGGCATGGAAGAACACCTGCCCCAACTCCCTGACTCAAAATTCTTACCGGCCATGCCTTTAAATTGTGTGGAACAACATGTGCGTAGGGCAATCAAAAAAAATTGGGACAACAGGACTCTCACCAAAGGCAGAGCCGCCCATCTTACCGTTGCCCATAAAGGAAGAGGACCCTGTCAGTATCGCAACCTTTGTCATAGCGGATGCCCTTTTGCTGGATATTTCAGTAGTAATTCTGCTACACTGCCAGCTGCATACGCTACAGGGAACCTTACCCTAAGGCCCTGGTCAATTGCACATTCAGTCATCTACGATGAATCCCTCAACAAGGCTACTGGTGTTCGCATCGTGGATGCTCAAACCAAAGATATACTTGAATTCAAAGCAAAACTGATCTTTTTATGTGCCAGCACATTGGGCTCTACCTCCATCCTGCTCAATTCGAGGAGTCAAAGATTCCCACAAGGACTGGGAGGCAACAATGATGCGCTAGGTCATTACCTGATGGACCATGCTTTTGAATCGGGTGCAAATGGGGACATGGAAGGATTCGGAGATAAGATTGACCATGGATTTATCCCAAACGGCATCTACATTCCCCGGTTCAGAAATGTCGATGAGGTTCATCCTGACTTTTTGAGGGGTTATGGCATGCAAGGTAACTCCTGGAAAAACGGGTGGTCGCGGGGTTTATGGAGCAAGGGTTTTGGTAAGGAGTTCAAAAAAGCCCTCACAGATGCTGACGGTTGGCATTTCGGTATGGGTGGATGGGGTGAGCACCTTCCCCGACATGAAAATCACATCAAATTAAACTATGATCGGCTTGATCAATGGGGTATGCCCATACTAACCATCTCCTGCACCCATGGTGATAATGAACAAACCATGCGTAAGGATATGATGGTAACTGCTGCTGAGATGCTGGAAGCGGCCGGGGCAAAAAATATTAGAACATACATGAATCCGGACGCTGTACCGGGCCATTGTATCCATGAAATGGGGACCGCCAGGATGGGTCGTGATCCAAAGACGTCTGTTCTGAATAGATGGAACCAGGTCTGGGATGCCCCAAACGTTTTGGTGACAGATGGAGCATCAATGGCATCGTCGGCCTGTCAGAACCCCTCTCTTACGTATATGGCCCTAACGGCGAGAGCTGTGGACCATGCGGTTGCAGAGCTGAAAAAGAGAAACTTATAATATTGGAATCGAGTTCTGTATAACCTCTCACTTATCACACTCTATATTGAGGTTTCAGGGAGCAACATACTGCATTAGCAATCCGCAGAAATAAGCGCCGAAGGTCCCCAGGGTATATCCCAGGACAGCTAGAAGAACACCCACTGGAGCAAGAGAAGGATGGAATGCTGCGGCAACCACCGGTGCTGAGGCAGCCCCTCCAACGTTGGCCTGACTTCCCACTGCTACAAAGAAGAAAGGCGCTTTAATAAGCTTGGCAACACCAAGCAGCACAAGCACATGAATCAACATCCAGACAACACCTACGATAAAAAACCCCGGGTTGTCGAAGATGGCCAAAACATCCATTTTCATACCGATGGTAGCCACTAAAATGTAAATAAATACCGTACCTATTCGCGAAGCGCCGGATCCTTCAAGATGCCTGGCCTTGGTAAAGGAAAGAACCACCCCAATCAGTGTGGCTATCACCACAATCCAGAAAAACTGGCTGGTTAGATTAAACTTCGCTAAATAAGGGAAATTCATTTTTATAAATGGTGTTATCCAACCAGCTACCATATGGCCAATACCTGTGGAAATGAATCCGATGGCTAATATTGTTATAGTATTCGACAAGGTGGGCATCCTCAGGATACTGGCACGATAGGCTTCCACCTTGGATTTTACTTCTTTAATGTCCGAGGCATTGGCCTTGAATACTTTATCAATTTTATCAGATTCACCTGCTCCAAGCAGTAAAAAAGCCATCCAGATGTTGGCAATAATCACATCCACTGCTATGGCTGCAGAATATAAACTACCACTTGGCTGAAAAATTTCAAACATAGCGGCCTGGTTGGCTCCACCACCAATCCAACTACCGGCAATGGTGGACATCCCTCTCCAGACGGCCTCCGAACCTGCACCTCCCACTATCTGTGGCGCTACCTGGGAGGTAAGAAGGATGGCAATAGGACCCCCGATTATGATTCCAAATGTACCGGCCAAAAACATGGCAACTGCTTTAACCCCTAGTTTTTTGATTGCAACCAAATCAACACTAAGTGTGAGCAAAGTCAAGCACGCCGGCAGTAGATATCGGGATGCAACGAAGTACAATTGGCTTTTCTCACCATCTACAACATGGAAAGTATTTAGTAATGAAGGGAAGAAATAACATAACAGCAAAGCAGGGATGTATTTATAGAATTTCTGCCAGCGGGGGTTCTTACTGGATGAAGTTTGAAAAATAACCAATAAAATGGCCATCAGCAGACCAAAAACGATGGCGTCATTGGTAAGAAGAGGATGAGAATCGGTCATGGGGTGAAAATACAAAAAGGGATTTGAACTTTACCGTTGTTTCATCCCGGTTTAGACAAAACCCTTCAATACCTCCCTGAGTTCAGCCAAAATCATGGACGTAGCTCCCCATACCACCTGATTTTCAATCGCATAATATGGGGCTTTAATCGTAATCCCTTGCATGATTTTCATTGATTTCTCCTTTCGGATTGATTCATTTAAAAGGGAAGACACTTTCGCTTTAATAATTCTGTCCACCTCATAGCTGTCAGGAACAAATGATGGTTGGTCCTCCAATATCCCAACAACCGGCAGCACATTAAAGTTACTTGCCACGATATAAAGTTCGGTAAGAAAGCCCAGTACCTTGATCCGATCTTGTCGCACCCCTATTTCTTCTTCGGTTTCTCTTAAAGCAGTCTGTATTAAGGAATCATCCGTCGGATCCATCTTCCCACCAGGTAAACTGATCTGACGGGCATGTACTCCATCATAGTCGGGACGTAAAATCAAAGGAAACTTCAATTCAAAATTTTCTTGATAAAATAAGACCATAACGGCACCTGGCTTGGCATTTTTCCTGGCATCCAGCGAAAACCTGGAATTTGAACTGGAGCTGGGCATCATTTTCATTTGTGCCTGTTGACCAGGAAGTTCTCTGGAAAGCGCCTGACTTATCTGAACTTCAAAATCTTTCAACAATATCACGATAAAAAATTTCTATAAATTAGCGAAAGTTCTCTGATATGAACATATCTGCCGAAAATATAAAGCTCATCTTTGGTCTTAAAGTTAAAGAATTGCGACATGAGCATAATTTCTCTCTGGCCAAACTATCAGATATTACCGGAATCTCAAAGTCTTATTTGAATGAGATAGAAAAGGGCAAAAAATATCCTAAACCTGAAAAGATCACCTGGTTGGCCAGGGCCCTGGATACAACCTATGAGCAACTTGTTTCACCTCATTTGAGTAAACGGCTTGCACCGATTTCCGACCTGATCCAATCCAATGTGCTTAATGAGTTACCCCTTGATTTTTTTGGCATTGAACCTATTGACCTGCTGGCTCTTCTATCCGAAGCGCCTACGAGGTTCAGTGCCTTTGTAGATGCTGTAATCCAAATAGGACGAGATCATGATCTTCGCGTTGAAAGTCTATACTTTTCTGTCCTCAGATCATACCAGGAAATGTATGACAATTATTTTCCTGAACTCGAAAGGCTCGCCAAACAATGCAGGAAGAATATGGGTATCGATCCAAGAAATAACAATATCACCGAGGAACTTATTGAGGAGCTAACCAAAACTTATCGGTATTCAATTGAATTTGATGGCTTCAAAAACCATCCTGATCTGGAAAGTGTGCTTTATCTGTTGATCCCCGGACATTCGCCACGCCTATTAATCAATAAGGCCATTAACCGTTCGCAATTGTTGCTTTTGCTTGCCCGCCAACTGGGATTAAACATTTTGAATATAAAAGATCTACCTTATACATCGTCATGGGTAGAAACTCGGTCTTTCGATCATGTGCTTAACAATTTCAGGTCTTTTTACTTCGCCAGCGCTCTGCTACTCGATGAACGTATCTTCACCAAAGGATTGGTAGATTTTACAAAACGAACCACCTTCAATCCTAATGAGGTCATTGACTTGATGGAATCCAACAACAGCAGCCCGGAGATGTATATGCTTAGGATCACTAACCTGGTTCCACATTATTTTCGGTTTCCCCAATTATTTTTCGTGAGATATAACCACCACCTTGCGAACGATCGAATCGTTTTGAATAAGGCGTTGCACGGATCAGGATTGGACAAATCGTCCAGGCTTAATCTGGGAGAACGAGCCTGCCAGAGATGGGCAGCAGATCGTTCGTTGAAACTACTGAAATCCACTCAACAAAGAGGGCAATACATCAGGCCCATTTGTACGATTTACCAAGTACAATACTCAGAATCCTCCCTACCCTACCTGATTATCTCAGTATCAGGTTCGGTAGCTGATGGCAGTGAGTTGAACTATTGCATTTCAGTAGGATTCCTGGTGAACAAGCGATTCCAGGCCAGGATAAACTTTTCAGAAGATTCCGCTATCTCCTCGCACGTAGTAGATATGGATTGGTTAGCCAAAAATGAAAACCGCTTTGAAGATAGCTTGGGTAGTATCAGCAATATTCAACGAGAAAATGAACTCAAAGTTCTGAGGAAGAAAATCCATCGTCTGATTGACAATCTGTAATAATTTTTTCCCGCTTATCAATCTTCCGATATAATCATTGGCACTCATTGAAAAGTTCAGTTTCGAACAGTATATTTGAGCCCATACTAATCATTATATAACACTCAGACATGAGTTGGTTCTTCGATGCATTAACAAGTTCCATTGGACGCAAGGTGCTAATGGCGCTTACCGGATTGTTCCTTATTCTTTTTCTTACCGTCCACCTGGCAGGTAATCTGCAACTTTTGGCCGGTGATGGTGGGAAATCATTCAATGTGTACTCGCATTTTATGGCACATAGTGCAGTTATTCAGCTGATTTCCAAGGGCAACTTTTTCTTCATCCTGCTGCATGTTGTAGTGGCTATTTCTCTTAGTATTAAAAATAAAAAGGCCAGACCCATAAGCTATAGGGTCTCGGGAGGGTCTCATAATAGTACCTGGGCAAGTAGGAGTATGACCTTGCTGGGAATATTAACATTTATCTTTCTGTTAGTCCATCTACGTACCTTTTGGTACGAATTTAAATTTGGAGCAGAAGTACCAACGACTACCATTGACGGCGTAGAGATGCACAATTCATTTCTTGTAGTACAAAATGCTTATGCTAGTATCTTTTATTCTGGATTTTATGTTGTGGCTATGGTGGTTTTGGGTTTTCATCTGGTACATGGGTTCCAAAGCGCTTTTCAGTCTTTGGGTATAAACCACTCAAAATATTCTCCGGCCATCAAGGTAATTGGTAAGCTATATGCCATTGCTGTACCGGGACTCTTTGCTGTCATACCAATTATAATGTATCTTAAAAGTTTGGGATAATCATGAGATTAGAATCACATAGTCCGGAAGGACCCTTATCGGAAAAATGGACGAAACATAAGTTCGATATCAAACTGGTTAATCCTGCCAATAAGAGGAAGTATGACATCATCGTTGTAGGCACAGGTCTGGCAGGGGCCTCCGCAGCAGCTTCCCTGGCTGAGCTGGGATATAATATTAAATCATTTTGTTACCAGGATAGCCCGCGACGTGCCCATAGTATTGCGGCCCAGGGAGGCATCAATGCTGCCAAGAACTATCCGAACGACAACGACAGTATTTTCAGGCTGTTCTACGATACTATCAAGGGAGGAGACTATCGATCCCGGGAAAGCAATGTATATCGGCTGGCTGAAGTAAGCAATGAAATCATAGACCAATGCGTGGCACAGGGAGTTCCTTTCGCCCGGGAATATGGAGGATTACTCGCAACCCGGTCGTTTGGAGGGGCCCAGGTATCCCGAACTTTTTATGCAAGGGGCCAAACAGGCCAGCAATTGTTGCTGGGGGCCTATAGCGCTCTGAGCAGGCAGATAGCGGCCGGGAAGATAACCGTCCACGATCGGACCGAAATGTTGGAATTAGTGGTTGAGGATGGGAAAGCGAGAGGGATCATCACCAGAAATCTGATTACAGGAAAAATTGAACGCCACAGTGCCCATGCAGTAGTGCTGGCTACGGGAGGATATGGCAATGTATTTTATCTTTCCACCAATGCCATGGGCAGTAATGCCACTGCTGCCTGGCGGGCGCATAAAAAAGGTGCCTTTTTTGCCAATCCATGCTATACGCAGATCCACCCAACCTGCATTCCGGTTTCCGGAGAACACCAGTCAAAACTAACCCTGATGTCGGAGTCATTAAGGAACGACGGTCGAATCTGGGTCCCTAAAAAGGCAATGAAAGGCCTAACGGCTGCCGAAGCCGCTAATGTGCCTGAAGAAGACAGGGACTACTACCTTGAGCGTAAATACCCTTCATTTGGCAACCTGGTACCCAGGGATGTGGCCTCGCGTAATGCTAAAATGGTCTGTGATGAAGGCCGCGGTGTGGGTACTACGGGCCAGGCCGTTTTTCTTGATTTTGCTGATCCCATCAAACGACTTGGAAAAGAAGTGATCGAGCAACGTTATGGCAATCTATTTGATATGTATCTGCAAATTGCAGGCGACAATCCTTATGAAGTACCTATGATGATCTACCCAGCGGTACATTATGCCATGGGAGGCCTTTGGGTGGATTATAATTTAATGACCACCATCGAAGGACTTTATGCTCTGGGAGAGTGCAATTTCTCTGATCATGGAGCCAATCGGCTTGGAGCCAGTGCCTTGATGCAAGGCCTGGCGGATGGATATTTCGTCATTCCTTACACTATTGGTGATTACCTGGCCAAATCCGGCTATGAAAAATTACACGAGGACCATGCTGCCTTTGACGAAGCCGAAAAGTCTGTCAATGATAAAATTGAACGGTTACTATCAGTGAATGGCACCGAATCGGTTGATCATTTCCACAAAAAACTCGGAAAGGTACTTTGGGAATATGTAGGTATGTCAAGAAATGAAGAAGGACTGAAAATTGCAAAGAAAGAGATTAAAGCAATAAGAGAGGACTTCTGGAAGAATGTTCGCATATTGGGTGAGAAGGATGAAATGAATATGTCGCTTGAAAAGGCGGGGAGAGTAGCTGATTTTCTTGAATTGGCCGAACTTCTGGTAGATGATGCACAAAACAGGAAGGAATCCTGTGGGGGGCATTTCCGGGAAGAGTCCCAAACAGAAGAAGGAGAGGCCAAACGAATCGATGATCAATATTCCTATGTGGCTGCCTGGGAGTACCAGGGAGAAAACCAGGATGAGAAATTGAACAAGGAAGAATTGGCATTTGAAAATGTGAAACTGACACAACGAAGCTATAAATAAATCATATGAATACCGGTCATTCTTGTGTAATGGAAATTGAGGCAAGGTAAAATCACGGTAAGTAAATATTAATAGAGTTGACAATGAATCTAACATTAAAGATCTGGAAACAAAAAAATGCTTCCGACAAGGGAGGGTTCCAATCGTATTCCGTTACCGATATATCTCCGGATATGTCTTTTCTGGAAATGTTTGATGTGCTAAATGAAGAACTGATACTCAAAGGGGAAGAACCTGTTCACTTTGATCATGATTGCCGGGAAGGAATATGTGGTACATGTAGCATGGTGATTAACGGACGTCCTCATGGACCCAAAGGTGGAATCACCACTTGTCAACTGCACATGCGAAGCTTTAAGGACGGGGACTCTATTACCGTGGAACCGTGGAGGGCAGCCGCATTTCCTGTAGTTAAAGACCTGATTGTTGACCGAAGTGCCTTTGATCGTATCATACAAGCCGGAGGTTATGTCAGCGTTAATACCGGTGGAACGCCAGACGCCAATGCCATACCCATATCAAAATCTGCCAGTGATAAAGCTATGGATGCGGCAGCCTGTATTGGATGCGGCGCCTGTGTGGCTGCCTGTAAAAATGCCTCAGCTATGTTGTTTACCAGCGCCAAAATATCCCAGTTCGCCTTGTTGCCACAGGGTCAGGTAGAGCGTAGAGAACGTGCTGAAAAGATGATCGCCCAAATGGAATCTGAAGGTTTTGGTGCATGTACTAATACCGGAGCTTGCGAAGCCGAATGCCCGAAAGAAATATCCCTGGTGAACATTGCCCGTATGAATAGGGAATACATGTCGGCCAGGGTGTGGTCGCATAACGCTTGAATCCCATCATCATTTTCATCCCTAAAAGGTATTCATGGATGTTTTTGTCATGAATACTCCATCGAACATTTTTATCACTTGTTCCCCGGAATTGTCCGACTGGCTCTTGTTGGAGCTAAAGCAACTTGGCTATCCGGTTAGTTCTTCACAACCAAAAGGTGTACATCTTCAAGGCACATTGAAAGATTGCATGAAGTTGAATTTGCATCTCCGAATCGCCAACAGGGTCCTCTGGGAAGTGGCCTCTTTTCAGGTAAATAACGCTCAGGATCTGTATCAATATGCAAAATGTATTGAATGGGAACAGTTTATACCGGTCACCGGATATTTTTTTATTGACGGGTTCGTAAAAAACAAATCCATACGCGATTCGCGATATGCAATGCTTAAATTGAAAGACGCTATCGCCGACCGAATACAATCCAGGTTGGGTAAGCGCCCCGATTCGGGGCCTTTAAGGGATAGAATCTGCTTGTTTATCTTTTGGCATGAAAACGAATGCACTATTTACTTTGATACCTCCGGAGAAACCCTGGCAAAACATGGGTATAGGAAAATGCCTGGAACAGCTCCACTGCAGGAAACCCTGGCGGCTTCACTCCTATTAGCCACTGGGTGGCAATATGATGAAGTCTTATTGAATCCAATGTGTGGAAGCGGCACTGTAGCGATTGAGGCGGCCATGATGGCCAGAAACATCCCCCCGGCCCTGAATAGGACAAACTTTGGCTTTATGCATATGATAGGATACAAAGAAGAAATTTGGAAAGAGATGTTAGACACAGCCAGGAATGAAATATTAGACCTCCAACTCACCATTTTAGCCTCCGATATCTACCCGCCATCCCTTGAACAGGCTAAAAAAAATGCCAGGGAAGCCGGTGTTCACAGAAATATTTCATTTGAAACGACGGATTTTCAATTAATCAACCCCCCCGATCCACCGGGAGTTGTACTCATGAATCCGGAGTATGGAGAAAGGATGGGAGACGTGGATGAACTTAAAATCACCTATCGGCAGATTGGAAATTTCATGAAGACTAAATGCCAAGGTTACAGGGGATTTATATTTTCAGGCAATAAAGAATTGGTAAAATGTATCGGGCTACATTCATCCAGAAAAACAAAATTCTTCAATGCCCGATTGGAATGCCGGCTTCTGAAGTATGAACTTTATGAAGGATCAAAGAAACTCAAGAGATAATAACTGTGTTTAAATTTAGTTATCTTGGATGAGTGTTGATTGACAAAATAATATATTCATTTCCATTCCGTCTGTTGGTGACCAACATTAAGCGGAATCACATTTTATTGCTTATTTGGTTCTTACTTTTTGCTGTGATTACCAGCAGTTTTGGTAAGTATTTGGGTATCCCTTACCTGTTTCTGGATCCGGAATACCTCAACAAAGTGAACTTCCTAAGCTTCTTAATCATGGGTGTCTCCATCTCAGGACTGAGTGTAGCATTTCACATCACCTGCTATATTGTTGAAGGTTTTAAATATCGTTTTTTGGGTTCCTTACCTAAACCCTTTGCCAAGTTCAGTTTGAACAATAGTCTGATTCCGACGTTATTCCTCATCACCTACATTGTTAATGTTGTCAGGTTTCAGGCAAACAGCGAATTTGCTTCACATACGGACATATTGATCGCTGTGGCCGGAATATTAGTAGGCTATTTGGCAATGATGGCCAGTTTATATACTTATTTCTGGTTTACCAACAAGGACGTATTTAAAATCCTGGCTGACCGGTTTGACAAACAGTTAAAAAGCAATGTACCGGTTACCCGGGTTACCGTAATGTCCCGACTTATTCTTGCCAAACAAAAACCCGAAGATGTCCGCTACTACCTTGGTCTTGATTTGAAGTTCCATACCGTTAAGGATAGGGCTTTCGATCGGCATGCAGTCATTAAGGTTTTTGATCAGAATCATCTAAACCTCATTTTTATCGAGTTATTCATTTTCCTTGTACTGCTGATCATTGGCATATTTCGTGACTACCATATGTTCCAGATCCCTGCTGCAGCCTCAGTAGTCCTTTTCCTCACCATTGTAATAATGTTTGCCGGAGCTTTTTCTTACTGGTTTCGCTCATGGAGCCCGGCAGTATTTATTCTATTGCTGCTATTGATTAATCTAATTGTCAAAAAAAATGTCTTCAAAATGCACTATCAGGCGTTCGGGCTTAACTATGAGCAAAAAGATGAACCGTACAACCTTGATGTGATCAAAGAACTTAATTCGGATTCTATCCTGGAAGCTGACCATCTTAAAACCAAGGAGATATTATCAAATTGGCGATTAAAATTCGGTCGAAAGCGTCCAAAAATGATCCTACTTGCTGTGAGTGGAGGTGGACAACGATCAGCGCTTTGGACCTTTAGAACATTGCAGTATGCGGATAGCCTATCAATGGGTAGGCTTTACAACCACTCCATGCTGATTACCGGTGCTTCCGGTGGGCTTATTGGTGCGGCTTACTTTAGGGAATTAAAACTGCGCAGCGAAACGGATTCAACTTTAAATCCATATAATCCCGCCTATCAATGGAAAATTGCCCATGACAACCTAAACCCAATCATTTTTAGTTTCCTGGTAAATGATCTTTTTGTCAAATTCCAAACATTCCAATATAATGGTCATCGATACATCAAGGATCGTGGTTATTCCTTTGAGCAACAATTAAATGAAAACACTGATTTTATGTTGGATAAGCCCTTGATCTCTTACAAGGACGACGAGTACAAGGCCCGCATCCCGATGATGATCATCGCTCCTACCATCATTAATGACGGCCGTAAACTATTTATTTCGCCCCATCATGTCGGATATATGAATTCCGGGGATATTAGAGCTTACAAGTCCTTTGATAAACTTGTCGAGGGGGTTGATTTTAGGCGACTTTTCGTACATAATGGAGGAGATAGCCTGAGGTTTCTGAGCGCTCTTCGTATGGGGGCAACATTTCCTTATATTACTCCCAATATTACCCTTCCGAGCAATCCTCCTATGGAAATTATGGATGCAGGAATCACAGATAACTTTGGGATCTCAGATGGCCTTCGGTTTCTGTATGCATTCAGGGATTGGATATCTATGTACACATCGGGCGTAGTGATAGTTTCCATACGTGATTCCCGAAAGCAAATGAGTATTGAACCCCGCAAGAATCTATCCTTGTTGGATAAGGTGGTTACCCCGGTCCAAAGTGTCTATGAAAACTATGCAAAACTACAAAGTGTGGATAATGATGGGAAGATCGAGTATGCTAAGTCATGGTTTAATAACAATCTTGATCTGATCACCCTTCAATATACGCCGGTGATCAGTCCTAACACGCCGAAGCCCGAGAATGTTAGGAGAGCGGCATTAAACTGGCGGCTGACCAGCAGGGAAAAACAAAGTGTAATCAGGAGTGTCTACTCCAAATCAAATCAGGAAGAACTGAAGAGGCTTATGGAATTACTTCGGTGATCTAAAAGTCGGATTAGTTTTGTCTGCTCAGGGTTGGCCATGTCTGCCATATTAGAAATACCTGCGGGTTACCAATTGTTTTCGAAGCAATGGAAAATCAAAGGAGACCATTAGCTCATGCGTTCCGAACTGGTTGCTGATCAGTTTAGTCCCGGGCAATTCGAAGGAATATCCTATTCGGAGGCCATCGTTGACCTGGAACTCTGCCAAGGCTCCGAACGTATTTAGATTTCTGAAGAGCACACCTATCCAAACCATTTCATTAAGAAGAATGCTTGCATTTAAATCAACAGAAACATTGCCGTCAACGAGCTTGATCAAGGTAGTAGGCTTAATTTTCAGGACGTCACTCAATGGAAACACCATGCCTCCACTCAAATAATAATGCTGTTTATAGCGTGTACTTTGAGTTACTCCATCATTGGCTTCAATATTTAATATACGTGGAATTGAAAACCCAAAGTAGTATTGCTGACTATAATACATGGCACCGAAACCAAAATTTGACCTGGTAAAATTCTCGTCTGTCGGAATAAAACTGGGATCATTTATAAATTCCATATTCAGGTCGGCATAGTTGTATTTATACTGAATTAACCCACCCTGCAATCCCATGGCCAGCTTGGAATTACCAAAATCCAGTTTATAAGAAAAGGAAGCAAATACCTCAGTGTTGTTACTGACGCCCAAACGGTCATTTAATACACTCAACCCAGCCCCTCCTTTATTATTAAATATGGAACTATGCATGGTCAGTGAATTGGTGACCGGCGCTCCATCTATCCCCACCCATTGCGCTCGTGACATAAATGTTACTGAAGCCTGATCAAAAGCTCCGGCATAAGCAGGGTTAATCAGAAGCTGATTAAACACATATTGGTTATACAAGGGATCTAGCTGCGCTTGAACACTACTGGCTGCCAGTAACCACAAATACACCACTAACATATTCGCTTTCATATCAATATCTTAAAACTAAAAAGCCCGTCACCTTCTTAGATCCATCTCCTTTATCAATAACATAGTAGTAGGTACCCGCTATCAGCTTATCCTGCCCACCAACATTGGAAAGTCCATTGAATATCTTATCGGAGTTGTTATACCCTTTCATGTTGAATATCTTGTCTCCCCATCGATTATAAATGGTCACTACATTCTCAGGAAATGATTCAATGTTGATGATCTTAAAAAAATCATTAATACCATCACCATTTGAACTTACTGCATTGAAAATATTCAACGTAGTACCTGGCTCGCTAACAACTTTTCCAACGGTTAAAAATAAATCGGTAGCTTCTAAGCTACTGGTTACCGTTCCACTAAGTGTATTCCCGGAAAATATCGCCTGCCCCAGACTTTCATACGGCGCATCGAAGGTGCTGGCCTGGGCAACTACAGCCTGTTGGATGGAATCCAGAAGAGTTTCATTCACTACAGGCAGGATGACGGGCGAACCCGTGAATGTACCGTTTAGCACATCCAGTTGCCAATATTGCTTACTGGAAACCGCTGATAACCCGCCACTTATGCTTGTATTAGGATTAGGAGTTTTGATCAGGACCCCAATGGTAGGATTAGAACCTTTTACATCGGTTAATTCTACCGGTAGAAATTCAGAGGAATTGCCCACAGGAAAGTATTTATCACCGTTACCAACATGATATACCAGCCCATCGATATATGAGGATACCGAACCTCCCACAATCGCCGCCCCATCTTCAATAATGATCTTTGCATTTCCCGACGAGACCAAAATACCATTATTCATGTCCAATTCATTTACGATATGTATATCGGCACCAAATGTTTTTTGCCCTCCGCCTGAAATGGTAAGTCGTGTGAACGACTGATCATTGTGATTGATCACCTGGGGCTGGTTGCTCGCAAGGGTTAGTTGTCCTGTGCCCGGCTGATAACTTGCATTGTTTTGCCAGAGTCCATTGATCTGTATGTCTCCATTGTTGATGATGGTCCCATTGTTTACAATGCTATCCGGTACGAAAAGAAGGGCCCCGCTACCAATGGACAAGGTTGCCCCCTCTACATATATGCTTTGACAATGACTTACATTAGTACTTGCCAGAACCAAAAAGATCAACAAAATTCGTCTCATTGCTGGATAACTAATCGACCATACATAAAAGAAAAAGCGGAGCCTGCATTGAGATTGAACCCTCCTACAGTGTTAACAAACAAGGTCACGTTATCTCCACCCGCTAATTGTAGATCCGAGCTGAAGGAAAAGCTGTCGAATTGGCCATCAGATGATGCATCCGGGTAAAAATCTTTTTGATAAACTGTAGCTCCATTGACCTGGAGAACAACAGTGACCTTTTGATTTAATGATTGTTGCATTGACAAGGTTCCTCCGAACTCGTATATCCCATTGTACCCAGCTTTAAAGTCACCTGCCACCGGGTTGTAATTTCCCGACAAATCATAATCCGTTTTGTCCAGAATAATTTGAACTGATCCTTTTAAGAAGGGTGTAACTGTACCAGCAAATGCCCGGTAGGCTTCCTGGGCCGTGGTTGGAATGTTCACCGTTCCGCCCCCGTTCGATAAGGTAAGTGTAGGCGAAGCATAAGATAATGTCTGAATCTCATTGGAAGAGTTGGCGTCTGCATCGTTTACCGCATCGGTAAAACTGCCTCCCCCATTCGATAAGGTCACCGTTGATCCTAACTTGGTGATGGTCTGCAGTTCATTACTGGCACTGGCATCTGCATCATTCACTGCATCGGTAAAGCTACCTCCTCCATTTGATAAGGTTACTGTAGAGCCTGTTTTACTGATCGTTTGGATCTCATTGGATGGGTTGGCGTCCGCATCATCCACGTTCAAGGTCAGGGTAGAACCACTCGTCAGCTTGATATTACCTGCTGCCCCGGTTGTACTGATATCCTGCAATTCATTGGTTGGGCTGGCATCTGCATCGTTTACCGCATCAGTAAAGCTGCCTCCCCCATTCGATAAGGTCACCGTTGATCCTAACTTGGTGATGGTCTGCAGTTCATTACTGGCATTGGCATCTGCATCATTCACTGCATCGGTAAAGCTTCCTCCCCCATTTGACAAGGTCACCGTAGAGCCTGTTTTACTGATCGTTTGTATCTCATTGGATGGGTTGGCGTCTGCATCGTCCACATTTAAGGTCAGGGTAGTACCACTCGTCAGGCTGATATCACCGGCTGCCCCCGTGGTACTGATATCCTGCAATTCATTGGTTGGGCTGGCATCTGCATCATTCACTGCATCGGTAAAACTGCCTCCCCCATTCGATAAGGTCACCGTTGATCCTAACTTGGTGATGGTCTGCAGTTCATTACTGGCACTGGCATCTGCATCATTCACTGCATCGGTAAAGCTTCCTCCCCCATTTGACAA
>Ga0114931_10005332_pt1 | contig 15880 bp, 17 predicted proteins | sample 2SBtaG_FD_89579 | JGI IMG/M metagenome (GOLD analysis project Ga0114931, IMG submission 89579) | Deep subsurface microbial communities from Kolumbo volcano to uncover new lineages of life (NeLLi) - 2SBTROV14_V59a metaG | ecosystem: Environmental > Aquatic > Marine > Volcanic | place: Kolumbo...
TCGAACGACATCGCGTCGTAGGTGCCGGAGGTGTACTGGTTGATCGCCGTCAGATAGCCGTCGAGCCAGCCGGCGAACGCGGCCTGGAGCGCCGATTTCGACTGGCGGGCATCGAGGAAGTCCCGGCAGGTCTTGCCCGCGACCCCGCGCTTGGCGAAGCGGCCCTTCTGGTCGGCCGCCGCTGCCGGCAGCGCCAGCCCGGCGACGAGGGCGAGGGTAAGAGATAGGGCGACGGCGCGGCGCGGCGCGCTAGCAGGGGACCGGTCTGTCATGGGGGGAGGCTCCTCTGTGGCCGGCCCTGGCCGCGGGCCCGGCATCGGCCCTATACTAAGGGTCCGGCCCCGCGGCCGGCAAGGCGAAGGCGGCGGGCGGAGAACGATGATTCGGATCGGGTGAGGCGGATCGAGAGGGAAACCATGTTCGATGTCGAGAGATTCGTCGAGGACTGCCGGCGCGCGGTTGGCGACGACCCGAGCCACAAGGCGGTGCGCGAGGTGGTCGCGGCGGCGGTCTCCGAACCGCGAGAGGTGCTGGCCGGCCTGGGCGAGCCTTCCGAGGGCGGGCTCGATCCGCTCTACCGCGGCTACGACCTGACCATCCTCAACGTGGTGTGGGCGCCGCTCATGACCCTGATGCCGCACAACCACAACATGTGGGCGGTCATCGGCATCTACACGGGGCGCGAGGACAACATCTTCTGGCGCCGCGAGGACGATGTCATCGCCGCCGCCGGCGCCAGGTCGATCGCGGTCGGCGAGGCGGTCCCGCTCGGCCGCGACATCATCCACTCGGTGACCAACCCGGTCGAGAAGCTGACCGCGGCGATCCACGTCTACGGCGGCGACTTCTTCGCCCCCGGGCGCAGCGACTGGGACCCCGAGACGCTCACCGAGCGCGCCTACGACGTCGACCGGGCACGCCGCCTCTTCGCCGAGGCCAACGCGCGCTTCGCCCCCGAATAATCGGGGTCAGACCACGATAATCGGGGTCAGACCACGATTTCTCGGTACTTCCGATTCCCGCCGTTCCGGCCAGCAAGAATCGAAAAGAATCGTGGTCTGACCCCGATTTCGCCGATTTCGCCGATTTCGCCGGGCTGATCTGGGCGAGAACGGCTGGCTGACCTATCACACCGATCGCCCCGAGGCCTGCTACTTCCTGACCTGGCCCTTCGGCTTCGACCTCGCCATCGGCTGGGTCGGCGGCCGCTTCGCCTGGGACCTCACCAAGGCCGGGGCCGACGTGGCGGTGGACTTCGCCCGCGAGGCGATGCGGGCGATCTTCGGCAGCCGCATCGACAAGCACTTCAAGGGCGGAACCCTGACCGGTTGGGGCGCCGACCCCTTGACCCGGGGGTCCTATGCCGACGCCCGGCCGGGCCAGGCGCTGGCGCGCGGGCCCTTGCGGCGGCCGATCGCCGATCGCCTGTTCTTCGCCGGCGAGGCCTGCGCCGGGGCCTGGGCCGCGACCTGCGCCGGCGCCTATCTCTCCGGCGTCGCCGTCGCCAAGCGCCTCGCCAAGACCCTCGGCTGAGCCGCCCGCCCTGGCGGCTAGGCTACGGCCGGGAAATCGGGGACAGTCCCCAATTTCCGTCCCCGATTTCCCGACTTCGTTCCACCACTATGAGCCGCAATCTGCTTCACGATGAGGGTCTGGAGCGCCTCGCCCTGAATATTCTGCATTAGCGTTCCTCATCATGCGCAAATGCGGGGGTATGTCGAGAGCAATGCGCAGCAAGGCTATGCCCCGCCATGTTTCGTAGGCGAGAGGGAAAAGAAACTATAACACAGTAGCGGAGAAATTATTCTTCAACGGCAATCCCACCGAAGATGAATCTCGTGATGGTTTCGAGGTCGGTATCAATAAGTCCCGCCTCTTCAGCTTCCGAGAAAAATCCCAGAAGTCCATCTGGTGACATTCCATTTTCACTAGTAAGTCCAACGTGTTTGATCCATAAATGGTTTTCTTCAACACTAATCTTGCGGTCTTTCGCTAGTATTTTTGCGATTTCAAATATGGCTTCTGCAAGATGCCGATCCACTACTTCCTCTGGCTTTGACCAGTGCCGATTTCCAACAAAATCCGTGTAATACCCTATCTGTTTGAGGATATCTAGAATGGCAGTGTGGTCACCATCTGGGTTTGCAGCTTCTCTTAATCCTAAGAGAGTTCTTGCTCCACGCCTGACTAATTCTGGAAGAATCCAGGCCGTATTTTTTGCTTTGTGACTTCGGTAGTCTCTCCAATACGAACTAATTTTGTCATCTGGAGCAGCTAGCAAGCCCCGCAGGATGGAGATTTTCCCAGCCTCCTCGATTGCAAGAATCGATAAAGTCATCGCAGTCGCGTATCGTTGATTTCCAAGAAGAATTTCGGCATCATCAATTAGTCGCTTTGCATTCTGAATCGCAGCATTCATTCCTTCGGTGGCTTCTTCGGGAGTTAAACGTCCACCGCAACGAGGCAGTAGTTCTCTTTCGATCTTAGCCATCTTCGCAACCTCAACAATATCTATCCTACGTTCAACACTGTTATGGCGGCAGAACCGGGGTTCGTCCCCAATTCTGCTGCGCGGCCCACTGCACCGACGGCCGCGTCTTCCACGCCGTCCGTCAGGGCCCGTTCGAGCCCTTCGAGTTCAAGGCCTGCGTGGCGGAGGTCCCGGCCTGCTGATCGCCGCCTGGGGCGAGCCGGGCGAGGAAGTCGTCGAGGGGGGTGTCGGCGAGGCGGTTGAGGGTGTTGGTCAGGGTGCAGTGGGCGATCTCGCCGACGACCTCGACCATCTGGCGGCGGTCGATCCCGGCGGCGGCGAACTCGGCGATCTCGTCGTCGCGCAAGCGACCCTTGGTCTGCACCAGCCGCACCACCAGGCGCTGCAGCGCCGCCTCGCGCGCATCCGGCAGCGGCCGGCCGGCGAGCACGTCGGCGATCTCGGCGTCGCTGAAGCCGGCCTCGCGGGCGAGCAGCGTGTGCGCCGGCACGCAGTAGTGGCAGCCGTTGACGTAGGCCATGACGAGGTCGATGACCTCGCGGTCGCGCCGGGCGAGGCTGGTCCGCTGAAGGCCCTTCCAGAAGGCGTGGAAGGCCTCGAGCAGGGGCGGCGAGGTCGCCATCACCCGGGCGACGTTCCACGGCCCGCCCCAGGTCTTGGCGATCGCCGCCAGCGCCGCCCGGGCCGCGGCGTCCTCGGTCGTGGTCTCGTCGACCGGCGGGATGCGCCCGGTCATGCCGCGGGCGCCTTGGGCACGCTCACCCCGATCATGGCGTCGCGGGTGACCAGCGCGGCGAGCGCCGCCTCGCGCATGCCCTCGCTGCCCTCGGGGCGGCGCGGCAGGACCAGATAGCGCATGTCGGCGGTCGAATCGTGGACCCGCACGGTCACGTCGTCGGCGATCACGGTGCCGAACTCGGCGAGCACCGCGCGGGGCTCGGCGACCACGCGGGCGCGGTAGGCCCGGCTCTTGTACCAATCGGGCGGCAGCCCCAGGAGCATCCGCGGGTAGCACGAGCAGAGCGTGCAGACGATGACGTTGTGGACCCGGGCCGTGTTCTCGACCACCACCAGGCGGGTCGGGCCGATGTCGATCCCGAGCTCGCCCACCGCGGCGCGACCGTCGGCGAGGAGCCGGCGCCGGTAGTCGGCATCGAGCCAGGCGCGGGCGACCACCCGGGCGCCCTCGGCCGGGCTGCGCGCGTCCATCGCCTCGATCGCGGCGCGAATCTCGTCGGCGGTGACGATCCCCTTCTCGATCAGGAGCTCGCGGACCGCGGTCTCGAGCAGCTCGTAGTCGGTCGGCGGGCGGTCGTCGTCGGCGCGGGCGGGGTGGGCATGGGTCATCGGCGTCTCGTCTCGTCGGGATCGAGCCAGTGCTCGTAGAGGTCGGCATCGAGGGTGTCGTCGGCCGAGCCGCGGTAGTCGGGCCAGAGCGCCCGCTGGGAGAAGCGCACCCGATAGAGCGCGCGCTCGGGCAGCCCGCTGCCGCCATAGGCCAGGCTCTCGGGGTTGCGGAATCGACCGCACAGGCGCTCGACCACGCCGGCCTTGCCGCGCAGATAGACCGGCGTGCGGAGGTGGCCTTGGGCGTGGCGATCGCGCACCCGGACCCGGGCGCCGGGGCGAAAGCGCGCCGTCATGGCGCGCCGCCCCGCGCCCTGATCTCGGCGATCCGCGCCGCGATCTCGTCGCGACTGAGCACCCCCTTCTCGACCAGAAGGTTGGCGAGCGCCGCGATCCAGCGCTCGTAGTAGCCGAGCCGCTCATAGGCGTCGGCGCCCAGCGCCTCGATCGCGCGGCGGTGCTCGTCGACCGCGAGCAGGCGGCGCTTGGCGTCGCCGAGAAGGACGAAGAGCGCATCCACCCGCTTCTCGGAGAGGGTGTAGTCATGGTTCGCCCGGTCGATCGCGCCCGCCGGCGCACCGCCGAGGTCGTGATAGCCGCGGTAGCGCTTCGCCTCGCCCATCGCCGCCATCATCGCGCTTGCGTCGGCGATTGCCAAGCCCCGCGCGGGCGCGCTAGATGCCGCGGCCAGCCGCCCGGGGTCCCATGGTCGATCACGCCTTTCGCCGCCGCAGCCTGACCGCCGTCACTGGGGCGACCTTCGCGGTCGCGGTGACGCTGGGCCTGACCTGGCCGCTGCTGGCGCTGGTGCTGGCGGCGCGCGGGGTGGCGCCGGCGGTGATCGGGCTGAGCTCGGCGGCCCAGATGGCGGCGATCGTCGTGGTGGTGCCGCTCGCGCCCTGGCTGATGGCGCGCTTCGGGACGCTGGCGGTGATCACCGGCGCGCTCACCATCGTGGTGGCCATGCTGTTGGCGCTGCCGGCGGTGGACGACGTTCGCGCCTGGTACCCGATCCGCTTCGCCCTCGGCGCCGGGGCCGAGGTCTTGCTGGTCGCGGCGGACGTCTGGGTCAACCAGGTCGCCGAGGAGCGCACCCGGGGGCGCACGGTGGGCCTCTATGGCCTGGCGCTTTCGGCCGGCTTCGCCGCCGGCCCCCTGATCGTCGGCATCACCGGGACCGAGGGCTGGGCGCCGTTCGTCGTCGCCGCGGCGATCGCCGCCCTCGGTGCGGTGCCGCTCGCCTTCGTCCGCGACGCCGTGCCGGCGATCGAGGGCCGTCCGACGGGAAGGCTCTGGCATTTCGTCCGCATCGCCCCCACCCTGATGCTGGCGGGGCTGATGTTCGGGCTGATCGACGCCGCGGTGCTCTCGTTCCTGCCGCTCTATGGCCTCGCCCACGGTTTCGACCAGGCCACCGCGACCTTGCTGGTCACCGCGCTGATCGGCGGCTCGGTGATCGGCCAGCTTCCGCTGGGCTGGCTCGCCGACCGGCTCGATGGGCGCCTGGTCGCGATCGGCTGCGGCGCCGCGAACCTCCTCGCCGGGTTCGCGCTCCCGCTCGCCATCGCCACGCCTTGGGCGCTGTGGCCGCTCTTGCTCGTTTGGGGGGTGGCGGCGGGCGGCTTCTACACCGTCGCGATGGTGATGATGGGGCGGAGCTTCTCGGGCGCCGATCTGGTCGCGGTCAACGCCGCCCTGGTGGTGGTGTGGGGCGCCGGGGGGATCGTCGGCCCGATGGTCGCCGGCGCCGCGGTCGAGGCGATCGGCCGCGAGGGCCTGCCGGCCACCGTGGTGGCCTGCTCGGTCGCCTTTCTCGTCCTCGCCCTCATCCGCTATCGCGCCACCCGCCGCCCTTGAGCGATCTCGCCGACGGCGGCCGTGAAGCGCTCGATCTCTTCCTCGGAAGTGTAATAATGCGGCGAGGCCCGGACCAGGGCGTCGATCCCGCGGGCGGCCATCTCGAGCCGCGTCGAGCGCACGGTCGAGGTCGAGACGTTGATGGCCTGCGCCGCCAGCGCCCGGGCCACCGCGTCCGCCGGCCGGCCTTCGACCGCGAAGGTGACGATGGCGCACTTCTCGCGGCCGAGGTCGGCGACGGTGACCCCGGGGATCGCGGCGAGGCCTTCGCGCAGGCCCTCGGCGAGGCCGAAGGCACGCGCGCGGATGGCCTCGAGCCCCCATTCCAGCGCGTAATCCACCGCCGCCCCGAGGCCGAGGCGGCCGGCGACATAGCTCTCCCAGGTCTCGAAGCGCCGCGCGTCGGCGCGGATTTGGTATCGGTCGCGGGCGACCCAGCTGGCGGCGTGGAGGTCGAGAAAGGGCGGCTCCAGGCGCCCGATCATGCCGCGGCGGACATAGAGGAAGCCGGTCCCGCGCGGGCCGCGCAGGAACTTCCGCCCGGTCGCCGAGAGCATGTCGCAGCCGATCGCGGCGACGTCGATCGGCATCTGCCCGACCGACTGGCAGGCATCGAGCAGGAAGGGAATTCGCGCGGCCCGGGCGATCCGGCCGATGCCTGCGGCCGGGTTGATCAGGCCGCCGTTGGTCGGCACGTGGGTGATCGCGATCAGCTTGACCCGGTCGTCGATCATCGCCTCGAGCGCGGCGAGCGAGAGCGCGCCGGTCTCGTCGTTGGGCACCGGCTCGACCACCGCCCCGGTCCGCCGCGCGACCTGGAGGAAGGCGATATAGTTCGAGGCGTACTCGGCCATCGCGGTGAGGATGCGATCGCCGGGCTCGAACGAAAGCGCATAGAACGCCATGTCCCAGGCCCGGGTCGCGTTCTCGATGAGCGCGATCTCGCCGGGCTCGGCGTTGAGCAGGCGGGCGATCGAGTCATAGACGGCGGCGATCCGCCCGGCCTCGCGGGTCTCGGCGGCATAGCCCCCGATCTCGGCCTCGAGGGTGAGGTGGCGGCGCACCGCCTCGATGACGGGCTCGGGCATCAGCCCGGCGCCGGCGTTGTCGAGGTGGAGGACATGGCCGCATCCCGGGGTCTGGCTGCGGGCGCGGGCGAGGTCGATGGGCATGGCGTCTCCTCGTGACGGGCTCGGCCGGCGATCTTAGCGGGGCGGCGCGCGAGCGCCAGCGCGGCGCGCGGCGAAGAGGTGGCGCGGGCGCGCCCGGTTTGCTATATAGCGGCGCGCGTTCCCCGGTAGCTCAGTTGGTAGAGCGGGTGGCTGTTAACCACTAGGTCGCTGGTTCGAGTCCGGCCCGGGGAGCCAATCTCTCGCCGCCCGAAAGACCGCCCCTCAGGCGAACAGCGCGCGCCGCCGCGCCAGGCTCTCGGCCGGCCACAAGGCGTTGCGGTCGTAGTACTCGGGCACCGCCGGAACGCCTTGCGCCAGCACCACCCAGGGCTGCTTGGAGGCGGTGAAGATGTGGATGTCGGGCGGCAGCCGGTCGGGCGTATCGAGGGTGCCGACGCGGACGAAGCGAACCCGCTCGCCGGCCCCGGCGTAATTGCTCCAGAGCGCGACCCAGCACCTCGGGCAGCGGAAGATGGTCTGCCCGCGGCCGCTGTTGGAGGGGGTTTCCACCGCCACCGGGGCGCCGGCGGCCAGGACCACGCGGTCGGCCTCGATCATGGCGTTGAGCGCGAACGCCGCCCCGCTCTCACGCTGGCACCAGCGGCAGTGACAGCAGTGGACGAACAGCGGCCGCCCGAGCATCCGATAGCGCACCTCCCGACAGGTGCAGCCGCCTTCGAGAACGCCATCCTCGCCACCGCTCATCTCGCCCCTCCCCGTCGCATCGCCAAACCGCCACCCCGGCGACCCCCTCGATCGCACCATGATCATCTCCCGCACCCACCTCTGAGGGGTCGATCGGGCCGGAGCCGGCGGGGCGAGCCTTTCTTATCCGATCGTTCCACTATGGGCGCTCGCTGGGCGTCGTCTGCGATTTCCCGGGACCCCGGGGGACGGCTATTTTCGCCTCAGCAGGAACTCGCGGCCGAGCTTGACCCGGGGCTCGCCGTCGTAGGCGACGATGTCGGCGGTGGCATAGGTCTCGGCCCAATCCTCGGGGAGGAACGAGCCGGTGCCGATGACGTCGATGGGGGCGTCGACGCTCGCCATCACCTTGCACTTGGCGAGGTTGAAGCCCGAGCTGGCGACGATGCGAACGGTCGCGAAGCCGGCCTCGTCGAGGGCCTCGCGAAGGCGGAAGAGGGCCGCCGCGGTGACCCCGGTGCCGACCAGCCAGCGCAGCTCGCCCTCGGTCCGATAGCGGCGCACCGCCTCGGGCGCGTGGCGGTCGAGCACGGCATAGGACCGCGCGGTGTCCAGGCCCTCGACGAAGCGCCCGCCGTGGGTGTCGATGCGGACCGCCAGCCGCCCGGCCGCCGCGAGCTCGGGAAAGCGCCGGCAGACCGCCAGCGAATCGGTGATCTCGCGGCCGAAGTAATCGACGAGCACGGTCAGCGGCTGGTCGGGGAAGGTCTCGTGGAACATCTCGGCGGCGCGCACGGTCGAGCCGGCATAGCCGATCAGGGCGTGCGGCATGGTCCCCATGCCGTGGTCGTTGGCGAAGTAGTGCGCGGTGGCGTCGGTGGCGTTGCCGATGAAGCCGACGGCGCCGACCTCCTCCTTCGCCGCGCCCGAGCCGACAGCCGCGGCATAGGCCATCATCTCGGCCATCTCGGTGCCGGCGCAGTGGCGCGCGTCCATCGCCAGGAAGGCCACCCGGGGCAACGCCGCGCACACCGCATAGGCGTTGTAGGCGGCGACGCAAGGGGGGCCCAAGCGCTGGAGACAGAGGGTCTCGAGATCGACCAGGGCGACCAGCGAGCCGGTGATGTAGAGCAGGGGCTCGCCGGCGCCGACCCACTCGCCCTCGCGAAAACCGGGCTCGACCACGAACTCGGTGCCGCGGGCCGCCGCGACCCGGTCGAGCCACTCGAGCATCAGCCGGGGGGCGAAGCAGACGGGGCGGCGCATGAACACGGTGTAGGTGACCCGGCAGTCGCCATAGCGGGCGACCACGGCCTTGGTCTTGCGGAAGTAGGCGTCGGTGTGGGCCGCGATCTCACGCTCGACCGCCGCGTCGGCGGGCGCGGCCGCCGGCGCCTCGGGCGCCCGCACCGCCGCCCGGCGTTTCACCGCGGCCGCGGTCCGAAGGCGCCGCTCACGAGGCGGCGGCGAGCCGCGCCTCGGTCCGCTCCTTGCGCAGCCCCTCGGCGATCAGGATGGCGAGCTCGAGCACCTGCGAGGCGTTGAGCCGGGGGTCGCAATGGGTGTGGTAGCGGCTGGCGAGGTGGGTCTCGGTGATCGCCTGGGCGCCGCCGACGCACTCGGTCACCTCCTGGCCGGTCATCTCGAGGTGGACGCCGCCGGCCCGCGTCCCCTCGGCCATGTGGACGGCGAAGAAGCCGCGTACCTCGTCGAGAATCCGGTCGAAGGCCCGGGTCTTGAAGCCGTTCGACGACTTGACCGTGTTGCCGTGCATGGGGTCGCAGGCCCAGACCACGGCCCGGCCCTCGTTGGTGACCGCGCGGACCAGCGGCGGCAGCAGGCTCGCCACCTTGTCGGCGCCCATCCGGGCGATAAGGGTGAGCCGCCCGGGCTCGTTCTCGGGGTTGAGGATCTCGGTCAGGCGCAAGAGCTCGTCGACCGGCGTGGTCGGGCCGACCTTGACCCCGATCGGGTTGCCGACGCCGCGCAGGAAGGCGACATGGGCGCCGTCGATCTGGCGGGTGCGGTCGCCGATCCACAGCATGTGGGCCGAGCAGTCGTACCAGTCGCCGGTGGTCGAATCGACCCGGGTCAGCGCCTGCTCATAGCCCAGCAGCAGGGCCTCGTGGGAGGTGAAGAAGTCGGTCGAGGCGAGCTGGGGCGAGGTCGCCGAGGTCACCCCGCAGGCCTCCATGAAGTCGAGCGCCTCGCCGATCCGGTCGGCGATCTCGCGGTAGCGCGCGCCTTGCGGGCTGCGGGCGACGAAGCCTAAGTTCCAGCGGTGGACCTGGTGGAGATCGGCATAGCCCCCCTGGGCGAAGGCGCGCAGCAGGTTGAGCGTCGAGGCCGCCTGGGCATAGGCCTGAACCAGCCGCTCAGGGTCGGGGGTGCGGGCCGCGGTGGTGAACTCGATGCCGTTGATCATGTCGCCGCGATAGGCCGGCAGCTCGACCCCGTTCTGGACCTCGGTGTCGGCCGAGCGCGGCTTGGCGAACTGGCCCGCCATCCGCCCCACCTTGACCACCGGGCAGTTGGCGCCATAGGTCAGCATCACCGCCATCTGGAGGAAGACGCGGAAGGTGTCGCGGATGTTGTCGGGGTGGAACTCGGCGAAGCTCTCGGCGCAGTCGCCGGCCTGCAAGAGGAAGGCGCGCCCCGCCGCGGCCTCGGCGAGCTGCGCCTTGAGCCTGCGCGCCTCGCCGGCGAAGACCAGCGGCGGATAGCCCTTGAGCCGCCCCTCGACCGCCGCCAGCTTGGCGGGGTCGGGATAGGTCGGCTGCTGCCGAATGGGAAAGCCGCGCCAGCTATCGGGCGTCCACTTGCCGGCCATCGTCCACCTCGAACCTCGTGAGCCTCGTTGGGAACCCTTAGAGCCTCGTTCCGCGACCCGCGGGAAGCCCTTCTTCTTACGCCGCGATCGCCGATTTGACCAGCCCTCTTGGGCGCCGGTGCCGGTAACACGTAGCGCCACCGCTGACGTACCGCTATAGTCATAGTGGCCTGCTCCCCTCTAGCCCTCGATTAGAAGGGAACGCTGTTCATCATGGAGCAAGCTACAAGTGTATCTGTTCATACCTCTCAGTAGCGCCCACTTTCTTACAGCGATCGCAATAGTGACAATCTGAATGGTCAGAATGCGCTGGAAACTTCTTGTACGAATTTTCGTAACGGTCGCGGCGTGGATCGCCTTGATCACATACATACACAAACTTGGGCATATTTATTTTGGTAATCTGAAAGACACATTTAGCACCCCGATTATCCAGATTGTCGTGCAAATTATCGCCGCCAGCGTTCTGATCTGCCTTATATGGCTGAGTCTCCCGGTGCTTCCCAAAATCACAAGACGCGGCATAGGTATGGTCGTGTTTTGGGCAGTATTATTGGCCGTTGGGCACCACCTTTCACATTATGGTTTTCACCAGCTCAAATTTCTTCTAGACGACTCTTCGTCGAACCTAAGCATGAGCATGTTGTTACTCGCGGGCTTTGCCTATCTCCTTGTCCTCTCCATCCCGTATGTTCCTGGTATTGAAATTGGGCTATTGATCATGGTCTTGTTTGGGCCAACTGGCGTTCTTGTCGCCTACTTGGCAACTGTGGGCGGCATCGTTCTCGCATTTGCAGCAGGCCGGAATCTACCGGCGTCGTTAACGTGCCGCTGGCTAGCACACATCGGTTTGAGCAACCTTGCTGCAAGCCCAGATCTCGTAATCAGAAAGTTGACCGTGGGAGGAAATTCCAGTCGACCTTGGACCACAAAAGTGGGTTCGATGCTGCTCAGTTATCGACATATTGCTCTAGCGGTTTGTTTAAATCTGCCGGGCAATTCCGCTTTGGGCGGAGGGGGAGGCATCGGCCTTATTTGCGGCCTTGGACGCACGTTTAATTGGAAAGAATTTGTTGGTACGGTGATCGTAGCGGTATCGCCTGTACCTATTCTCGCCGCCTTTGGTCTTCTGCAACTTGAACCGCTCCTTGAGAGGCACGGCTTAGTGCACGAGGTTTTCAAACTCCTCGAGACTTTCCTGGTTCATAGCTAATAAATATGCGGCGACTAAGCGGCGCAAATGACCGGGTGTCAGGCATGTGCAGACTTGGGCAGGAAGAGCCCTCCAAGCGCGACCACGCCGGCCGAGACCATGAACAGGAGATACTGCCGATCGAAGCCGTAACCCGCCCGATGAAGCATCGCCATCACCGGAACGATGATCGAGCCCATGCCCAGCGCCAGCACGTACTCGACAGAGAAGGCGCGTGATCGCCAGGACACCGTCACGTAGCGGCCGAGAAGCCAGCCGGTGATCGGGATGCCCGCGAACATCAGAGTGACGGTCGCCAGTGCGGACGGAATGACGAGCCAACCGCCTGCCTGCGACAGGACCGCCAAGGCGCCCGTTTCAACCACGAACAGGGCGAGCATCACCGATCGGCCTCCGATCCGGTCGAGCGCGAAGCCGATGGGTAGCTGGGCGAAGGCGGCGCCCGCGAAGACCAGAGCGGTGTAGCCGCCGACGCTGGAGAGACTGGGTGCGATCGTGCCCAAGCGTTCGTCGAACAGCTTCGGCAACGAGATGCTGACGCCATTGAACACGAGCCCGCTGAATACCGCAGCGAGCAGGACGACGCCGACGACCCGAAGTTGCACTGACCTCGGTGAGATCATGTCGGCGGAAGCCGAACCGTCGGGTGGCGCGGCGGTGGCGGGCGAGGCCCGCCGCCACGAAAGGCGATGCGCGGCATCGACGCCGATCGCGACGACACCCGGGACGAGGAAGGCGAGGCGCCAACCGAATGCATCGGCAAGGAGGCCGGTCGAAAGGGCCGCGGCGGCGAGCCCCAGGTTGCCGAACACGCCGTTCACGGCCAATGCACGGCCGGGGCGATCGGTCAGCCGGGTCACCATCGAGAGGCCGACGGGATGGTAGATCGCGGCGAAGAGGCCGAGCGCGCCCAAACCCGTCATGAGCCAGAAATCGCTGCGCGCAAACGCAACGAGCACACTCGCGGCACCGCAGCCGACAAAGGACAAACGGATCAGGCGTTCGCCGTCCCAGCGGTCGCCAAGCCATCCGGCCGGCAACGTCCCGAGCGCGAAGAAGACGTAGAGCGGCGTCCCGAGGGCGAGCGCGGTGCCGTATTCCAGCCCTCGGTCACGCCCGATCGCGATCACGGCGGTCGGGAAGATCAAGAGAAAATAATGGCAGAGAAAATGGGCGGCATGGAGAAACGCGAGCCGGCGTCGAGCGATCACGTCGCTGCCTCCTGTCGATCGAGTCTCGACATCCTAGGGCTGAGAATGCGATCATTCTTCCGACAGAAAGACAAAAGTTGTCTCTAATATGACAACCGTCTCTCCGCCGATCGAGATCGAGGGGCTTGCGACCGACTATGCGGCGGGCGAGTGGATCGCCGCGCACGCGCACGATGCGCATCAGATCGTCCATGCCGGCGTCGGGGTCCTGCGCGTGGTCAGCGACACCGCGGCTTGGGTGGTCCCGCAGGGGCGCGCCGTCTGGATGCCGGCGGGCCGGGTTCACGCGATCCGGTGTCATACCGCGGTGCAGATGCGCACCGTGTATCTTCGCGGCACCGCCGCGTCGCTGCCCGAGGCGTGCGCGGTGTGGTCGGTCTCGCCGCTGATGCGCGAGATCGTCATCCGCATCGCCACCTCGCCGGAGCCGAGTGGCCGGGAGCACCTGCTGGCCCTGCTGCTCTCCGAGATCGAGACGATCGACGCGCTGCCGCTCGCCTTGCCACGACCGGCGGACGCCCGCTTGCGACGCCTCACCGAGGCGATCTCCGCCGATCCAGCAGACCGGCGACCGCTCGAGGGATGGGCTCGGGAGCTCGCCATGTCTGAACGTACCCTGATCCGAAGGTTCGCCGCCGAGACCGGAATGACCTTTCGGCAGTGGCGCCGACAGGCGCGACTTCTCGCCGCGCTCGAACGTCTAGCGGCGGGAGAGCCGGTAACAAGCGTAGCGTACGCGATCGGCTACAACAGCGTCAGCGCCTTCATCGAGACCTTTCGCGAAATCTTCGGCGAGACACCGGGGCGGTATTTCGGCGCACCCGACGGCCGCGCCGCACGAGCCTCGGAAGGACGATAATCGCGCGTGCCCGCAGAACGTCGTCTCCCGGCACAGAGCGAGCCTTCGGCAAGTCCGAGCCCAGCGGGCAGCGATCACGCCGGGGCGGCGTCGTGGCCTTGCGCGGTGGGTTCGGGGACCGGCTCGGGGACGGGGGTGCGCAGGGTGACGAACTCCTCCGCCGTGGTCGGGTGGATGCCGATGGTGGCGTCGAACTGGGCCTTGGTGGCACCGCATTGGAGGGCGATCGCGATCCCCTGGATGATCTCGCCGGCCTCGGGGCCGACCATGTGGGCGCCGACGACGCGGTCGCTCTCGCGGTCCACCACCAGCTTGATCATGGCGAACTCGTCGCGGCCCGTCAGCGTGTGCTTCAGCGTCCGGAAGGCGCTGCGATAGATGTCGACGGCGTCATAGCGCTCGCGCGCCTGGGCCTCGGTCAGCCCCACCGTGCCGATCGCGGGCTGGCTGAAGACGGCCGAGGGGACGCCCTCGTGGTCGATCCGCCTGGGGCGGCCACCGAACAGCGTGTCGGCCACCGCGTGGCCCTCGCGGATGGCGACCGGGGTCAGGTTGACCCGGTCGGTCACGTCGCCGACGGCATAGATCGTCTCCGTACTGGTCCGGCCGTAGTCATCGACGACGATGGCGCCCCCGGGCGTGGTCGCGACCCCGGCCTCGGCGAGGCCCAAGCCTTGCGTGTTGGGCCGCCGGCCGGTGGCGTACATCACCAGATCGGTCTCGATCTCGGCGCCGTCGCGAAGGCGGACGTGGAGCCCGGAAGCCGTCTTCTGGATGGCGGCGACCTCGGCCGAGAAGCGGAGGTCGATCGCCTTCTTGCGCATCTCGACCGCGAGCGTCCTGCGGAGGTCGTCGTCGAAGCCCCTGAGGAAGAGCGGCCCGCGATAGAGCTGGGTGAGCCGGGTGCCGAGGCCGTTCAAGATGCCGGCGAACTCGACCGCGATGTAGCCGCCGCCGACGATGACCGCGCGCTCGGGCAGCGAAGCGAGGAAGAAGGCCTCGTTCGAGGTGATGGCGTGCTCGGCGCCGGGAACCTCGGGGACGTGGGGCCAGCTTCCCACCGCCACCAGGACGTGGGCCGCGGTGAGCGTGCGTTCACCGACGGCGATCCTGTGGGGGTCCAAGAGGCGGGCGTGGGCATCAAAGACGGTGACCCCGGCGCCCTCGAGCATCGAGCGGTAGATGCCATTGAGCCGGGCGATCTCGGCGTTCTTGTTGGCGATCAGCGTCGGCCAGTCGAAGCGGCGCTCGCCGAGCGTCCAGCCATAGGCGCGGGCGTCGTCGAAATCCTCGGCATAATGGGCGGCATAGACGAACAGCTTCTTAGGCACGCAGCCGACGTTGACGCAGGTGCCGCCGAGATAGCGCTCCTCGGCGAGGCCGACCCGGGCGCCGTGGCCGGCGGCGATGCGCGCCGCCCGGACCCCGCCCGAGCCGCCGCCGATGACGAAGAAGTCATAGTCGACCATGCCGCCCTCCCGCCATTGGCTTCGCGCTTAGGATGACCGGGCGATGGACGCCCGGCAACCCCCTGTCCGGGCAGGAGAATAATCGGGGTCAGAATAATCGGGGTCAGACCCCAATTTCCTAAATTGGGGTCTGACCCCGATTATTCTAGGCGCGTGATCGGCTCGGGATCGGGCAGGCGGGCGAGGAGCGCCGCCGCCGAGAGGCCCGAGAGCGGATGGCGCCACCCCGGCGCCACCTCGGCCAACGGGGCGAGGACGAAGGCCCGCTCGCCGAGCCTGGGATGGGGCAGGATCGGCGGCTCGGGCCCGGCCCGCACCGCCCCGTGATGGTCGATCAGGTCGAGGTCCAGGGTGCGCGCCGCCCAGCGCGCCCCGCGCCGGCGGCCGAAGGCGCGCTCGGTGGCGAGCAGAAGGGCCAGCAGGGCCTCCGGCCCACGCGCCGTCTCGACCACCGCCACCCCGTTGACGAACCAGGGTTGATCGGAGGCCGGCACCGGCGCCGTCCGGTACCAGGACGAGCGGCGGACCACCGCCACCTCGACCTCGCCGAGGCGCGCCAGCGCCGCCTCCAGGGTCGCCCGGGGCGGTCCCGCAGGCGACGGCAGGTTAGCGCCCAATGCGATCACGATCATCGCCCCGAGCGGCCTTGAGTGCGACGCCCCAGCACCCTAGATTGACCACATCCGGCCGCGCCTGCGGCCTTTCCCATCGATTGGATCACGCGAAGGACTTCGATCATGCATTTCCACCCGGACGAACGGACCGGCCTGTTCATCGACGGCGCCA
>Ga0114931_10005333_pt1 | contig 15878 bp, 14 predicted proteins | sample 2SBtaG_FD_89579 | JGI IMG/M metagenome (GOLD analysis project Ga0114931, IMG submission 89579) | Deep subsurface microbial communities from Kolumbo volcano to uncover new lineages of life (NeLLi) - 2SBTROV14_V59a metaG | ecosystem: Environmental > Aquatic > Marine > Volcanic | place: Kolumbo...
CTCTCCGCCGAACTTCTTCGCCTGGACTACCGTGATCGCCGCCGTTAGGGTCGTCTTGCCATGGTCCACGTGACCAATGGTGCCAACATTCACATGCGGTTTTGTGCGTTCGAATTTTTCCTTGGACACAGTGCTCTACCCCTATACCCGTTTTAAGATTTCTTAGAAATGGCCTCTGCGATACTCGCCGGGACCTCTGCATACTTAGTGAATTCCATGCTGTAGTTGGCCCGGCCTTGGGTGGCCGAGCGCAGATCCGTGGCATAACCGAACATTTCGGAGAGCGGTACCTCGGCCCTGATCTGCTTGCCGGAGGGGATGTCCTCCATTCCCTGCACTATGCCACGGCGACTGTTCAGGTCACCCATCACGTCGCCCATGTACTCTTCCGGGGTCACAACCTCGACCTTCATGATGGGCTCGAGCAATACCGGTTTGGCCTTGCGCGCGCCCTCTTTGAAGCACATGGAACCCGCCACCTTGAACGCCATCTCGCTGGAATCCACATCGTGGTAGGAACCATCGTAGAGGGTGACCTTCACATCCACCATCGGATAACCGGCGATGACACCGTTCTCCATGGCCTCACGAACACCCTTGTCTACTGCGGGAATGTACTCCCTTGGCACCGCCCCGCCGACGATCTCGTTGACGAATTCATACCCTTCGCCGGGCTCCTGGGGCTCCAGACGCAGATAGACATGGCCATATTGACCACGACCACCCGACTGGCGTACGAATTTCCCTTCCTGCTCCACCTTGGCACGAATCGTCTCGCGATAGGCCACCTGGGGCGCGCCCACATTGGCCTCAACCTTGAATTCACGCTTCATGCGGTCGACGATGATATCCAGATGCAACTCGCCCATCCCGGCGATGATGGTCTGTCCCGACTCCTCGTCACTACTGACACGGAAAGAGGGATCCTCCTGGGCCAGCTTGGAGAGGGCTATACCCATCTTTTCCTGATCGGTCTTGGTCTTGGGCTACACCGCAACGGCGATGACCGGCTCGGAGAACTCCATACGCTCGAGGGTGATCGGCTGATCCAGGGCACACAGGGTGTCACCGGTGGTGACATCCTTCAGACCCACCGCGGCGGCGATATCACCGGCACGCACCTCTTTGATCTCTTCCCGTGAGTTCGAGTGCATCTGCAGGATGCGCCCGACCCGCTCCTTCTTGCGTTTGACTGGATTGAAAATCGTATCGCCTGACTTCAACACACCGGAATAGGCCCGGAAGAAGGTCAGGGTGCCCACGAACGGGTCGGTGGCGATCTTGAAGGCCAGCGCGGCGAAAGGCGCATCGTCCTTGGAGGGGCGCTCTGCCTCGGTCTCAGCCGAATCGTCGAGTATGCCTTTGATGGGTGGGACGTCGACCGGCGAGGGCATCAGTTCGATGACTTTGTCGAGTACCGCCTGCACACCCTTGTTCTTGAAGGCGGAACCACAGGTGACCGGTACGATCTCCAGATTCAGGGTCCGGATACGCAGGCCCTCGAGGATATCCTCTTCTGAGAGCTCACCCGTCTCCAGGTAGCGCTCCATGATCTCGTCGTTGGCCTCGGCAGCCGCCTCGACCATGTGCTCACGCCACTCGTTACAGGTATCCACCAGATCGGCCGGGATGTCTTCGTAGGTGAACTCCACCCCCATGTTCTCTTCCGACCAGACGATCGACTTCATCTTCACCAGGTCGACCAATCCTTGGAACCCCTCTTCGGCGCCTACCGGCACCTGAATCGGTACTGCGTTGGCGCCCAGACGCTCCTTAAGTTGATCAACCACACGAAAGAAATCTGCGCCCATGCGGTCCATCTTGTTGACGAAGGCCATGCGGGGGACGTTGTATTTGTTGGCCTGGCGCCAGACCGTCTCGGACTGGGGCTCCACGCCGCCCACGGCGCAAAGCACGAAGACCGCGCCGTCGAGCACCCGCAGCGAACGCTCCACCTCGATGGTGAAGTCCACGTGTCCAGGTGTGTCGATGATGTTCAGGCGGTGCTCGGGAAACTGCTGCGCCATACCGCTCCAGAAACAGGTCGTAGCCGCGGAGGTGATGGTGATACCACGCTCCTGCTCCTGCTCCATCCAGTCCATGGTGGCGGCGCCATCATGTACCTCACCGATCTTGTGGGAGACACCGGTATAGTAGAGCACGCGCTCAGTAGTGGTCGTCTTACCCGCATCGATGTGTGCCATGATGCCGATATTACGATAGCGCTCGATAGGAGTTTTCCTTGCCACGTTACAAACCTGTTTTTAAAGAGCTAAGTTGGGACTAAACCGCTTACCAGCGATAGTGCGAGAAGGCCTTGTTCGCCTCGGCCATGCGATGGGTGTCGTCTTTCTTCTTGACCGCCGCACCCTTGTTTTCTGCGGCATCAAGCAGTTCGCCGGCCAGGCGCATGGCCATGGATTTCTCGCTGCGCTTACGCGCAGCGTCGATCAACCAACGCATGGCGAGTGAGTTACGGCGATTGGGGCGCACCTCGATCGGCACCTGATAGGTGGCGCCACCGACGCGGCGGGACTTCACCTCGACCATGGGACGCACGTTTTCCAGGGCCACTTCCATTACCTCGAGTGGTTCACCGCCCCGTTTGTCGACTACCGAATCCAGCGCGCCATAGAGGATCTTTTCCGCTACGGATTTCTTGCCATCGACCATGACCATATTGATGAATTTGGCAAGCAGTTCACTTCCGTACTTAGGATCCGGCAGGGTGTCCCGGCGGGCTGCGACTCGTCTTCTTGGCATTGCTCTATCTCAATTCAATTGTATCGACTGTGACTGGAGGGTTAGCTCTTGGGCCGCTTGGCGCCGTATTTCGAACGGGCCTGGCGGCGACTTTCCACCCCCGATGTATCCAGGCTGCCACGCACCACGTGGTAACGCACACCGGGCAGATCCTTGACACGACCTCCGCGAATCAGCACTACCGAGTGCTCCTGCAGGTTATGCCCCTCACCACCGATATAACTGGTAACCTCGAAGCCGTTGGTCAGGCGCACGCGCGCCACCTTGCGCAGTGCCGAGTTGGGCTTCTTCGGAGTGGTGGTGTAGACACGTGTACAGACGCCCCGCTTCTGCGGGCAGGCATTGAGCGCCGGCACATTACTCTTTTGGACTTTTCGCTTCCTGGGCTTACGCACCAGCTGGTTGATCGTTGCCATCTACTCCGTCTCCAGGGACGCTGATGTTTGCTCGTACACAAATTCAGAGAAGTCGTGACCCTACCGGCTTGCAGTCTGGGTGCGCCGGGAATGATGAATTCTCTGGCAATTGGCTTGGCGCTTTTCCACCCTTGGAGGGGCGAAAAGTGCGTCAGAAACGACAGGCCGGCCCAGGGGCCGGCCTGTCAGAGAGCGCGCATTCTATGCCCGCCCAATCGGCTTGTCAAGTGCCGACCGCCGGCATCCGCCGCTCACTCCGCTTCCGGGCTGTTCAGGGCCTCTTTGAAGGCCTGTTCCACCTCTTCGGCGACCAGCTCCGGCTTGGCCTCCTCCTCGACCTGGGCCTCCATGCGCTTGCGCCGGCGATCCTTGTGATAGGAGAGACCGGTCCCCGAGGGGATCAGGCGACCGACGATGACATTCTCCTTGAGTCCGTTCAGGTGATCGGAGAGGCCGCGTACCGCCGCCTCCGTTAGCACCCGGGTGGTCTCCTGGAAGGAGGCCGCGGAGATGAACGATTAGGTGGCCAGGGAGGCCTTGGTAATACCCAGCAGCAGTGGTTCGTAGAGCGCCGGGTGCTTCCCTTCGGCCACCAGCTTCTCGTTTTCCTCCAAGAGGGTGGATTTCTCCACCTGTTCACCCCTGAGGAAACGGCTGTCTCCGGGACGGGTCACCTCGACCTTGCGCAGCATCTGGCGGATGATCACCTCGATGTGCTTGTCGTTGATCTTCACACCCTGCAGGCGATAGACGTCCTGGATCTCCTTGACCAGGTATTCCGCCAGGTCGGTGACGCTCTTGAGGCGCAGGATATCGTGGGGATTGAACTCACCGTCGGAGATCATCTCCCCCTTCACCACCTGCTCGCCCTCGAAGACATTGACGTGCCGCCACTTGGGGATCAGCTCTTCGTGCGTCTCGCCATCGGCATCGGTGATCACCAGGCGCTGTTTACCCTTGGTGTCCTTACCATAGCTGATGGTGCCGGTGGCCTCCGCCAGGATCGCCGGATCCTTCGGCTTGCGCGCCTCGAACAAGTCCGCCACCCGCGGCAGACCACCGGTGATGTCACGGGTCTTGGAGGATGCCTGCGGAATACGCGCCAGTACGTCTCCCACCCCCACGTCAGCCCCATCCTGGACATTGACCACCGCATTGGCCGGCAAGAAATAGTGCGCAGGGATATCGGTCCCGGCGATATTCAGATCGTTGCCATCCCCATCCACCAGCTTGACCATGGGACGGATATCACGGCCCGCCGCCGGACGCTGCTTGGGATCGATGACCTCCAGGGAACTGAGACCGGTCACCTCGTCGGTCTGCTGCTGCACGGTGACGCCATCCACGAAGTCGACGAAGCGCAGCACTCCCGCCACCTCGGTGATGACCGGGTGGGTGTGCGGGTCCCAGTTGGCGACGATCTGTCCGCACTCCACCTGGCTGCCGTCTTCCACCTGCAGGGTCGCCCCATAGGGGAGCTTGTAGCGCTCACGCTCACGCCCGACCTCGTCCACCACGGTCAGTTCACCGGAGCGGGAGGTGGCCACCAGATTGCCACTGGCATGCTTCACCGTCTTGATGTTGTGCAGGCGGATGGTGCCGCCGGCCTTCACCTGGATGCTGTTGACCGCCGCAGAACGGGAAGCGGCGCCGCCGATGTGGAAGGTGCGCATGGTCAGCTGGGTACCCGGTTCGCCGATCGACTGGGCCGCGATGACCCCCACCGACTCACCCATGTTGACCCGGTTGCCCCGCGCCAGGTCGCGTCCATAGCACTGGGCGCAGACCCCGAGCTTGGCCTGGCAGGTGATGGCAGAGCGCACCATCACCTGGTCGACGCCGGCCTCTTCCAGGGTCTCCATCCAGGCCTCGTCCAGCAGGGTACCCGCCTCGCACACCACCTCGTCACTACCGGGACGCAGAATATCCCTGGCCACCACGCGCCCGAGGATGCGCTCGCGCAGGGGTTCCACCACATCGCCGCCCTCGATGATCGGCTGCATCAGCAGGCCCCCATCGGCGCCGCAGTCCTCCTCCAGCACCACCATGTCCTGGGCCACATCCACCAGACGCCGGGTCAGATAACCGGAGTTGGCGGTCTTCAGGGCCGTATCGGCGAGACCCTTGCGGGCGCCGTGGGTGGAGATGAAGTACTGCAGGACATCCAGCCCTTCGCGGAAATTGGCGGTGATGGGGGTCTCGATGATCGAGCCATCCGGCTTGGCCATCAGACCGCGCATGCCCGCCAACTGGCGGATCTGGGCGGCGGAGCCACGGGCCCCGGAGTCGGCCATCATGTAGACCGAGTTGAAGGAGTCCTGTTCTACTTCATTGCCATCCCGGTCGAGTACCTTCTCCTTGCCGAGCTTGACCATCATCGCCTTGGCAACCTGGTCGTTGGTGTGGGACCAGATATCCACCACCTTGTTGTAGCGTTCGCCGTTGGTCACCAGCCCGGAGGTGTACTGGTGTTCGATCTCCTTCACCTCCGCCTCGGCCCGCGCCAGGATCTCCTGCTTCTCATCCGGCACGACCATGTCGTTGGAGCAGAAGGAGACGGCCGCACGGGTTGCATAGCGAAAGCCCATGTACATCAGCTGATCGGCGAATACCACCGTATCCTTCAGCCCCAGACGGCGGTAACTGGCATTGATCAGGTTGGAGATCGCCTTCTTGCCCATGGCCTGGTCGACCAGTTCGAAGGGCAGGCCGTCGGGCACGATCTCATAGACGATGGTCCGCCCGATGGTGGTATCCACCACCCGGGTCCGCTCCTCCCGCTCGCCCTCATCGGTCAACAGGACCTCATGGATACGCACCTTGACCTTGGCCTGCAGATCCGCGTGGCCGGACTCGTAGGCCCGCTTGGCCTCCTCCACGTCGGCGAAGGCCATGCCCTCGCCTGGGGCGTTGATGCGGTCGCGGGTCATGAAGTAGAGCCCCAGCACCACGTCCTGAGAGGGCACGATGATCGGATCGCCGTTGGCCGGGGAGAGGATGTTGTTGGTCGCCATCATGAGGCTGCGCGCCTCCAGCTGGGCCTCGATGGAGAGCGGCACGTGCACCGCCATTTGGTCGCCGTCGAAGTCGGCGTTGAAGGCGGTACAGACCAGCGGATGCAGTTGGATCGCCTTGCCCTCGATCAGCACCGGCTCGAAGGCCTGTATGCCCAGGCGGTGCAGGGTCGGCGCCCGGTTGAGCATCACCGGGTGTTCACGGATGACCTCTTCGAGGATGTCCCAGACCTCACCGGTACCGCGCTCCACCAGCTTCTTGGCCGCTTTGATGGTAGTGGCCAGGCCACGGAACTGCAGCTTGCTAAGATGAAGGGCTTGAACAGCTCCAACGCCATTTTCTTCGGCAGGCCGCACTGGTGCAGTTTGAGGGTCGGTCCCACCACGATTACCGAACGGCCCGAGTAATCGACCCGCTTGCCCAGCAGGTTCTGCCGGAAGCGCCCCTGCTTGCCCTTGATCATATCTGCCAGGGATTTGAGCGGGCGGCGATTGGTGCCGGTGATGGCGCGGCCACGGCGGCCATTGTCCAGCAGGGCGTCCACCGATTCCTGCAGCATGCGCTTCTCATTGCGCACGATGATATCCGGCGCGTTCAGGTCCAGCAGCCGCTTGAGGCGGTTGTTGCGGTTGATCACCCGTCGGTAGAGGTCGTTCAGGTCGGAGGTGGCAAAGCGGCCGCCATCCAGCGGCACCAGCGGACGCAGTTCCGGCGGCAGTACCGGCAGCACGGTCATGACCATCCACTCGGGCCGGTTGCCCGACTCGTTGAGGGACTCCAGCAACTTCAGGCGCTTGGTGAATTTCTTGATCTTGGTCTCGGAGTTGGTGCCATCGATCTCCTCGCGCAGGCGTTTGATCTCCTCTGGGATATCGATGCTCTTGAGCAGCTCGAACACCGCCTCGGCGCCCATTCGCGCGTCGAACTCGTCTCCGTTCTCCTCGATGGCGTCCAGATACTGCTCGTCGGTGAGCAGCTGGCCCCGCTCCAGCGGCGTCATGCCGGGGTCGACCACCACGAAGGACTCGAAATAGAGCACCCGCTCGATGTCGCGCAGGGTCATGTCCATGAGCAGCCCGATGCGTGACGGCAGGGACTTGAGGAACCAGATATGCGCCACAGGGCTGGCCAGCTCGATGTGCCCCATGCGCTCACGGCGCACCTTCGCCAGGGTCACCTCGACGCCACACTTCTCGCATACCACACCGCGGTGTTTGAGCCGCTTGTACTTGCCGCACAGGCACTCGTAGTCGCTGGTGGGGCCGAAGATCTTGGCGCAGAACAGGCCATCCCGTTCCGGCTTGAAGGTCCGGTAGTTGATGGTCTCCGGCTTCTTGACCTCGCCATAGGACCAGGAACGGATCATGTCGGGGGAGGCCAGGCCGATACGGATGGCATCGAAATCCTCGGTCTGACCCTGCTGTTTCAGAATGTTCAATAGATCTTTCAAGATCGGCTCTCCTGCATTCGGTGACTGACCTGAGTCAGTGGCTTAGTCCTGTTCCAGTTCGATGTTGATGGCCAGCGAGCGAATCTCCTTCACCAGCACATTGAAGGACTCCGGCATGCCGGCCTCCATCTGATGATTGCCATCCACGATGTTCTTGTACATGCGGGTACGGCCATTCACGTCGTCCGACTTGACCGTCAACATCTCCTGCAAGGTGTAGGCGGCGCCATAGGCCTCCAGGGCCCAGACCTCCATCTCGCCAAACCGCTGTCCGCCGAACTGCGCCTTGCCCCCCAGCGGCTGCTGGGTGACCAGGCTGTAGGGCCCGGTGGAGCGGGCATGCATCTTGTCATCCACCAGGTGGTTCAATTTCAGCATATACATATAGCCCACGGTAACCGGCCGCACGAAGGCCTCGCCGGTACGCCCATCGAACAGCTGGCACTGGCCACTCTCGGCCAACCCCGCCAGCTTCAGCATGTGTTTGATCTCCGACTCCTCGGCGCCGTCGAATACCGGCGTGGCCATCGGCACGCCACCCTTGAGGTTACGGCACAACTGCACGACCTCCTCGTCGCTCAGGGAGGCGATATCCTCTCTCTTACCGCTAGTGTTGTAGACCTGGTCGAGGAAGTCGCGCAGTTCGCCCATCTCCGCCTGGGCCTCCAACAGGGCGCCGATCCTGCGACCCACCCCCTTGGCGGCGAACCCGAGATGGGTCTCCAGCACCTGGCCCACATTCATGCGTGACGGCACGCCCAGGGGATTGAGGACGATATCCATCGGTTCGCCATGCTCGTCGAAGGGCATGTCCTCCACTGGCACGATGGTGGAAATGACGCCCTTGTTACCGTGCCGCCCGGCCATCTTGTCACCCGGTTGGACACGCCGTTTGACCGCCACATAGACCTTGACCATCTTCAGCACGCCCGGGGCCAGATCGTCACCGGCGGTGAGCTTGCGCTTTTTCTCCTCGAACTTCTCGTGGAACGCCTCGCGTTGGGCCTTGACCTGCTCGGCGATCGCCTCGAGCTGGGCCGCCGTCTCCTCCTTGCGCAGGCGGATCTCGAACCACCGGTCCCGCTCAAGCTCGTTCAGATAGGTCTTGGTGATCTTGCTGCCGGCCTTGAGATTATTGGGTCCACCCTCCGCCAGCTTGCCCAGCAACATCTTCTCCACACGCTGAAAGGTGTCCTCCTCCATGATCCTCAACTGGTCGTCCAGGTCCTTGCGCACCCGGTCCATCTCCATCTCTTCGATCTGCAGGGCGCGGGCGTCCTTCTCCACCCCGTCCCGGGTGAACACCTGGACATCGATGACCGTACCCACCCGGCCGGTGGAGGCGCGCAGAGAGGTGTCCTTCACGTCCGATGCCTTCTCACCAAAGATAGCGCGCAACAGCTTCTCCTCGGGGGTCAGCTGGGACTCGCCCTTGGGGGTCACCTTGCCCACCAGGATGTCACCTTCGCGCACCTCGGCGCCGACATAGACGATACCCGACTCGTCCAGTTTGGCGAGGGCCGCCTCACCCACGTTGGGGATATCGCCGGTGATCTCCTCCGGACCCAGCTTGGTATCCCGAGCCATGCAGGTGAGTTCCTCGATATGGATGGAGGTGAATCGATCCTCGTCCACCACCCGCTCGGAGATCAGGATGGAGTCCTCGAAGTTGTAGCCGTTCCAGGGCATGAAGGCGACCCGAAGGTTCTGCCCCAGGGCCAGCTCTCCCATGTCGGTGGAGGGTCCATCCGCCAGCACGTCGCCGCGGGCAATCTGATCCCCCACCACCACCAGGGGCCGCTGGTTGATACAGGTGTTCTGATTGGAACGGGTGTATTTTGTCAGGTTGTAGATGTCCACCCCAGGCTCGCCGGCCTCGGTCTCGTCATCGTTGACACGCACCACGATACGCGCCGCGTCCACCGACTCAATGCGACCACCGCGCTTGGCCACCACGGTGACCCCGGAGTCCACCGCCACCACCCGCTCCATGCCGGTACCCACCAGGGGCTTCTCGGCACGCAGGGTGGGCACCGCCTGGCGCTGCATGTTGGAACCCATGAGGGCGCGGTTGGCGTCGTCGTGCTCCAGGAAGGGGATCATGGAGGCCGCCACCGAGACGATCTGTTTGGGGGAGACATCCACGTACTGCACCTTCTCCGGGGTGGAGAGGGTGAACTCGTTCTGGTAACGCGAGGAGACCAGCTCGTCGGTCAGTCGGCCCTTCTCATCCACGGTGGCATTTGCCTGGGCGATCACGTAGCGCCCCTCCTCGATGGCCGACAGGTAGTCGATCTGATCGGTCACCTTGCTGTCCACCACCTTGCGGTAGGGGGTCTCGAGAAAACCGTAGCGATTGGTGCGTGCATAGACTGCCAGTGAGTTGATGAGACCGATATTCGGTCCCTCCGGAGTCTCGATGGGACAGACCCGGCCGTAGTGGGTAGGGTGCACATCGCGCACTTCGAAACCGGCCCGTTCCCGGGCCAGCCCGCCCGGCCCCAGTGCCGATACCCGGCGTTTGTGGGTAATCTCCGACAGCGGGTTGTTCTGATCCATGAACTGGGAGAGCTGGCTGGAACCGAAGAACTCCTTGATGGCCGCGGAGACCGGCTTGGCGTTGATCATCTCCTGGGGCATCAGGCCCTCCGATTCGGCCTGGGTCAGGCGCTCCTTGACCGCCCGTTCGACCCGCACCAGGCCGACCCGGAACTGGTTCTCCGCCATCTCGCCGACGCAGCGGATGCGCCGGTTGCCGAGGTGATCGATATCGTCCACCACCCCGTTGCCGTTGCGGATATCGATCAGCTCCTTGAGCACATCGACTATATCCTCTTTGGAGAGCACACCCTCGCCGGTCTCCTCCTCACGCCCTAGCCGGCGGTTGAACTTCATCCGCCCGACGGCGGAGAGGTCATAGCGGTCGGAGGTGAAGAACAGGTTGTTGAAAAGGTTCTGGGCCGCCTCCTTGGTGGGCGGCTCACCCGGACGCATCATACGGTAGATCTCGACCTGGGCCTCCAGCTCGTTGGTGGTCGGATCGATGCGCAAGGTATCCGAAAGGAAGGGGCCGTGATCCAGGTCGTTGGTAAACAGGGTGTTGAGTTTCCTGACTCCCTTCTCGATCAGCAGGTCGAGCAGCTCCTCGGTGATCTCGGTATTGGCCTCGGCCAGCAACTCCCCGGTCGACTTGTCGACGATATTGTGCGCCAGCACTTTACCGTAAATGAACTCGCGCGGTACGTCGAGCTTCTTCACCCCGGCCTTTTCCAGCTGGCGGATGTGGCGGGCAGTGACGCGGCGTCCGGCTTCCACGACGACCTCGTCCCCGGTCTTGATGTCAAAAGTGATGGTCTCACCACGCAGGCGCTCGGGTACCAGGTCCACCTTCAGGGTGCGCTTGGTCAGGCTGAAGGTATCTGTCTCAAAGAACATCCCGAGGATCTGCTCGGTATCGTAACCGAGGGCGCGCAGCAGGATGGTGGCTGGCAGCTTGCGGCGGCGATCGATGCGTACATAGACGTTGTCCTTGGGATCGAATTCGAAATCGAGCCAGGAGCCCCGGTAGGGGATGACCCGGGCGGAGAACAGCAGCTTGCCCGAGGAGTGGGTCTTGCCTTTGTCATGGTCGAAGAAGACCCCTGGAGAACGATGCAGCTGTGAGACGATGACCCGCTCGGTGCCGTTGATGACGAAGGTGCCGGTATCGGTCATCAGCGGCAATTCGCCCATATAGACCTCTTGTTCGCGGATATCCTTAACCACCTTGGAGCCGGCCGGGGCCTCCTTGTCATAGATCACCAGGCGCACCAGCACCCGCAGGGGAGCGGCATAGGTGGTACCTCGCAACTGACACTCGCGCACATCGAAGACTGGTTCGCCGATGCGATAGTTCACATATTCGAGGACCGCGTTACCGGAATAGCTGGTGATCGGCAAGACCGACTTGAATGCCGCATGCAAGCCCACATCCCTGCGCTGATCGGCAGGCACGCCATCCTGTAGGAAATCGCGATAGGAGTTGATCTGGGTTGCAAGTAGGAAAGGTACGTCCAGAATGCTGGGACGTTTACCGAAATCTTTGCGGATACGCTTTTTCTCGGTGTAAGAATAGGCCATGCTGCCATCCCTCAGTGTCAAAGGCTTGGTGAATCAAGCACCGTTGCCGGTCGCTACGACCGTGGCGGCGCAATACTGACTTCCTGTCCGGGTTAGTGAAACCCTGGTTGGCGTTGGCTGACGACGACTCGCTGGAGAGTGCCGGCACAACGCCCGTCAACCAGCAGGAAAAGGCCGGTGACGAAACGCCACCAGCCAACTCCCGCAGGGTTACCGTCGATCGTGAATTACTTGATCTCAGCTTTGGCGCCTGCCTCTTCCAGCTGTTTGGCAGCCTCTTCGGCCTCTTCCTTGGTAACGGCTTCCTTCAAGGTGGTGGGTGCGCCCTCGACCGCTGCCTTGGCCTCCTTCAGGCCCAGACCGGTGATGGCGCGAACCGCCTTGATGACGGAGATCTTATTGCCGCCGATCTCGGTCAATACCAGGTCGAACTCGGTCTGCTCCTCGGCAGGGGCTTCACCACCCGCGGCGCCAGCCGCCGGTGCGGCAGCCACGGCAGCCGCCGCGGTCACACCAAACTTCTCTTCCATCGCCTCGATCAGCTCGACCACATCCATCACGGACATGCCGGCAATAGCCTCCAGAATCTCATCTTTAGATACGGCCATTGGTTAACTCCTAAGTAAAATTGGTTTGCACGAAAAAACGAAAATACAGATCGAACCTGATCAAGCCGCCTGTTTGGCATCCTTGATCGCCGCCACTGTCCGGACCAGCTTGCCGGGCACCTCTTTCATGGTGCGCGCCAGCTTCTCCACTGGAGCCTTCATGACCGCCATCAGCATACTGATGGCCTGATCATAGGTCGGCATCTTGGCGAGGGTATCCAGATCGCTGGCAGCCAACAGCTGTCCACCGATGGAGAGCATCTTCACCTCGAGTGCCTTGTGCTCTTTGGAAAAGTCCTTGATGACGCGGGCTGCCGCTCCGGGATCCTCCTGCGAAAAGGCCAGGATCAAAGGACCCGTCAACCCCTCCTTCATACAGGCGAAATCGGTCGCTTCCACGGCCCTGCGAGCAAGCGAGTTCTTGACCACGCGAAGGTAGACCCCATTGTTGCGCGCGTCCCGGCGCAACAGGGTCATCTCATCGACGGTCAGACCACGATACTCGGCAGCCACCGCGGAGAGGGCACTGCTAGCTACGTCACTTACTTGGGCAACAACGGCTTTCTTCTGCTCAAGATTGAGTGCCAAAGTCGTCACCTCCTGATAATGTAGGTACGCCGGGGCGTGCCTGATTAGAAAACCGGCATCTCGCGATGCCGGACCCTAACGTGCACCATCATCAGGAAAATCTCCTGAATCGGGATGCTCCGTCTGCGCAGGCCTCAATTAAGCACCGGCCGGGGGCGCACCTGCGGTCTTTGACGGCACCGGCAAGCCGGCACCCCAAAGTTCTTTGTCGCTCACCGGCATGACACACCATGCCGGTGAGCTGGTTTAACCCGGATCTTTCACAAATTTGTATCGATCTCGCTTGTCTCTTGTTTCCACAAGAAATATTCCCTCGGTCGGCCGTAATCAACGATACGCCACTCCTTCGGGAATTTCCTTGTGAAAACAATATCCTGCGCGATACCAGCACAAATTTATGAAATCTCCGGGTTAAATGGCAAGAGTCGCCTGATCCAGGGCCAGGCCCGGCCCCATGGTGGAGGAGACGGTGACCTTCTTCAGATAGACACCCTTGGCGGCACTGGGCTTGGCCTTGACCAGGGCGTTCAGCAGGAATTCAAGGTTCTCCTTGAGCTGATCCGGAGCAAAGTCGATGCGTCCAATGGAGCAGTGGACGATCCCTGCCTTGTCGGTGCGATAACGCACCTGCCCCGCCTTGGCGTTCTTCACCGCCTCGGCCACGTTGGGTGTCACCGTACCCACCTTTGGGTTTGGCATCAGGCCCCGGGGACCGAGGATCTGGCCTAGCTGGCCCACCACACGCATGGCGTCCGGGGAGGCGATGACGACATCGAAGTCCAGCTTACCCGCCTTCACCTCTGCCGCCAGATCCTCGAAACCGACGATATCCGCACCGGCCTCACGGGCGGCATCCGCATTGGCGCCCTGGGTGAACACGGCCACACGCACCGACTTGCCGATACCATGGGGCAGCACCGTGGAGCCACGCACCACCTGATCCGACTTGCGGGCATCAATACCGAGATTCACGCTGGCATCGATGGATTCGTTGAACTTGACGGACGAGACATCTTTCAGCAGGGAAAACGCTTCGTCGGCCGGATAGAGCTTACCCGACTCGACCTTTTCACGAATAGCCTTCGCACGCTTGGATAGTTTTGCCATGACCTACTCCACCCCCTCGACGTCCAGACCCATCTGCCGGGCGCTGCCCGCAATGGTACGTACCGCCGCCTCCATATCCGACGCAGTCAGGTCGGGCATCTTGGTAGTGGCGATCTCCTCCAGCTGGGCGCGGGTCACCTTGCCCACCTTCTGGGTATGGGGCACCGGGCTGCCCTTCTGCAGACCCGCCGCCTTCTTCAACAGCACCGAGGCCGGTGGTGTCTTGGTAACGAAGGTGAATGAGCGATCGGCATAGACGGTGATCACCACCGGGATGGGCATGCCCTTCTCCATGTTCTGGGTCTTCGCATTGAAGGCCTTGCAGAACTCCATGATATTCACCCCATGCTGGCCCAGGGCCGGACCTACGGGTGGACTTGGATTCGCCTCACCGGCGGGTACCTGAAGCTTGATATAAGCCTCGATCTTCTTAGCCATGTTTTACCTCTCTGTGGGTAGTGACGCCATGGACTCTCACCCTGGCTCCCCGATCGTTTTGACCACGAATCAGGAATTGGAGGTTCAGACACTCACCAATTCCTGATCCTCATACTGCGTTTGTCCACTGGACAAACATTCGCGGCTCACCCTTTTTCGACTTGGCCGAACTCCAGGTCTACAGGGGTTGAGCGGCCGAAGATCAAGACCGAGACCTTCATACGGCTCTTTTCATAGTCGACCTCTTCGACCACCCCGGTGAAGTCGTTGAAGGGGCCATCGATGACCCGCACGACTTCGCCGGGCTCGAACAGGACCTTGGGACGCGGCTTCTCCACGCCCTCTTCGACTCGTTGCAGGATGGACTCCGCTTCCTTGTCGCTGATCGGCGCCGGGCGATCCCCGGTGCCCCCGATGAAGCCCATCACCTTGGGCACATCCTTGACCAGGTGCCAGGTCTCGTCGGTCATCTCCATCTGCACCAGCACATAACCCGGGAAGAACTTGCGCTCGCTCTTGCGCTGCTGGCCGGCGCGCATCTCGACCACCTCTTCGGTGGGCACCAATACCTGGCCGAACTTGTCTTCCATGCCATAACGCTTGATACGCTCGAGCAGGGAACGTTGCACCTGGGGTTCGAATCCAGAATAGGCATGCACCACATACCACCGCATAGCCACGATCAGCCTCCTGTGAGAGCACGTAGGATGGCGCCCAACATCATGTCGAACAACCACAACACGATGCCCATGATCAGCACCATCACAAACACCACCAGGGTGGTCTGAATCGTCTCCTGGCGGCTAGGCCATACCACCTTGCGCACCTCGACTTTGGCGTCGGAGGCGAACTGCCACACCCGCCGGCCTATTTCGGTCTGGTAGGCGATCAATACCGCGACACCCACCGCCGCCAGCAACCCCAGGACCCGGAGCAGTTGGGAGTAGGCGTCGAAATAGTAGAAGCCGAGTATCGCCGCTACGATGAAACTCACCGCTACCAGCAGCTTGACGGTATCCATGCTGGAGGCTTCGACCTGGGTCTTTGCGTTCATAGGTTACTGTTTGCCAGATAATTTGGCAGGCCAGGAGGGACTCGAACCCCCAACCTGCGGTTTTGGAGACCGCTGCTCTACCAGTTGAGCCACTGGCCTAAAAACGCTAAAAGCGGGACCGGTCTTCACCGGCCCCGCACATATTTATCGACTACTCGATAATCTTGGATACCACACCGGCACCCACGGTTCGGCCACCCTCGCGGATCGCGAAGCGCAGACCCTCTTCCATGGCGATCGGCGCGATCAGCTTGACCGTCATCTTGACGTTGTCGCCCGGCATCACCATCTCTACTCCTTCGGGAAGGTCTACCGCTCCC
>Ga0114931_10005334_pt1 | contig 15875 bp, 7 predicted proteins | sample 2SBtaG_FD_89579 | JGI IMG/M metagenome (GOLD analysis project Ga0114931, IMG submission 89579) | Deep subsurface microbial communities from Kolumbo volcano to uncover new lineages of life (NeLLi) - 2SBTROV14_V59a metaG | ecosystem: Environmental > Aquatic > Marine > Volcanic | place: Kolumbo...
ACTAATAAGTTATTTTTTGGAAGTGATCGAATAATGTCAGTAAAAGCTATACTCTCCAAATCTACATTTCTAAAGGGATTACAGTGCGATAAACAGCTCTATCTCTACAAACACCACTATAACTGGCAAGATAAAATATCAGAAATGCAGCAGTCTGTATTTGATAGAGGGCACAAAGTTGGTGCGCTTGCCCAAACTTTATTTCCAAATGGAGTTGATGCTACTCCTTCATCTCCCAGAGCTTATGCCAAAGCAATAGAACATACAAAAGAGCTTATTGATAATGGAGTTAAAGTTATTTATGAAGCTGCATTTATTTATAATGAAGTGCTCATCTACGCAGATATCTTGGTCAGAAACGTTAGTAAGTGGAAAGTTTATGAGGTTAAAAGCTCCACCTCAATCTCTGAAACCAATATTAATGATATCTCAGTTCAGTATTATGTAATGAATAATGCTGGATTAGAAATTAAGGATATATCTATAATTTATATCAATAATGAATATGTGAGATATGGTGAATTGGACATAAATCAGCTATTTAAAATAGAATCACTATTAGCTGATGCTGTTGATAACCAAGACTGGATTAGCGAAGAAGTGGAAAGACTAAAATCTGTTATTGCTCAAGATACAATCCCTAACATAGATATTGGAGTGCAATGCCACGATCCATACCAGTGCGGTTTTTTAGGTCATTGCTGGAATCATATACCAGAGAATTCAGTTTTTGATATTAAAAGGATGCACCAGAAAAAGAAGTTTGAGTTATATGGTGATGGTATAGTCAGTATAGATGATATCCCTGAAAATTATGTTTTACCGGTAAGTCAACAGTTACAAGTAGATAGCTATAAAAACGGCCAAAGCATTTTGGATAAAGAAGCTATAAAGGAATTCCTAGGCACATTTAAGTATCCACTTTACTTTATGGACTTTGAGAGTTTTCAACCATCGATACCTTTATTTGATAACTCAAAACCCTATCAGCAGATACCGTTTCAGTACAGCCTACATTACCAGAAAAACAAGAGAAGTAAACTTGAACATAAAGAGTTTTTGGCGGAAGCTGGTCCAGAACCTAGGATTCCTTTTATTGAGCGACTAATTGAAGACACAGAAGGCACCGGACAAATAGTTGTGTACAATAAGTCTTTTGAGATTATGATACTAAACGCAATTGCAAAAGATTTTCCAGAGCACAATGATGAAATCGAGGAACGCATTAGTAGGATTGTGGATTTGATGATTCCATTCCAGAAGAAATGGTACTATTCACCAGAGATGCAAGGCTCTTATTCCATTAAAGCTGTTCTTCCAGCACTTGTTCCGGAATTAAGCTATGAAGGTTTAGATATTGCCGATGGAGGCACGGCATCTATTGCTTATGAACAGTTAATAGAAGAAAATGACATGCTTAAAATAGAAGAGGCAAGAAAGAATTTGTTAAAGTATTGCAAACTAGATACTTTGGCAATGGTTGAAATATTAAATAAATTAGTAAAATATAATCCTTATTTGGAGTGATCATGGGAATGATGACTAGGGTAAATAATTGGGATGAGTTATTAGTCAATATAAAGCAATTAGAATCCTATAGGCATTCAAATAATTCTAATGAAAATAAGTTTTTTATTAGTTTAATTATTAAAGGAATCTGTTTTCTTGCATATAAATTAAATGATGAAATTGCTTTCTATCCAAGTAGGTTTATAGGTTACTTTAATAACAATATCCAAAGGCATAACAATTCAAGACTATATGGTCCTGAAACGAATGAAGCCATTAAATATATGCATGGTTACGAACCATCTTATGATGAATCATTGGATCTTCACTTGGAAGAATTTTCACAAAATATTGGATTACTTGATAATTCTAAAGGATCTTTTGGCAAGCAAAGAAAATACTGGTATGTTGGATCTAACAAAAAGATATCATCTAAATTTGACCTTCTTAAACAAAAAGAAAGTAATAGGAAAAATAAAAGAAAGAATAAAGTTCCATTTAATGAAGACTACAAAGCTTGGAAATTCACTATGCTAGGTGATTCTGCAAAGCTTGCTTCAGGAGAATTTAGAGTCCCAATTATAAATAATAAGCTTGTTGAAGTTAAAGGTAAAATGGTATCTGAAATTTATGGCTATTTTGAGCTATATAAGGAAAGAGATCGTTACGAAGTCAGAATAAACCGATGGAATGATTTGAATAAACATCAGAAGTTTATTGTTGTTCAAAATGTTAGTTTAAAGCTCCGAGAAATAATATATAAGTAAGGTTGAGAATATATGCTAAATAATAATTTTCTGTTTTCTTCACAGTTTTTAGAATATCTTAAATCAGAAATGATAAAGGATGAGGATCTTTTTAGTGGTTTTGTTGAAACAATAAAAAGTATTAATCGGAAAATTAAAGAGACAAATGATTTTTCAGACAATGATGTAACTAATGTTTTATCCTATCTTCAATTTGCACACTCAAACCAGTTATTAATTTATAATAAAAGAAAAGCAAAATACACTTATTTATATGATCGATTTCCTCTTAAGAAAAAAGTAAGTTGTATCTATATAGTTCCTCCAAATGAATCAATAGACTCAACGATAAGAGGATTTTACCCAGCTTTTGATATAATACATCTATTAAAGAAAGAAAACCTAGGATGGGGGATCCTTACAAATGGTTCAAAATGGAGACTCTATAGTGTTCTTTCTCCACTGCCATATGAAAATTTTCTAGAAGTGGATTTTGCAACAGAAGATGAAAAAAGTTTTAGAGTATTTTGGCAATTGTTTAGTTTAAATTTATTTATTCCAGATGAATATAATGTTACTCAGTTAGAAAAATATGTTGAGGAATCAGAAAAAGAAGCTAAGGTCATTGAAGATCATATTAAAAAAAATATTGATGAAGTCTTAGAAAACATTTGTTTTGGATTTTTAAGTTATGTTGGTAAAGATAAGCAACCACTAAGTGAAGAAGAAAAAACTGAATATTTTGATAATGCGGTGTATTTATTATTTAGAATCCTTTTTATTCTTTATGCAGAATCAAGAAAACTTTTACCACTTGAGAAAGAAGAATACCAACCTATTAGTTTACAAACACTTATGCAAAAAGCATGTGATTGGCAAAAGACTGGTATTGAATCTCCTAACTCAACGGAGCTGTGGGATAGTTTCAGAGAATTAACAATTTATATCGAATATGGTGATTCTTCTCTAGAAATACCAGAATATGATGGGGGATTGTTTGACAATAGAAGTAGACCGTTTTTAACAGATCCAAAGAATAAACTTACAAATACTTATTTCTCAAAAATTCTGTATCGCTTAGGGTATTTCATTAAAAGGAAGAATGAAATAAAAATTGAGTATAAAGATCTTTCGGTTAGGAGCATTGGAAGTCTATACGAAGGAATTCTTGAATATCAGCTATTTATTGCGGAAAAGGATCTTGTCATACGCGGAAAGAAAATTATTCCTAAAACATCTGCTGGAAATATTAAGAAAACAGATAGAGAAATACCTAAGGGACATGTTTATTTTGCTCAAGACGCATTTGAGCGACATGATACAGGTTCTTATTATACACCCGAAGATGTTGTCAACTATATGGTTCAAAATTCTGTTAGATTAGGCTTAGAAGAAAGATGGATTGATTTTAGCCTAAAAGTCAAGGAGTATGAAAAGGAATTAAATCGTTCTGTAAATGAATCAACTAAAACTGGTATTCTTAAAAAGTTTGCAAAAGAACTCGAAGAGTTCATTAATTCAAAAATTCTAAGTTACAAGGTTTTAGATCCGGCAATGGGTTCAGGGCATTTTTTAGTTAATTCTTTAAATGCTATTACTCATTTCATTCTGGAAGTATTTGAAGTTAAGGTCTCAATAAGTAAAAGCCCAATAAAACATGATAAGGAAATACAGGAAATCAATTGGGAAAATTTTGAATCAGAAGATTTAGACATGGATCTAAATCCAGTTAATTGGAGAAGAAAGGTTGTTGAAAGGTGCATCTTTGGAATTGATATTAACCCCTTAGCAACCGAATTGGCAAAACTGTCTTTATGGATAGCATCAGCTTCTAAAGGTAAACCTCTTACTTTTCTGGATCATCACCTTAAGTTTGGTGATTCAATTAAGGGTGTTGGTCTTAAAGATATTATAACTTATCCAAACAGTAATACAGCTGATCAACAAAATATGTGGGATCATGTTGATAAAGAAAAAATTGTTAGGATTGAAAGTAAGCTAGAACATTTGCTTTCAATAGATTCGGATAAGATTGATAATGTTTACAGTAAAAAGGACGAATATGACGAAATAGAAACAGAACCATTACTTATGAACCTCAAAGATATAGCTTCATTATGGTTACTCATTAATTCAGAATATAGAAAAAAAGGTCAGATACCTTTTGATTTACCCGATCAAAAAAGATACTACGATTTATTAGATAATGCCTCCCAATTTAGTAATAGAGATAAGTGGGAAGAGTACGTTGGCTATGATCTTATAGATAAGGTATTGGATTTTGATTTGGAGAATAGTTTATTTCACTGGGAATTAGAATTCCCAGAAATTATAAATAATTATTTTGAATGTATTATTGGAAATCCACCATATGTTGATGTTAAAATCGATGATTACTGTGGGGTACCAATTAAAAGTTTAAAATCGAACAATATGTATGCTTATATTCCAGAAAGGGCTTTTCAACACCTTAAGAAGGAGAGCTATTTATCCTTTATTACTAAAATGGTAATAGTGTCGTCAAAAAGAATGGCGGCAATACAATCATTATTTTCAAATGAATCGTGGTATCTTTTTAATATTGATTCAACTTCTCACCCTGGGATGTTGTTCAAATCAGTTCAAACTACTATAAATATTTTTGTTGTAAAAAAGAATAATCAAAAACAATTATTCACAACCAATTACACACGTTTTTACAAAGATGATCGAAAATCTTTATTTAAGGATATTCAATACCATAGGCTGAATAATAAAGCTTTGATCCTTGACTATACAATTCCCAAAATATCAACTAATATAGAAGAAGAAATTTTATCAATACTTAATGAAAATAGTTCAGCATTTGGTGATTTCATTAATAAAGATAATCAAGGTGATAAAATTTATTATAGAAGAGCAGGCAGCCCTTATTACAGGCTTGCTTTTGATGAACCTCAATATTTAGAAATAAATGGAGTAAAACACATATCAGATTCAATCCGAAGTGTGAATATTGTTGATGGATTATCAAAATATATATTTTTACCAATTTCATACTCGAGCCTTTATTATTGGTATTGGACAGTATATTCAGATTGTTTTAATTTTGATCCAAAAGACTTATATAGATTTCCTTTGAAGCTAGATGAATTAAAATCAATCGAAGATGATTTAAAAAGTTTATATATAAAAATTAAAGATGATTTATTAAAAAATTCAGAAGAAGTTGTATACAATAAAGCAAATGGTATAACAAAATATAATCTGCTCCGACCAAGAAAAAGTAAAATTATCTTTGATCAGGTAGATTTATTAGTGGGTCAAAATATCGGATTGCAAGATCATCACATTAATTTTTTAATTAATTATGATAGTCGATTTAGGATCGATTAAATGCTAAGAAAACAATTAGATATATTGCAAGATCTTTTTATTGCACATAAAAATAAGAATGAAGATAAATATCAAGAAAAACTTAAGGAGTATATTAGGTATCTAAGGTGGAAAGGCTACAAGCACAAAGCTGAAGAGATTGAAAAAATTCTTGATTTAAAAACAGAACATGAACAAGTAAGAATTTCAAAACCGGAACCAACCTTATTTGATAACAATAAAAAAGTTAAGAAAAAAAAGAACCCAACTAAAGCAAAAAAAGAATTAAGTAAGAGTAGGATTACTTGGCAAGTTGCGCGTGGAGCAGAAGTAAATTTAATAAAGGCTCATAAAATATTTTCTTTATGGGAATCAAGGAATGGTGATCCATATTCAGCAAAAGATTTTATGGATATTTTGGGTTATTCTAATGAAAAAGTAAAAGGATTTACAAGAATATTAACGTATATGGGTTTATTACAGGAGAAACCCAAGCAACCAACCCCTTTAGCACTATTAATCAACAATTACGATCCTTATTTTGAAGATTTGGGCACGCTATGGTTCTTACATTATTATATAAGTTCACAATCCAATCTGATAATTTGGAATAGACTTGCGAATTCACTATTTCATAAAAACAACTTTACACTTAATGACACTGAAGGTTTATTTGATGATCAGAAAAAAACACATTCAGAATACTCCTATACAATGCACCTTAAAAAAGAATTTAATGTATGTCTCAACGCATATACAAAAGATGAATTTAGAAAATTAAATTTAGTCAGCCAAGCAAATGATGAGGAGTACATTCGTCAAAATGCATCACCAATACCAGATGAGGTATTGTTAGCAATGACACTAAGAAATAGAGATGTGTTTTTTATAGATCAAGTGGCGTTAGAAATAGATTCCCTTTTTAAAAATAATAATTCGCCAGGTAGATTAAGTTATATGAATGAATACAGGTTCAGAGAAGCACTTGAAAGATTGAGGAAAAAGGGATTTATTACTATTGAATCTTTTGCTGATCTGGATCAAATTAAATTTACAGAAAAGGTCACAACCTATCTTGACGTATTAACTAAGTATTACAAAAATAAATGAAAGAATAAATGGCTATCAACCTAAAAAATTTACTTAAGCTAATAAAAAGCAATGAGAGATATCTTGGACTTATAATATATGGACCTCCAATGATTGGTAAGACTAATTATTTTGAGAAGTTTGTAAAAACGTCTGAATTATTAATTGAGCTTGTTGATTGCCTGAACATTTTTAATAAGTACAATGGTACCGATGATATACTTAGGCTAACACCAAAAACTTGTCTTGAATTTGTAAAAGAGTATATCCAAACAAACACAATATCTGATTTTATTATTTTAGATCATATTGATGCACTATTTAATATTTGGTCAAAACAAAAACAGAATGATTTTATTGGCAGAGCAATAAGAATTGAAAAATCATCTTTTAACATTCCTATCATAACAGTACTTAATTCTAAAATAGTTTTAGATGAATTACCGTTTCAAAAAAGTGATGAACTTTTAAAAAGAATTATAAAATTTAAAAAGCTGGAAGCCATATAAGGAGTTTTAGTTATGTCCAAAATTGCAGAAGTAATCGAATTATATCCTGGAATGTCAAATACTGTGAACTTATCTTCTGAATTTTTAGATGTTGAGAAGAATCGTAGAAGAATGGAAGGTTATAAACCAATTAAATCACACCGCAATATATTCTTAAAAATTGCAAAATCGTTTTTACCAAACCAAGATAAAGTTCATCTGTTAGTTGGTCAGTATGGTACCGGTAAATCACATCTTCTTCTAATGTTAGCAAACTATTTCTCAAATAGTTTAGATATGCCAGAGTTAAAAACTTTTTTTGAAAACTTTGATTTGGCCGATAATCAAATGAGCAGACAAATTCAAAATTTGAGAGGTGAAGGTAGGTACTTAGTAGTCATTCCAGATTATGAATCATTGGAAGATTTTAGCGAAAATCTTATTTCTGCTGTTGAAGAAGCTTTCACAAGGGAAGAATTTGATGAAGAAATAGATTCGATTTACAAAGAATCTATTAGGACTATAGAACGTTGGAAGAAAAATGAAGACGAAGGTTCTGATCCTCTAAAAAAATATACTCCATTTTTAGAATTATTGGAAAAGGAATCAAGTGATTATAAAACCGAACTTACTCTGAAAGAAGGGTTAAATAATTACGAACGAGTAGCATTATTAGTCTTTAAAAAATTGTACAAACAGTTAATAGGAACTAGTTTTAGATATGATGCAACTAATATTGTAAATATTCTGCAAGAAATTATTAAATCAAAGGCCTTCAAAGATAGATTTAAAGGAATTGTTTTCTTATATGATGAGTTCGATCATACACTCAAGAACAGAAGAATTTCTATTGAAGTTGTTCAACAGTTCGCTGAATTATGTAGAAATTCCAATAGTATAATGTTTATTGGATCTTTGCACAAAGAACTATCAGCATTTGCAAATGAATATTCCGTTGAAGATTTCAGAACTGTTCAACAAAGATTCAAAACGATAGACATGAAAAAAGATGGGCTGGAGGAGATAGCATCTGCAATTGTAAATGTTAAAAAGGATAGTGATTTATATAAAGAACAAATTGCTCCTTTGATGCCCTCAATATATAATAAAATTCCTAATCTTAAACAGTTAAACTTATTTAGCTGGCTGCCAACAGAGGAGATAAGAGATAAAATAATTGATGCTGTTTATCCTCTGCATCCGTTAACGATGGCATGTTTGCTAGAGCTTTCCACAACAATTGGATCATCTAATAGAACTTTATTTACCTTCCTTGGTGGTGAAGGTATTGATGAGGATAATTCATTCTCGTACAAGTCATTTATAAATTCTAATGAAATTCTTGATGATAATGATCTTCTAGTATATTATACAGCAGACATGCTAGTTGATTATTTCTCTAAAGAGCTAGATATAAATAACACGAATTTACGTGAAACTATTAAAAGGTCTGTCATTTCATATCAATCTTCCCTTAAAGAATATAAAAGTAATATTAGTAGTGAAGACACATTGTTTGACAAATCAGATAAGATTTATGAACAAATATTGCGTTTGATGTTAGTTTATGAAATTGTAGGTATTGCAAGTAATAAAACAAATTTGGCATTCGGTTTAAACCTGCAACTTATGGATGAACACAAATTAGAATCGGCTCTGAATTTAATAACTCAACAGAAAGTAATCTTCTTTAATAGAACTGCCGCGGTTTATGAATTTAGAAGAGCCTCCGATATTGATTGGGATTCATACATAAATACTGAAAAACAAAATTTAGTAAACTCCGGTTCGGTAAATGTTGCTGAAGAAATGATGGATATTGCAAGAGACACTACATATTCAAAAATATTAGATGCAAAAAGATTTAACAGTGCAAAAGATACTGATAAGAGATTATTGAGAAGATTTGAATCAATTAAAAATTTTGGTAATGATCGCGAGATGACAGATGGATCAAGAATAAATTATTTTGAATATCATGAAAAGGAACTAATTGAAAATAAAAATTGGAAAGAGAATTATGATGGGCTTGTAATTTATGTGATTGTTGAAACCCAATCTGATATTCTAAAAGCGAAGGAAGTATGTAAAACTAATAATTCAGATTATATCCTAGTTGTAATTCCGGAACATCCAATTTCTGTTCAAGATGCCTTCCTTGATTTAAAAGCAGCAATAAATTTGAAAGAGACTGATGACTTTAGGGATGCACCTATTCCTGATCAAGCCAGATTAGAAGAAAATTATATAGGTGATATTAATAAAGGATATACTAAATCTTTTATTGATATTAGAAATAAATATTTAAGTGGCAAACAAAGCACATGGTGCGGTTCAAAGGGAAATATAATAGAATCGAAACCAAATAATGAACAGGATCCAATTTTTAATTTCCTAAACAAATTGTATCATTCTTTCAATGAAATAAGTGATGAAGATTTAAATAGGTCACACAAAGCATTATCAAGTGCTAAAAAATTAATTTTAAGAGATGCCATAATCAGCTTATTAGAATCAAGCAATAAAATATGTTTAGATACAAACTATGGAAATGATAAAGGTTTTATTAGATACTTGAAGAAAGTATTTTATGATAAGCAACTTTTGAAGAAAATTGACCAGAATGGAAAAATTATTGTCTGTGAAATTGAAAAAGATGTAAATAAATACTCAAAAACATTTCCTGCAATAAAAGATATGATTGAAGAAATAAATAATGAAAGAACTATAAATTTGTTGAATTTTGTTACTAAACATCGGGTTGCACCCTACGGCCTTGGCGAAGTATCTCTTGAACTATTTTTCGCCTTTATTTTAAAATATTTCGGAGATGAGTTAATTTATAAGGAAAATCAACATCAACCGGGGGAGGTATTAATACAATCCTTTGAACAAATTGAGAAAATAATTAACGAGACATCAATTCTTGCTGTATTTGAGAAAAGAAAATTTGAAAATGTTCAAAAAGAATTATTAAAAGAATTATATCAGTTGTTTAGTACTCTACCATTAACCGTTGATCAGTCACCGAGAACAAAGGAAGTAACTGAACAGATTAAAAATTGGTATGATAATCTTCCCAAAGTAACAAAAGTAGAAGAGTTTTATTCCAAAGGTGATTTAAAGAAATTCTTACAGCTGCTAAAAAAAGACCCTACTTCCGATCCCTATTCCTTTATTTTTGAAGAATTGCAGGTCGTTGTTGGATATGAAAATAACGATAAGCTTAATGATGAAATCAAAAATAAAATTATTGAGAAGTTATTATCATTCAAGAAAGAAATTGAAGAGAAATTAACCTTTATCGAAGAGAACATTTTGTCTACTTACTTGAAACTATTTAATGTAAAGGGTTCCACGTTTGGTAATTTAGAAACAGTTATTAATGAATGGTATAATAGCTTAGATAATAATCAAAGAGATCTACATAGAGAATCTCTGTCAAAAAACGGTTTTCCATTAATTAAATATTTAAAAGACACAAGTAATTTGAAATCAATAATATATAATGACATTCCGGCTAGTAACGATTATGGTTTAGGCAAAGTTAAGGAATGGAATTCAGATAATACAAATTCATACTCATTAAAGTTGGAAGCCGGATTAAAGGAAATTAATGATTCAAAAATATTGGTTTCACTTCCTCAATATTCAGTAAATAATGGAGATATTAAACTTAAGACCGATTGTAGTATAAATATTGAGTATGAAAATCGAAAAGAATTAGTATTAGTTATTACAACCCCTCAAGATGCTGAGGAAGTATGGATAGGTTATGATTGTAATGATCCAACTCCTAGTGGTGTCCAAAAGAAAAAAATAAAAGACTCATTAAATTTAGTCCCTACAAAAAGCAATCAAACGATTAGTGCAATTGCAATTGATAAACAAGGTAATTATAGTCAAATTTTACTAATAAATCTTAAAGAGAAATTTGTTGATAAGGTTAAGGAAAATGTATTTGGATATGAGATTGATCGACCAACATCAATTAAAGAGTTAAAGTTAACCATGAAAGATATTATTTTGAAATTCATTGAAAATGATAACTTAAAAAAATCAGAAGTACTTGATTCGATAGATGAAATTATTCAGGAAATGAAAGATGAATCTTAGAATCATCGTAGATAAAACTAAACTTGTCAGCATTGAAAATGGGCAAATCTACAAAACAGAGTTGGATTACTTCAAAGCATATTCAAAAATCAAGAAAAGTATTGCTAACCAGGAAAGTTCAATAATTATTTGCTACAGTAAAGCATTAGCTGATTGGTTAAAGAAGGGATTCAGTCATTATAGTGGAGTAGATATTCTATATGAGGAGATTAACTATAAGATTTTATTGGCAAAAAAATGGAATATCGAGTACGATATTGAGCTAACTGAAAATGAAATTATTGATAATAAACTGATTGAACTTGAAGTTGAAAATGAAAAAACACAAAAAATTTCAGATACTATTTGTGATAAATTTATCAGTCCCCTCCTAAATAATCCAACTAAAGTTAGAACAAATTTTGGCAAAATCTTGGCAGATTTAGAAATTTATTATAATCAGAAAACCCAACCCCAAATTTTTAACCAAATTTTAAGTAGTAGAATTAGGAATATTATAAAACTTAATCCGAATGATCCGATTATAACCCTTCTAGAAAATAATTTTACTCAGTGTTATGAACTATGTTGTATAAATAAAATTGTTAGACATTATCCTAAATTGTTAAGGGAAAATTGTCTCCAAAAAAAATGGTCTGATTTATTTACTACAACAAAATATAACTTAGAAAAACTTAACTTAAACAGATTTATACATCATTCGGATAATTTTGAAACCAAAGTTATTGTTGAGCTATCATTATATTATAAAAACCTAAAGATTGAGGATAAAGAAACCTTAAATAAGATTATTGCGAACTCGTCTGGAATAATTAAAGAAGAATTTACAGCAATACTTGAAAAACTAAAGGACAATTTAGAACTGATTGATAATAAAATTATAATAGCTCTTCGGTCTAAATTCAGAATATTTGCTAAACAGTTCGAAGATGAAATAAATGAGCTAAATGATTTAATTCCTGTATTAAAACCGAGCGAGTTTTCTGTCTCATTTGATTTTACCCAAGCGGTTGACTGGGCTCGAAATGAGTATTTGCCTTACAAATTTTGGGTGGATAGTGCTGGATTTATCGATAAAGACATTTTTAAGGAAGGGGAAAAATTTGCAGATCTTTTTTATAGCCATTATGAAAAAACGAGTTATCATTCAGAAAATTATTCATATCGATTCCTTCACAAACATTTGGAAACAATAAAAGATAATGATACAATTATCATATTAATACTAGATAATTTTAATTATAGATATTTGAAATTATTAAAAAGTGCATTATTAAAAAATAATTTTATTATAAAAAAAGAATCACCATTTATTTCATTATTACCAACCGAAACTGAGATTTCAAAACCAAGTATCATAAATGGTTCGCGCGAGAAGATTCAGACAACTAAGAATTATGAAAAGATTTTTATAGATACATGGTCTTCATATTTCCCTAGTTATAACCTTCATTATGTTGGAAAATTAAATCAGCTCAATGAGATAGAATTAGGTGAAAAGAATCTTATCTTAATTAATTATCTCCAAATAGACAAAGAACTCCATCAAGCTTATGAAAAAACAAACGTTGAACATAAAAAAATTGTAAAATTCTATTTAACCGAACTGAGCAACACAATTAGTAAATTTTGGTCAAATAATAATATAAAAAATAATGGTAAAATATTATTTATTTCTGATCATGGTTCTACGCTAATTGATACAAATCTGCCTAATAATATTGATGTTAATTATTTCAAAAGATTTAATTCAGAACCTAGCCATAGATTTTTAAAGTTATCTAATGACGAGTTTTCAGAACTTAAAGACAATAAAAACATTTCTGATGAATTATATTTTATTGATAAGAACTTATCTGGAAACGACGAAAATTATATTATAGCCAAAGGCTATAATAGATTTAAAGACATTGGTGAAAAGTTTTTTGTCCATGGTGGACTTTTACCTGAGGAAATAATTGTACCTGGAGGTTCAATAGAATTACTTTCTGAAATAACTAAACCTATTATTGTAAATTTAAAAAAAGATAAGTTTCGTTACTTAGTTAAGGAAGCAATACAGTTGAGAGTGGCAAATCCAAATGACATATCCATTAAAGATTTAGTGATCGAGGTTTCCTCAGATGACTTTGTTATGTTAGAAGTTAAAGTGGAAGAACTTAAACCAGCAGAAGATTCTATTATTGAAGAAGAGATAAAAATTAGAAACGACAAGTTAAATGAGCTTAGAATACACTTCGCCTATTCCATAGGAAATGAAATTTTGTCTGAAGAGCGAAAATTTCCTATTCAAGTTAAAAAGTTTGTACAGCAGTCAATTGATTTAGAGAATTTTTAAGGAAATTATAAATGAATGAATTTGAAAAGATAGCTTTAGATTATTTTGGAGAGATAGTAATTAAGAAATCTCTTATTCATGAAGCTGGTTTTGGCAGTAGAGCTATACCGACTTATGTTGGTGAATGGATAATTTCACATTATAATAATGATGAAACTAGCTTGAGTGAGGAAAGTCGAACATCTATAGCTAAGTTTATAAACAAGTATTTACCTCCCAAGGGAGCAAAAGAAAGTATTAGAAATCAATTATTAGAACAAGAAGAAGTTCAGTTACTAGATAATTACTCTGTTATTGTAAATTTAGTAAAGGGGGATCGATATCTGAATATTCCCTTTTTGGATGAGCATGCAGCGTTTATAGCACCCCAAGTGGTGCAAGATAATGAAATGTTGTTCAGTAGTGGTTTGTGGGGAGTTGGTACTTTATTTTATATCCCTCGCTCGGATGAAAATCCTAGAGGACAAGTTTGGATGAAAGACTTAAAGCCTTTCCAAATAGCAAATTTAGACCTGGATTATTTTGTTGATTCCAGAAAATACTTTACAACAAAAGAATGGATTGATTTACTTATTTCATCAATGGGTTTTAATCAAGAAATTTATTGTGGACGTGAGAAAACATGGTTAATATCCAGACTCATTCCAATGGTTGAACCAAGATACAATATTGTTGAATTAGCTCCTAAAGGAACTGGGAAATCTTTTGTCTATGATAATATGTCGAGATATATTGCTGTTAGGTCAGGCTCTATTTCACCGGCTGTTTTATTCTATAATGATGCTCGTAAAACACCTGGATTGATAACGCGATATGATTGTGTGGTTATTGATGAAGCACAAAAGGTAAAAACAGATTCGTCCGGTGAATTAACTGCTTTGCTAAAATCATATTTGGAATCGGGAAAATTTGGAAGGGGTGCTTCAGGTACTATAAATGCAGAAGCCGGAATAATATTGTTAGCTAATATAGAAATTGATGAAAAAAGAATGCCATTAAATGAAGAAATTGGGTTGTTTAGAAATTTCCCAAACTTTTTAACTGAGACTGCATTTGTTGACAGATTTTCAGGCTTATTGCCCGGTTGGGAATTACCAAGAATAACAAATAACACTCCATCAAAATCGCTAGGCCTAAATGGAGATATTTTTGGTGAGCTACTTCACCTGCTACGGAATGATATTTCATTCAAGGATTATATTAAATCCAATATGCAGCTTGAAGGTTGTGATGATATGAGAGATTCAAAAGCAATTGAAGCAGGTGCTGCGGCGCTTCTTAAACTTATTTTCCCTGACAAATCTCCTGCTGAAGAAGAATTCTATAAATACTGTGTTAATCCGGCCATTGAGTTAAGACAAAGAGTAAGAGACGAACTGTGTAAAATGGATAGAGAATATTCCCCAGCGACAATTAAATCAAAGTATCCTGATGATTATCAGAGTCAACACAAAAAGCCAATCTTTTACGATCCAACCAAAGTTGCGGCGATGTTAATTGGTTCAGGTAATCAAGAAGATGAGGAAGAATCTGAACAGGAAGAAAAAACACTATATGAAAAGAATATTAAAATTTCTGACGGTGATGTAGGATATTCTTATGAATCATTGTTTAGACCTTATCTAGAATCTGCAAAAAACATAAAATTGGTTGATCCTTATATTCGTGCTGAATATCAAATTAAAAATTTGATCTCTTTTCTAAATATGCTATCACCAGGTGAAGGAACGATAGAAGTTAACCTTATCACCGATTCAGATGACCAATATGGAAAAGAAGAACAAGAAAGAAAGTTTATTGAGTTACAAAATGAAATCATAAGATATGGAATTAAATTTGAATTTAGATTTGATAACAAAATTCACGATCGTAGCATTGAAGCAGATAACGGTTGGAGGATTAAACCCGGTAGAGGCCTTGATATATTTTATAAGCCTGAATCTAGGTATGGTTTTAGCGAAATGGATCAGATGAAGAGGAAATGTAGAGAAACTGAAATTGATTATATTCGCATCCCAATTAAAACATGACCGCCCAAATAAACGACACTTTCTCCACCAGCGCAGAAAGTACGACCTAATTGACTTTGATGGTATAAACAAATCAATGCACAAATTTATTAAATTCTGTTATTCTATTTTAGTAAAGGAATCATTATGGACATAATCTCAATTAAAAATTAAATTAAAGAAGAAAAATACCAACAAGCTTTGAACAAAATTCAGAAAGGTGAGG
>Ga0114931_10005335_pt1 | contig 15874 bp, 12 predicted proteins | sample 2SBtaG_FD_89579 | JGI IMG/M metagenome (GOLD analysis project Ga0114931, IMG submission 89579) | Deep subsurface microbial communities from Kolumbo volcano to uncover new lineages of life (NeLLi) - 2SBTROV14_V59a metaG | ecosystem: Environmental > Aquatic > Marine > Volcanic | place: Kolumbo...
GCATGGGATGCCATTCCCAGGGAAATCATTCAGGACCACGCTCAGCATCATGGCGCGCCGGGTTAATGGAGGAGGCTACCTTGTCGTATGAACAACACGTTCGGGTGGATGACGTCTTGGTCGAGATTCGAGACAAGACGGAACACATGTCAGGTTTGGCCGAAAACGAGGCCTGGGAGGACCTGCTGGACATTGTTCGCGAACGACATGCGCTCGTAGAACGATGCCTCGAAGCAGAGTGCGCGCCCTTGGAGAAACGGGCGCTTCTTGAGATGCTTCAATCGCTATTACAGGGCGATTCCATACTTATCGAGCGTTGCGCCAGAGAGCGGGAAGCTACTCGTAGCAACCTGGAAAACATGGGGCGAGCCGATAAGGCCAGGCTCGGCTATCAGCTCGCTTGAGATTCTCATCATGACGGATACCGCAACACCATCGCTGATCAACGATTGTCTTGGAGACGGTCTGGTATATATCGATGAGGTTCCTGTGCAGTGGGCGCGGCTGGATGGATCTCCGACAGAAGCGAAACTCGCAATCCTCAATGAGGAGAACGAAAGACTGCTTCGATATCTGAGTTCGTTAGATGAATATCTTCATGAAAGCAAGGATGCCGAACCGTTGGCGCATGACGTGGCTCGTCTGGAGTTCAAGGTCAATATTCTGATGGAAATGGTGTCGCAGGTCCTTGCTCAAAAAATGGAACTGCCCGAGCCGTCGCGGATAGAGATGACGGCCAATGGTTTAGTCTGCGTCATGCCTGACCCCCCCGGGAAAGGGCAATATTTCCAACTTTCATTGTATTTGAACCGCCAATACCTGAAACCCCTGATCGTTTGCGGGCGGGTCGCCGGTGTCGAGTCCGCGGAAGAGGGCGGATCGCGGGTTGCCTGTGTGTTTGAGGGGCTTTCGGACATCGTTCAGGACCATTTGGAGCGCCTGATATTTCGTCAGCATCGCCGCATGGTGGCCTTGCTTCATCAGACCGACCAATAAATTTCGTCACACTTCCACGGGTACGGGCGTTTTACATCTGGGCCCGGAACGGTTAGTATTCCCCTACAACATGTATGATTTGATCTGGTCGTAGAGTAAGGAAGGGGGCGAATGCTATGGAACACTTTTATGAAGCCTTTCTGGCAATCGTTGTCTCTGCGATCGCGTTGTCGTTCTTTCTGGAAAAGAACCATCGGACGATCTTCACGATGGTTATCGTATGCCTCATCTTGGTCGCGATCGACGCCGCGTATTTTATTTCCTTGATTGCGGTACTCCCCTGCGCCTTCATGATCGCCTTTGTCGCCGTGATCATGTCGCACCCTCAGATGAGGGAAGGGGCGTCCGAATTCAAGGACGAATAGCGAAGTCTGAAATTTCAGGCCGCCGCTAGGGTGAGTTAGATGCCCTGCGCAATCAACAAGGCGCCGAAGAGGGCGCTGGCCAATCCAAAAAGGATGATGAAGACATCGCCTCCCTTTCCCTGGGTGCCCTCCACTTGGGCGCTCCCGTGGCACTCCGAATCGTAGTGGACTTCCACCTTCTTTCCTACCGGATAGGTCAATATTAGACGTTTTGAAAGCTCCTGGGAGGGCAGTGTCCCCGACGGTAGTTCGATCTTGTTGCTGTATTGAACTCCATCCACCTCGTATTGATAGATGATTTCCGGTAACAGATCATCGTCCATAGACTGAGCGGTCGACGACTGGATGGCTCCCTGGGTTTTCGGCCACCTGGCGATACGTCTTGTCTGGAGCCAACTTCGTAGGCCCCAGACCGTGGTCAGCAGGCCTCCTGCGGTAACTAGACCTAAAATAATAACGTAGTAATTCATCTGGATTTCCCCGTCTGGACGTCATGTGAAAAGTGATGTGTTTAAGCACGCAACATCAATCGCTGGCCCGAAACGCCAAGCAATGCGATGGCTAAGCTCAGGGCGCCGCCAGTGAGACGCCGTTGGGCCGCGAGGCTGGCCTTTTTTCGATTTTACGGCTATCCTCGCCGAACAGGAATAATGAATATGACGAATGGGCCATATGAACGGAGGAGATAAGCAAATGATTAAGTTGTGGACGACGGGATTGCTAGTTGGCGGCGCTATGATGGCCTCATCAATGTCTTCGCATGCCAGTGATACGCAAGAGGCGATGGGTTGGGCTCACCCCAATGTCACCACCGAAGAAGCGGCCCCCGCATCGACGGCAAAACACGCCGAGGTTGCACCGGCTGAGTCTCCCGCTTCCGTTGCTGAAGCGCCTGCGGCTGAGGCTCCAGCTCCAGCGGCCCATCACTCGATGGGTTCCCTGTTCTTGGGGCATCCCACGGCGGTGGAAGAGGGTAAGGAGATGGCCCACCACGACATGACCAGTTTCCATCATTCGATTCACTGGGGATATACCGGAATCGGTGCGCCGCAGTATTGGGGTGACCTCAAAGAAGATTACGTGCTCTGTAAAGAGGGGCACCAGCAGTCTCCGATCGACATTTCCTCAGCCACGATCGCCAGTTTGCCGGCAATCAAGGTCGATTACAAATCCACGCCTCTGGACATCCTGAACAATGGCCATGCGATTCAAGTCAACTATAGCGCCGGCAGCTCAATCTCGGTGGCTGGCAAGAAGTACAATCTGCTGCAGTTTCATTTTCATTCTCCGAGTGAACATACTATTGGCGGCAAGGCCCACGATATGGTCGCACATCTTGTCCATAAGGCCGATGACGGGCAGCTTGCGGTTATCGGTATCATGATCGACGGCGGCGGGCCCGAAAACCCGTTCATCAGTAAGCTCTGGTCCGCATTCCCGAGCGCCAGCGGTGACCACAATACGCCGGAAGGGGTCGAGATCAATGTGGCGGGTCTGTTGCCAAAGGATCTCAATCACTTCAACTACAGCGGATCCTTGACGACCCCACCATGCAGCGAAGGTGTAAACTGGTTCGTGCTGTCCGCGCCGGTGCAGGTTTCCGACGCCCAGCTTCAGCAGTTCCGGAACAGTATCTTCCACGATGCCCGTCCGGTTCAGCCGGTTAACGGCCGAGTCGTTCGTTTGGGTAACTAAGAAGTTGTTCGGTACGGGGTGGCCGTTCCGCCATCCCGTACCTTAGGGTTCCGCAACGGTCGACCTCAATATAGCCAAGGTAATACGTCATGGTAAGTCTCGAGACACCTGTCTGTGAATTTGACCTGCCTGCGCCAGGGTTTTCTCTTCCCGGCGTTGACGGCAAGATCTGGTCGCTGGAAGACTGCTTCGGAGACAAGGGGCTCCTGGTGATGTTTATTTGCAATCACTGTCCGTACGTCAAGGCCATTCGCGACCGATTAATCAGGGATACGCGCGAGCTGCTGGATTACGGCATTCGATCGGTTGCGATCATGTCGAACGATCCAGCGGACTACCCGGAGGACAGCTTCGAGAGCATGAAGCAGATCGCCGAGGAGTATCAGTATCCCTTTCCGTATCTGTTCGACGAGGATCAGTCGGTCGCGAAGGTGTATGGTGCTGTCTGTACCCCCGACTTTTTTGGATATAACGCGGATGGGGGCTTGCAGTATCGAGGACGCCTTGATGCCAGCCGCAAGGAGCCTGCTTCTGTGGATGTCCGCCGGGACCTTTTTGAGGCCATGAAGCTTGTGGCTGAGACCGGGGCCGGTCCGCGGGAGCAGATTCCCAGCATGGGATGTTCCATCAAATGGAAGGCGTAACCGGTTGCCGGGAGGCCGTGTTGGCATGATTGTACTTGCCGAATGCGCTCAGGTAAGGGAGAATGTACGCCGTCAATTTGAGTCCCCGCCTAAAGAAACGTCGATCCCTTGGTGATCGCTACAGAGGTCATCGCTGTGGGTTTGGGACGGTTATAATAAGAATAATCACCTGCAATCTATATTGAACAAGGTAGTCTTTAAAATAATACATTGTGATGTCGATCGCTCCGTCTGTAGGCATTTCGGATCTATAGGGTGTCCTGGAGGGTGTTCTGGATTCGCCCTTTTTCTGTTTCCGAATTCCCGTTACCGGTAAGCGGACGACACATCTTTAATAAGGTTTCGTTTTTTTCTAGGAGGCGCTTATGTCTACCCGTAGAGTTTTAGCCAATGCCGTCCGTGTCTTGAGCATGGATGCCGTTCAAAAGGCAAGTCCGGCCATCCCGGAGCCCCCATGGGCATGGCGGATATCGCCGAGGTGTTGTGGAACGATTTCCTCAAGCACAATCCGGGCAACCCGAACTGGGCCGACCGGGATCGTTTTATCCTGTCTAACGGCCATGGCTCCATGTTGCTCTATTCCCTGTTGCATCTTAGCGGGTATGACCTGGGCATCGAAGACCTCAAACAATTTCGTCAGTTGCATTCCAGGACACCGGGACATCCGGAGTACGGCTATGCCCCCGGCGTAGAGACCACGACCGGTCCGCTGGGTCAGGGTATTACCAACGGCGTGGGCATGGCGATCGCCGAGAAGGTATTGGCTGGTCAGTTCAACCGTGACGGTCACCACGTCATCGATCACTACACCTATGTGTTCATGGGCGACGGTTGTTTGATGGAAGGTATTTCGCACGAGGCTTGTTCGCTGGCGGGTACCCTCGGCCTGGGCAAGCTGATCGCCTTCTGGGACGACAACGGCATCTCCATCGACGGTCACGTCGAAGGCTGGTTTACGGACGACACCCCGGCGCGTTTCGAGGCCTATAACTGGCATGTCGTTCGTGGCGTGGATGGCCACGACCCCGAGGCCATCCGTCAGGCCATCCTTGAGGCTCGTTCGATCAACGACAAGCCGACGCTGATCTGCTGCAAGACCGTGATCGGTTATGGCGCTCCGAATCTATGTGGTAGCCATGACTGTCACGGCGCGCCGCTCGGCGATGACGAGATCGCCGCAACCCGTAAGAACCTGTACTGGGATTTTCCGTCGTTCGAGATTCCTTCCGAGGTTTATGGGGCCTGGGATGCCAAGGAGAAGGGGCAGGCTGCCGAGTCCGCCTGGAACAGCAAATTCGCCGCCTACGAGGCCGCCTATCCCGAGCTGGCAGCTGAGCTTAAGCGCCGTCTGGCCGGCGAACTGCCCAAGGATTGGGATGTCAAGGCCAGCGCCTTCGTCAACTCCGTCAATGACAAGGCCGAGACCATCGCCAGCCGTAAGGCCTCGCAGAACGCGATTGGCGGCTTGGGTCCCTTCTTGCCCGAATTCCTGGGCGGCTCTGCCGACCTGGCCGGTTCGAACCTGACGCTGTGGTCGGGGTCGGTCGCGGTCAGCAATACCGAATCCGCAGGTAACTACATCCACTATGGTGTTCGCGAGTTCGGTATGTCCGCGATCATGAATGGCATTACGCTGCATGGCGGTTTTATCCCCTATGGCGCGACCTTCCTGATGTTTTCGGAATACGCCCGTAATGCATTGCGCATGGCGGCCCTCATGAAGCAGGGCAGCATCTTCGTCTATACCCACGACTCCATCGGTCTGGGCGAGGATGGTCCTACGCATCAACCGGTCGAACAGACGGCCACGCTGCGTATGATCCCGAACATGGCCGTCTGGCGTCCTTGCGATGCCGTCGAGAGCGCCGTGGCCTGGAAGGATGCAGTCGAGCGTCGCACCATGCCGAGCTGCCTGGTCTTTTCTCGTCAGAACCTGCCTCATCAGCAGCGCAGCGAGCAGCAGATTGCCGATATTGCGCGTGGCGGCTACGTCCTGAAGGACACCAATGGTACGCCTGACGCCATCATCATCGCCACGGGTTCCGAGGTCGGTCTGGCCATGGACGCTGCGGCGGCGTTGGCCGGTAAGGGCAAGCAGGTTCGGGTCGTTTCCATGCCGTCGACGAATATCTTCGATGCCCAGGACGAGGCCTATCGTGAGGCTGTGCTGCCGTCGTCGGTCACTGCCCGGGTCGCGGTTGAGGCCGGTGTTGCGGAGACTTGGTATAAGTATATCGGCACCCAGGGCAAGGCCGTGGCAATGAGCACCTTTGGCGAATCCGCCCCGGCCAGTGAACTCTTCAAGCAATTCGGCTTTACCGTAGACAATGTCGTCAAGGCTGTAGAAGCAGTTCTCTAAAACAACAATAACTATCCCTCGTTCCGCCGTTTTCGGCGGGCGGGGAATCAAGATTTCTTTAATAGTTTGTGGAGGATAAAACATGACAACTCGTATCGGTATTAACGGTTTCGGTCGTATCGGTCGTATGGCTTTTCGCGCGGTCACCAAGGAGTTTCCGGACATGGAAATCGTTGCGATCAATGACTTGCTGGACGCCGACTACCTGGCGTACATGCTCCAGTATGATTCTGTCCACGGTCGTTTCGATGGCGATGTCGCGGTCGACAACGGCGCCCTGATCGTCAATGGCAAGAAGATTCGTTTGACCGCCGAGCGTGACCCTTCCAACCTGGCTTGGGGCGATGTCGGCGTCGACGTCGTCCTGGAGTGCACCGGATTTTTCCTGACCGAAGAGACCTGCCAGAAGCATATCGATGCCGGCGCCAAGAAGGTCGTTCAATCTGCTCCTTCCAAGGACAGCACCCCGATGTTCGTTTATGGCGTTAACCACGAGACCTATGCCGGTCAGACGATTGTCTCCGCGGCCTCCTGCACCACCAACTGTCTAGCCCCTTTGGCCAAGGTCATCCATGACAAATTTGGTATCAAGCGTGGCTTGATGACGACGGTGCACGCCGCAACCGCTACCCAGAAGACCGTTGACGGTCCTTCCATGAAAGACTGGCGCGGTGGTCGCGGTATCCTGGAGAACATCATTCCTTCCTCCACCGGCGCCGCCAAGGCCGTCGGCAAGGTGCTGCCCGATTTGAACGGCAAGCTGACCGGTATGGCCTTCCGTGTGCCGACCTCCGACGTCTCGGTCGTCGACCTGACCGTCGAGTTGGATAGAGAGACGTCCTATGACGAAATCTGCGCTGCGGTTAAGGCAGCCGCTGATTCCGGCGATGCGATCAGCGAGACGCTCTCTTACACCGATGAGAAGGTGGTTTCCACCGATTTCCGCGGTTGCGGCTATTCATCCATTTTCGATGCCGGCGCAGGTATCGCGCTTGACGGCACCTTCGTCAAGCTGGTGACCTGGTATGACAACGAGTACGGCTATACCTGCAACATGATGCGTTTCGTGCGCCACGTAGCCGCCAACTAAAAAGTCGGTGGAAAGATAGCTAAGATCAGAGAAAAGATGACAGAGGAAAGAGTAAAGTAGTTGTTAGGTGGCGGGCGTAAGCCCGCCGCTTTCACTTTGCTCTTTGACTTTTACTCTTTTCTCTGCATTTAAGAGGATTTGAAATGTCTGTAATCAAAATGACTGATCTCGATCTCGCCGGCAAACGCGTTTTGATCCGCCAGGATCTGAATGTGCCGGTTAAGGATGGCAAGGTAACTTCCGACGCGCGTATCCGCGCCTCGCTGCCGACTATAGAGCAGGCCCTGAAGGCCGGCGCTAAGGTGATGATCATGTCTCACCTGGGACGTCCGACTGAAGGCGAGTATGCCGAAGAGTTTTCGCTGGCTCCGGTCGCCAATCATATGGGCGGACTGTTGGGCAAGGACGTCAAACTCGTTAAGGACTACCTGAATGGCGTGGATCTGGCCGACGGCGACGTTGTGATCCTCGAAAACGTCCGCTTCAACAAAGGCGAGAAGAAAAATGAAGAGGCGTTAGCCAGACAGTATGCCGCTTTATGCGATGTATTCGTTATGGATGCCTTTGGTACCGCACACCGGGCTCAAGGATCCACTTACGGGGCTGCTCAGTACGCCCCCGTAGCCTGTGCCGGTCCGCTGCTGGCCGGTGAGTTGGAAGCATTGGGTAAGGCTTTGGACAATCCCGCACGTCCCTTGGTCGCCATCGTCGGCGGCTCCAAGGTCTCGACGAAACTGACTGTGCTGGAGTCGCTTGCCAAGGTCGTAGATCAGCTAATTGTTGGTGGTGGTATCGCCAATACCTTTATTGCAGCCGCTGGGCACAATGTCGGCAAGTCGCTTTATGAGGGGGATTTGATCGATACGTGTAAGCGGCTGTCTGCCGATGCGCAGTCGCGTGGCGGTGATATTCCGGTGCCCGTAGACGTGGTTTGCGGTAAGGAGTTTTCCGAATCCGCTGCAGCAACCTTGAAGAACGTGGACTCGGTAACCGACGACGACATGATTTTCGATATCGGTCCTGAGACGTCCAAGCAATTGGCCGAGATCTTGAAGAGTGCTGGAACCATCGTTTGGAACGGTCCCGTTGGAGTATTCGAGTTCGACCAGTTCGGCGAGGGCACCAAGGCGCTTTCCTTGGCGATTGCTGAGTCCAGCGCGTTCTCGATTGCCGGTGGCGGCGATACTCTGGCCGCGGTTGATAAGTATCAGATTGCTGATAAAGTATCTTATATTTCAACCGGTGGCGGGGCATTCCTTGAGTTTTTGGAGGGTAAGAAGCTGCCTGCCGTCGCCATTCTTGAAGAGCGTGCAAGCTGACTTAAATATCACTCGTGACTATGAGCAATAATTCCGTATTGCGTAGGACCAAGATCGTCGCGACCTTGGGGCCGGCAAGTGATGACGTGGCCATCATCGAGGAAATGATTAGGGCCGTAGTCGATGTCTTTCGCCTGAATTTTTCACATGGCGATGCGAGTGAGCATATTCGCCGCGCCGAGGCCATTCGGGCCGCATCCTTGTCCGTGCGTAAGGACGTTGCGATTCTTGTCGACCTACAGGGTCCTAAGATTCGTCTTACCCGTTTCAAGAACGGACCGATTGTTCTGAAGGAGGGAGATGGCTTTACCTTCGATATCGATTGTCCTGAGGACGAAGGGGACGAGCACCGGATCGGGTTGACTTATCACGATATGCCCAAGGATGTCTCCCAAGGAGATATCCTGCTGGTCGACGACGGTAAGGTGGTCTTGCGCGTCACGGAATCAGATGATCGCAGGATTCACTGTAAAGTTTTGGTCGGTGGCGAGGTTTCCAACAACAAGGGTATCAACCGTCAGGGCGGTGGTCTTTCGGCGGCGGCCATTACCGAAAAGGATAAGGTCGACATGGCCACGGCCGCGCGAATCAAGGCCGACTATGTCGCAATCTCCTTTCCCCGGAATGGGGATGACGTTCATGAGGCCCGGCGTTTGCTGCGTGCCGCAGGCGGTGAAGGTGGCATTGTGGCCAAGATCGAGCGGGCCGAATCTCTAGGCGTTATCGAAGGGATTATCTCCGCGGCCGATGTGATCATGGTGGCGCGAGGGGATCTCGTCGTCGAGATCGGTGATGCCGAATTGCCGGGGGTTCAGAAACACCTGATCCATTTGGCCCGGAGCATGAACTGTGTCGTTATTACCGCAACACAGATGATGATGTCCATGGTCAACAATCAGATCCCGACCCGAGCGGAGGTTTTTGACGTCGCCAATGCTGTGCTCGATGGCACCGACGCGGTCATGCTTTCCGACGAGACAGCGATTGGCAAACATCCGGTCAAGTCCATCGTCGCGATGGACCGCGTGTGTTTGGGCGCTGAGCGCCAGAAGGTCTCGGTCATCGCCCGTCAGCGCATCAATACCGAATTCACACATGTTGACGAAGCGGTTGCCATGGCCACCATGTATACCGCCAATCATCTCCGTGTTCGTGCTATTGCCGCGATGACGGAGTCGGGCACGACCGCCCAATGGATGTCACGGGTGAGTTCGGGCATTCCAATCTATGCACTGACCCGGCATGAATCAACGCGCCGCAAGGTGGCTATCTATCGGGGTGTTTATCCCGTTGCCTTCGATGTCGATCCCGATAAAAACCATATTGACATCAATAAGGCTGTTACAAACGAATTGTTGCGCCAGGGTACCGTTCGCGAAGGCGAGATGGTCATCATCACCAAGGGTGATATGATGAGAATGCTGGGGCATACGAATACCATGAAGATCCTGAGGGTGGGGGAGACCTGACAAAGTTTTCCGCATTCCGATCTTTGACGAAAGGAATGCACAATCACGATGACGGACCGAAGCGAATCACGAACTAAACAAGACAATTTTTTAGCGGAGGATAACCACGATGGCACTAATCTCACTCAGACAACTTCTCGATCACGCCGCCGAGCATTCTTATGGGGTCCCGGCGTTCAATGTCAACAATATGGAGCAAGTGCATGCCATCATGCAGGCTGCTTCGGCCACCAATAGCCCCGTCATCATGCAGGGATCGGCTGGCGCACGTAGCTATGCCGGCGAAGCCTTTCTGCGCCACTTGATCCTGGCTGCGCTTGAGACCTATCCGGACATTCCGGTCGTCATGCATCAGGATCATGGTTCCGAACCTGCCATCTGCCTGCGCTCGATCCAGAGTGGTTTCAGCTCCGTCATGATGGACGGTTCGCTGATGGCCGATATGAAGACACCGTCTTCTTATGAATACAATGTCGATGTAACCTCTCAGGTCGTTGCCATGGCGCATGCCGGCGGTGTCTCCGTAGAGGGTGAGCTGGGTTGCCTGGGCTCTCTCGAGACCGGCGAGATGGGCGAGGAAGACGGCCACGGCGCCGAGGGCAAACTCGACAAGTCCATGCTGCTGACCGATCCCGAGCAGGCCGCCGACTTCGTCAAAAAGACCAAGGTCGATGCCTTAGCGATCGCAATCGGCACCAGCCATGGCGCCTACAAGTTCACCCGTCCGCCCACAGGAGACATCCTGGCGATTGATCGCATCAAGGAAATCCATGCCCGTATCCCGGACACGCATCTTGTCATGCATGGTTCTTCTTCGGTACCGCAGGACTGGCTCAAGATCATCAACACCTATGGCGGCGACATGGGGGAGACCTATGGCGTGCCTGTCGAGGAGATCGTCGAGGGTATCAAGCACGGTGTCCGTAAGGTCAACATCGATACCGATCTGCGTATGGCGTCCACGGGATCCGTCCGTAAGCACCTTGAAGAGAACAAGGCCAACTTCGACCCGCGTAAGTTCCTGAAGGAAGCCACCAAGGGTATGACCGATATCTGTAAGGCTCGTTACGAAGCCTTTGGTTGCGCAGGCATGGCTTCCAAGATCAAGCCGGTTTCCCTGGAAGAGATGTTCAAGCGTTACGCTTCCGGTGAGCTGGACCCGCGGATCAACTAAGGGTTCCAAGTCAGAGCGGCCGATCATTGATTCGATCGGCAAACACAGGGGCGGTCTATGACCGCCCCTGTCGTTTTTATCTTGTGTGAGGACGACCATGCCTAACGACGTCTCTTTAATCGATTCGCATTGCCACCTGAACTGTTTAGAGCTGGACCGGCTCGGGACGGATCTTACTTCGGTGCTGGATGAGGCCCATGCGCAGGGAGTCGGCGAGATGTTGTGTGTCTCCATCGATCTGGAGACCTTGCCGGAAGTGTTCGAGATCGCCCGTCACTATCCGAATATTCATACATCCGTCGGGGTCCATCCGAACGTTACTGACGGAAAGGATGCGGATCAGAATGAGCTCGTCAGGCTCGCGCAAGAACCAACTGTTATTGCGATCGGCGAGACCGGCTTGGACTATTTTCGTAGCTCGGATGAACATCTCGAGGTTCAAAGGCGGCGCTTTAGGACTCATATCGGAGCGGCCAAGGCTTGTGGAAAGCCGCTTATTATCCACTCACGGGATGCCGACGACGACACGATACGTCTGCTTCGGGAAGAGGGCGCCGATGAAGCCGGGGGGGTCATGCACTGTTTCGCGAGCGATTGGGCGCTCGCTCAGGCTGCATTGGATCTCGGTTTTTATATCTCCTTTTCAGGCATTATCACCTTCAAGAGCGCCGTCAGTTTGCGCGATGTTGCGACCAGGATCCCGGCAGATCGAATCCTGATCGAGACTGATTCGCCATATCTGGCGCCGGTGCCGCATCGAGGAAGGACCAATCAGCCGGCCTATGTCGGTCACGTGGCCGAAACGCTCGCCCGTATTCGGGGAGAGGATCTTGCGACCATCGCTCATCAGACCAGTACAAATTTCCATAATCTGTTCTTTCCCGACACTTCCGCATAGTCGGTCAGGGGATGGCTATCCTGTCACCCCAATTTCATCCAACGCATCGCTGAGCTCGGTGAAAAGCTCAGCGACATCGGTCAGTGCTGCATCATGATGGAGCGCCCCTTCGATTGCAGCTGCGGCCATAGCGACTCGTGTGTGCCCGAAAATGCCGGCAACACCGCTTATATCGTGGCTAAATTTCAGAATTAAGTCGCGGTCATCCGCGGCTAGTGCGTCGGCAATGGCATTCTTTCCGGAAGCCAATTGCTGGATTAGTTCAGGGAGCAGGTCATCAAATGAAGAGGATAAACGCTTGTGTTGATTTGCCAACAGCACCTGTTCCCGTAAGGTCTCCGGATCATCCTGCCCAGGCCAGCACCTCGACGAATCGAGACCCTGGAGCGCATCGGCAATGCAGTTCCAGAGCATGGTTTCGTCGATAGGCTTGTAGATGCAGCCGTTAAATCCGGAAGCCTCGAGGTTTTCCCTCCTGCCGCGGTAGATATCTGCCGTCAACGCAATGATAGGCACCTGACCCATGCTGCCCGATAGGCCCCGTATCTGCCTCGCCAACTCGATACCGTCCAGTTCCGGAAGGTGTAGGTCCAAAAGGATCAGGTCCAGCGGTTCCGCACAAGCGATGCTCATGGCGTGTTGACCATCGTGAGCGGATATGACCGTTGCCCCTTTTTGATCGGCGAGCGTAGTCAGGAGACGGCGGTTAAGGTCATTATCTTCCGCCAATAAGATCCGTAATCCGCGTATCGCCGGTTCCATTCCCGGGAGCGTCGCCTTTTCCAGGACTGGAGCGGGTAATTCATTAGAACTGATCAAGGCGCGAATCTGATCGTGGACAAAACGATGGCGGATCGGGCGGCAGATGACGATCATTTGGTCATCCGGACGCAAACGTTGGTCCTGTGCCTGCTTCTCGTGCGTCAATAGGAGCATCACCGGTCCCGGGTAGTGTTCTCTGAGCGTACCCAGAGCAGTTGCCAAGTCCTCTATATCGTTTTGGCGAAGGCGAAGTCCACCGAACACCAGATCGATTTTTCGACCGTTTTGAGTTTCGGCATCGAGTTTGGGGATGACCTCATCAAGATGATTGACCGTGACCACATCCATCCCCCAAAGGCGGAAGAGGGCCTCAACGGCGCCACGCTCTGTTTCGCTGGAGTCATAGAGAAGACAGCGCAATCCCACCAGATCGCTAGCTGTCTTCGGTTTCTCAGGAAGGTCATGGGGTATTCGGAGAGGAAGCCGAAATATAAAGGTGGTTCCGCAGCCTTCCGTGCTGACGACATTTAGGTGCGCACCCATTAGCCGCGCCAACCTGGACACGATGGACAAACCCAGCCCGGTACCGCCGAATCTCCTGGTGATCGTGTTATCGCCTTGCTGGAATTGTTCGAAGATATGGGATTGCGCCTCCTGGCTCATACCGATCCCGGTATCCCCGACCGCAATCGTTAAGTGTGGCCCGTTTTGATTGTCTTCTACGCCGACTTCGACGGATACATGGCCCAGCTCGGTAAATTTGATTGCGTTGCTTACCAGGTTCGTGATGACCTGTGTCAGGCGATTCGGATCGCCTAACATGGACTCCGGGAGCTCACTGGTTAACGTCAGCGCGAAATCGAGTTCTTTTTCCGTCGCGATCGGCGTCATCAGCGCCATGACATCTTCGCAGCACTTCATGATATTAAACGGCACATCTTCCAGAACGACCTTGCCGGACTCGAGGCGGGCGTAGCTCAGGATATCGTCTATCACACTTAGGAGTTGCTTGGATGCCTGGTGAACGATCTGAGCATATTCCTTCTGTTGCTGATCCAACTCGGTCTTTTCGAGAAGGGCGTTGTAGCCGATGACGGCATTCAACGGTGTTCGGATTTCGTGAGACATATTAAAAAGAAAGCTAGATTTCTCGTCTCCCAACTCGACGGCCTTCTTACGCGCCCTGTCGAGTTCGATGTTTTTCTTTGCGAGTTCTATCAGGTTGCTTCTCAATTGTTCCGTCGCGTCATCGACTTGTTTGGTCAGGTCTCTTTGAGACGCACGGATAACGTCCGCAAGCTCGTTGAATCCTGTCTGCAGCATGGCTAACTCGCCCTTGGCATGGCCGTCCGCCCGCGCGTCGAGATCGCCGGCCTGCATGTGTTCCATCGCATTCGTGAGGTTCAAGATCGGCTTGGATATACCTTTTTCAAGCCGCAAACCGATTAATATGCTTACCAGTGTGCCAAGTAGTCCTATTGTGAGACCGTTCTGCAGCACTTCCTTTCTTTTACGTATGGCCTCATCTTGGCTGATCTCAACTTTTACCCATCCGATAACGGAGTTTTTCGGGGCGCTTCCTCCGTATTCATCGATAGGTGTCCCGGTTTGATACACCGGTTCCGTAAAAAGCAAGGTGTGAGGGGCTTTGGCGATCGGCCCGGTCATTGCGATCCTATCCGATTTCGATGCGAGCACCTGAAGATGTACGCGACGGTCGGCTGATATGATCGATACTGCCTTAACGATGGGGTCCCGCAGTGTATTGTGCGCAAGCCGTTGCAAGAGCTCGTCGTCGCCTGCAAAGAGCCCCAACTCGCAAACAGGAGCGAGATTATGGGCGATCAACTGTCCTTGTTTCAGCAGAGATTGGAAGATGTCGTTCATTCGCGTCTGCACCATATGGACGCTGAGGACGATACTGATGACGATTACCGGAAGACATGCCACGAGGATGACTTTCAGACGGATATTCATGAAATGCGTCTTCACCGCAGACGTCCTTCATCGTCCGAACGATGCAGTTGGTCCGTTATTGCCTGGATATCTATTCTCCGGATCGCAAATGAGTAGGCCACACTATGGTTGACCTCTATGGAAAAGTCGTTCGGATACTCCGGTTTCGGGAGGCGTATGTGGCCCGCCTGTTGACCGGCATCTTGCAGTCCAGACCTGGAAAGAATGGAAGCGACCTGGTGGGCTATTTGTTCCTCTGAGCTGAATAAGGCTGCCAGCGCACCGGCCTTGACATAGGTCCTGGAGTATCCAATCACCGGTATCCGGCGTTGGTAGGCCATATAAAGCAGCCACTTGGCGTGGTTGGGCGTCAACAGGCTGGAATCGTGCAAGGCAAGAACGAAGTCGCTGCCTGCAATCATTCGCTTGATCGCATCCGAGATTCTGTCCTCCCGGGCATCTCCGATCTGCAGCGTAAGGCCGTAAGCCGGCGCCAGGCGGCGCAAGGGTTGAACATACTGATAGGAATGTTGGCCGACCAATATGCCCATCCGTCTCTTGTCGGGCATCAGTAAACGAACAAAAGCAACTTGACGTGCAAGAGGTTGATCCGGGAAAACAGCGGAAATCTTATCCTGCTTCGTCGCGCGCCCGTGGCTCTGAAGCAGCGCCTCATAAGCATTGCTTGGCACCAGCGTGACCAGTAACGGGATTTTCGGCATCTCTTTCAGTGCGAAAATCATTGCACGGCTTCCGATGGCGATGTTCAGCGTGTCGGCTATACCGGTTTGGGGCGATGTGTCCTCAGCCTCCAAATCCACGATTGAAATGGATTGTCCTGAGATATCTGCGCTAATGGCGTCGGCGAGGGCGCGATAGGGCGGGGTAGCGTGGCTGAGTAGGATTTGTACACGCGCCGAGGCGACCTCGGTAAGGCAGAGCAGCCCTACAAAGAGAAGAATACTCGATAAGGTCGGTCTCAGAACCGACATTTTATCGCGCTGAACGAGGTCGTCATTGTCACTTATTAACCCGGCACCAATGTACATCACCTTCAGCCGTTGTGTGCAGTCCTGCAGCAAGGCATCGAAAGGCCGCTGTAGCACGCCTACAGCAAGTTTCGATAACGCCGACTGTGGGACTGCAC
>Ga0114931_10005336_pt1 | contig 15873 bp, 13 predicted proteins | sample 2SBtaG_FD_89579 | JGI IMG/M metagenome (GOLD analysis project Ga0114931, IMG submission 89579) | Deep subsurface microbial communities from Kolumbo volcano to uncover new lineages of life (NeLLi) - 2SBTROV14_V59a metaG | ecosystem: Environmental > Aquatic > Marine > Volcanic | place: Kolumbo...
CGGCTTTTGTCAGCCGGTCAATGAGCACCTGGCCTGATTTGTCATCTTCCAGAGTGCGGGTGTCGGACACGGTCAGGATGGCGATGGAAACGGGAATGAAGGGACGGGTGTCGTCAAGGGAGGACATGGGCGGAGCCTGAATGTTGCATGGAGTGACTTCGTAGTCACCCCGAGTTTAGCGGATCGCCACGCGTCCGTCTTTGCTTTCGATCGCTTTGTAAATAGGCCATTTGCCGGAGGCGGCGGCTTCCAGCGTCGGAGATTTCTGGCCCAGCCGATGCCGGTAGATCCATAAATTCGTCAGCACGCCTTCGATGAAATTGCGGGTTTCAGCGGACGGGATGCTCTCGATGAAAAACAGGGGATCGGTGTTGGTGGTGAGTTCATTGCGCCATTTGCGCAGATTTCCCGGGCCGCCGTTATAGGCGACCGTCAGCATAAAGAGATTGCCTTTGGGCTTTGTGGACGACATGAGCTGGCCGAGATATTTTTGTCCCAGATCGAGATTGAAACCTGGTTCGAAAAGTTTGTCGCTTCCCCGGCGCAGCGATCTGTCATGAGCGAGGAAACTGGCGGTGCGCGGCATCAACTGCATCAGCCCGCGCGCGCCCACCCGTGATTTGGCATGGGGCAGAAACTTGCTCTCCTTGCGCATGAACGCATAAAGCAGCGCCCGGTCGATCTGAAAGCCGCTGGCGGGCTCGAAGGAGGGGATGGGATAAAGCCCCGCCTCAAGCCCCTTTGTTGTGGCGTATTCAGCGATTTGCAATTGCGCCGCTGGCAAGTTCAAACGCGCCGAGAGGGCGAGCAGAGCGCGGTCCTGCGACGGGTCAAGATGGGCGTGCACACGCCTGATTTCTTCTTCCGCCTGATAGGCGTGATCAATCTGACTCAGCGCCACCGCGCGCCGCACCGAAGCGTTCTTCAGGAGCGCGGCACCCATGGTTCGGGACAGAGTGGGCATTTTCCAATCATAAGCGCCCGTCACGCCCAATTGCCGGTTGGCGAGAACGCCGTAAAAATTGAGTGGCGCCGCGGCGGCGATCTCCAGCAGAGGCGTCACTTTTTGTGGCTGGCGGGTCACCAGAAACGCGCGCGCCGCCCAATAAGCGCCTGCCGCCCGCACGGACCGGCTGACATAAGGTGCGTGGGCCAGGGCTTCAAAATGTAACGCCGCCCGGTCATGCTCGCCCAATTGCCAGGCAGCCAGGCCTGCGGTCCAGTCGGCCAGGGGAATCGCTTCGCGGTGACGCTCGATGACCTTCTGTGCTTGCACCAGCGCTTTTTTAGGCACGCGCTCGAAGAAATACTGCGCCGCGATCCATCGTAAAATCTGATCGTATTCCAAATTGCTGAGATCGCGCCGTACGTCTTTGCGGTTGATGTAATGCAGCACCTGGGTGGGGCGTTCGCGCGCCAGAAGCGATTTGACATAACGGTTGATCCGTTGCACCCGGCGGCGCTGAACGCGCGAGCGCCGCTGCTTTTCGAAATGGGGTTTCTTGATGCCGGCTTTTCTGGCGCGGTATTTCTTCAGCCGTGGTTTATGCGGTGCTCTGGCTTTGGCCGGTTTGCGGTGCAGGGCCAGGCGGCAGATTTTGCTGGCCATTGGAAGATCTGCATAATGCGCCATCCAGTTTTTCAGTTCGGCGTATTTTGAGCGATAGGCGGTGGGATGCATGTAGCGCTGATACAATACATAGCCCATCAGCACATTGTCAGAGAGCTGATTGATCAGGCGGTCAGCGGTTTTCCAGTCACCCGATTTCTGAACCTCAAAAATGCGGGTATAGAGCGCAATGTCATCAGGGCTCAGAACTTGCGGGTCGTAATCGGGCAGAATCAGTTTGGTGGCGTTTTTCACATTCTGGGCAAGCGAGCCCTGCACAAACTGCTCAGCGCGGGCGCGCCACGGGATGAGGGCAAGTCCGGCACAAAGCAGTAGAGCCACCACGCCATGGTGGCGGCTTCGCATGCTTATCCCATTATGTTGTGGCGTCACTCGGCACACTTCCCTTGAACTGATAAAGCCTAGCGGGCCCACTTGCGGCGATCAAGCGTGCGCCATGGGGAGGCATAAGCCGCGCCACTCGCTTCGCCGTGTCGTGGCTGCCCAAGTCATACCCTGCCATGACGCCATTAAACTGTGGTTAAATATTGGCCTTGATTTCATCAAGACGTTTTTTCAGTTTTAAAAAATCCTGCCAGGCTAAGCGCTTATGGGCAGGCTGGCGCAACAGATAGGCCGGATGCAGGGTCGGCAAGGCAGGCAGACACGGCCCGCTCTCCTCTCCCAGCGCCACCTCAGTCCAGCAGCCTCTGAGGCGCATGATACCGGTTTTTGTGTCCAGCAAATACTTTGCCGCCGTCCCGCCCAGCAAAACCAGCACGTCTGGCTGTGCCAAAATGACATGACGCCGGATGAAGGGTAGCATTGTCAAAGCCTCGTCCACTGTCGGCGCGCGGTTGCCCGGCGGCCGCCAATTCACGATATTGGAAATATAAACCGTATTGCGCTCCCGGCCGATGGCTTGAAGCATCCTGTCGAGTAAGCGCCCCGCAGGCCCGACAAACGGCAGGCCCTGGAGGTCCTCTTCGCGGCCCGGCGCTTCACCGATGAACATCACCGGAGACCCCGCTGTCCCGTCGGCGAACACGGTTTTGTTGGCGGTATTTTTGAGCGCACACCCCTGGAAGTTCTCAATGGCCAGGCGTAACTCCTCCAGAGTCTGACACGCCGCGGCGAGGGCTGCGGCGTCAACCGGGACGTTGGGGGCTTGAGAGACTTCTGCCGGCGCCACAGGCGGGGCAAGGGCCGGCTCTGTGCGGTCCACCAGCGCGTCACCCACCGCCTCATCGGCGCCCATGGAGATATGCCACTCAAGCAGCGCCTTTTCGGCGGTCCTGTCAGGGGGAAGATCAGCAGGCACAGGCAGGGCACGTCCTTTCGCTTGATGGGCCCAAGACATCGCAGCGCGTATCATGCCAGACATCGGCGGCGCTGCCCACCTTCCAATAGAGCTTGACCTCATACGCCATCCCTACCCATAAAGATGTGTCACTTATAAGGGGCGTCCCTCACGATCAGCGCTCTTTAACCATTCCGGGAGGAAGAACATGCCTGATCAGCCGATTGAGCGTGAGGCCATGGATTATGACGTGGTGATCGTCGGCGGCGGTCCGGCGGGCCTCAGCGCGGCCATTCGGCTGAAACAACTGGCGGCGGAGCACAGCCGGGAGATCGGCATCTGTGTTCTGGAAAAAGGCTCAGAGATCGGGGCGCACATTCTGTCGGGCGCTGTGATCGATCCCATCGCGCTCAATCAGCTCATTCCTGACTGGAAGGACAAAGGCGCGCCATTGACTACGCCCGTCACCGACGATCGCTTTTTTTTCCTCGGCAAAAAGCGCCGTTTCGCCATGCCCACTTTCCTGATGCCGCCCTTCATGTCGAACCATGGCAATTACATCGTCTCTCTGGGCAATCTGTGCCGCTGGCTGGCGGAGCAGGCAGAAGGCCTGGGCGTTGAAATTTACCCGGGCTTTGCCGGCGCGGAATTGGTGTATGACGAAGCGGGCGCGGTGCGCGGCGTTGCCACCGGGGATATGGGCGTGGCGCGCGATGGCAGCCACAAGCCCAGTTATACGCCGGGCATCGAACTGCGCGGCAAATATACCTTCCTGGCCGAAGGCGCGCGTGGCTCGCTCACCAAATTGGCGATCGCCAGGTTCGCGCTTGATGCAGGCAAGGAACCACAGAAATATGGCATAGGCATCAAAGAGTTGTGGGAGATTCCGCAAGAGAAACATCAAAAGGGATTGGCGCTGCACACCATGTGCTGGCCACTGAAAAACGACACGGGCGGCGGTTCCTTCATGTATCACTTTGACGACAATCTGGTGGCGGTCGGTTTTGTTGTCCATCTCAATTATTCCAATCCCTTTCTCTCGCCGTTCGATGAATTTCAGCGTGTCAAACACCACCCCGTCATCGCCGCGGCGCTGGAAGGGGGCAAGCGCATCTCCTATGGCGCCCGCGCCATCACCGAAGGGGGTATTCAGTCCATCCCGAAGCTTGCCTTTCCTGGTGGCGCTCTCATTGGCTGTGCGGCGGGACTGGTGAACGTGCCGCGTCTCAAAGGCTCTCACAACGCCATGCTGTCAGGCATGATGGCGGCTGAGGCTGCGTTCGCGGCGATTGGGGAAAATCGCCAGCGCGATGCACTGACGTCTTACGAAACGGCATTTTCCGCTTCCGTCATCCACAAAGATCTTTACCGGGTGCGCAATGTCAAACCGTTGTGGAGCAAATTGGGCACGGTGCTGGGCGTTGCGCTGGGCGGCGTTGACATGTGGGCCAATCAACTCATCCCCGGCGGTTTCCAGTTTACGCTCAAACATGGCAAGGCTGATTCCGACACTCTGATTCCCGCCGCGCAGGCCGAACCCATCGACTATCCCAAACCTGACGGCGTGCTGTCTTTCGACAAGCTGTCCTCTGTGTTTCTGTCAAACACCAATCACGAAGAGGATCAGCCCGTTCACCTGAGGCTGACAGACCCGGATATCCCGATCAAAATTAATTTACCGACCTGGGATGAACCGGCACAAAGATATTGCCCGGCAGGCGTTTATGAGGTGCTGACCGATGACGATGGCGCCAATCCGCGCTTTCAGATCAATGCGCAAAACTGCGTGCATTGCAAAACCTGTGATATAAAAGACCCATCCCGGAACATCACATGGGTTGTTCCCGAGGGGGGGGGTGGTCCAAACTATCCCAATATGTAGCCCATGAAGGACATCAGGGAGTTATTGAGTGTGACAACAGCACCGCGCACGATGAGGACGTTCTCTCAACTGGCCGGTTGGGGTGTGCGCCAGGCCGTGGCCTTTGTCTTTTTTGGCCTGCTTCTGACTTTTGCGGGATGTGCCGGAACCAACACGGGCGGTCATTTTCTAAAACCTGAGCGTGGTCTGGAGGTGTCGTCTTCGCTTTACGGCAATTATCTGGCGGGACGTTTTGCCGGCGCGGTGCGCGATACGCGCGATGCGGCAATTTTCTACGAACGGGCACTCAAAAAAGATCCCGATAATGATGTGATTCTTGAGCGGGCGTTTTTGCTGAAAGTGGCTGATGGCCAGGTTGGTCCCGCCGCCGGTCTGGCTGAAAAGATTGTGGAACATGATTCCGGCAACCGCCTCGCGCAGCTCGTCCTGGGGGCTGAGGCTTTCCGCAAGGGGAAATTTGCCTCCGCGCGCGCGCATTTGGCGCAATCACGTAATGGTCCGGTCACCACGCTCATCCAGGAATTGTTCACCGCCTGGTCCTTTGTCGGCGAGGGCCGTATGGATGATGCCCTGGCGATTCTGGACAAAGGCGTCAATCAATCGGTCTTCTCACCGTTTTACATTGTCAATCGTGCGACAGTGAATGATCTCAGTGGCCGCACGGAGCAGGCGGCAAAGGATTATATCGAAGCGCTGCGCGCCACCGGCGGGCGGTCTTTGCGCATTGTACAGAATTACGGCTCATTTTTGGAGCGTCAGGGCCGCACCCAGGAAGCAGAAGCGCTGTATCTCGGGTTTCTGTCAGGCGTGCCTGATAACCAGGTGATCGGCGATGCTTTGGAACGGGTGCGGGCGGGCAAGGCCGCGCCGCCCCTGGTGCAAAATGCCCTGCAGGGAGCGGCGGATGCGATTTACGCGCCCGCGTCCTATCTGGTGCAGGAGCGGGCGTTGGATCTGCCCATCGTTTATTTGCAATTGGCGCTCTATCTCGATCCCGGTTTTGATATCGCGCGCACATTGCTGGGGGATCTGCTGGAACGGGGCCGCCGCTGGCAGGATGCCATACGCGCTTATGCCGCCGTCCCCCCTTCGTCGGGGCTCTATCACAATGCCCAGGTGAAAATCGCTTTTAATCTTGACCATCTGGGCCAAACGGATAAGGCCGTCAATGTCCTGCGCGGTCTGTTGCGCCGCAATCCGAAAAATGCCGAACTGCTCGTCGCGGTGGGGGACATGTTGCGTCAGCGCGCACGCTTTGCAGACTCCGTAAAATACTATAACAGAGCGATTGTGCTGTTAAACCCGCCTGAAGCGGCGTACTGGTCCGTCTATTATTCGCGCGGCGTGTCCCTTGAGCAGATGAAAAAGTGGAAACCGGCCGAGAAGGATTTTCTCAAAGCCATTGAACTCTCCCCCAATCAGCCCTTGCCGCTGAATTATCTCGGCTATTCCTGGATTGACCAGGGCATCAATCAGGCGGCCGCCCTGCGTCTTATACAACAGGCGGTTGACCTCAGTCCCGACGATGGCTTTATTATCGACAGTCTGGGTTGGGCGCTGTTCAAGCAGGGCAGGTTTGATGAAGCGGTGAATCAGCTTGAACGGGCGATTCAGCTTGAGCCTGCGGACCCGGTGATCAATGAACATCTTGGCGACGCCTACTGGCGGGTGGGGCGGCACATCGAAGCACGCTTCCAATGGAACCATGCCCTTGCCATGGGATCGGCCGAAGACCAGATTCCAGAAATTGTGCGCAAGATCGAACAGGGGCTTTGAGGATGAGCTGGTTGGACCCCTCACGGGCGACGGGTTTGTGGATTCCCGCTTGCGCGGGAATGACGACGGGGCACAATCCCGTCTCTTTTTTCGTCATTCCCGCGCAAGCAGGAATCCATCTCAATTTCTATCGTTGGTGAACCGCCGGTAATGAACGCGCCGGCGAAACTCAATCTCTTTCTTCATGTACAAAAAGAGCGGGGGGACGGCTATCACCCGCTGCAAAGTCTTGTGGCTTTCGCGGGGTGCGGCGATGTTGTGGCCGTAGAGGCGCAGCCCGGCATCGACCTGAAAATCACCGGACCTTTTGCCGGGGGACTGAACGCCGATGTGCGTGAAAACATCATCCTGCGGGCTGCCCGCGCGTTGCATCATCATGCGGCGGTGCGGGGGAGCACACCGGGGGGCGCGGCGATCACGCTCACAAAAAACTTGCCTCTGGCTTCGGGAATTGGCGGCGGATCGGCAGATGCTGCGGCCACGCTGCGTGAATTAAGCCGCTTGTGGGGCGTGGATATCGATGCTGTCTCTCTCGCCCGGATGGCTCTTAAGCTGGGGGCCGATGTGCCGGTCTGTCTTTATGGACACAGCGCGTGGATGGAGGGCATTGGCGAAAAGATTGCGCCGGGTCCCGCCTTGCCGCCGGTGCCGCTGGTTTTGGTCAATCCGGGCCGGTCGGTGTCCACGGCCGAAATCTTTGCCACGTTTGACGCAAAAGGCGTTTCAACACCCAGCGTCGCGCCCGGTGACAAGCCGGACGCTTTTCCTGATAAAAGTGCCCTCATGCGCTTTCTTAAATGCACGCGTAATGATCTGGAAAAAATAGCTCTGACACTGGTGCCCGAGATTGGCCATGTTTTGGCGGCGTTCAACGAAAGCGGCGCATTGTTTGCGCGTATGTCGGGATCGGGTGCGACCTGCTTTGGATTCTATGAAACGGCAAAACACGCTGAAAAAGCTGTTAACCTGTTGCGTGCGACACATTCGGATTGGTGGATTCAACAAACCAGTCTGCTGCAAGGTTAGGGGCGCCCATCATGACCTCCTCGAGCGCACTATGGATTGCCGTTCTGATTTTCGCGGGCTCGGCCGCGCTGACCCGTGCGATGATCGGGCTTGGCGTCAAGGCGTTACCCAACCACCGCTCCAGCCATGACGAGCCCACCCCCAGTTCCGGCGGCGTTGCAATCGCCCTGGCATTCAGCGCCGGCCTCATGGTTCTCTACGGACTGGAGCCCCAGGCGGGTATGCGCTTTGGCATGGATGGGGCGCGTTTTGCGCTCTTTATGGGCCTTAGTCTGCTGGTGGCGCTGGTGTCGGTCATTGACGATGTGTGGGGCGCGCCGCCGGCATCAAAATTTATCGCACAATGTCTAGCGGCACTGGCGTTTGTGATTTTTATTGGTCGGATAGAGATGTTGGATTTTTTGGGGCGCGGCGAAATATCACTTGGGCTTTGGGGTTACGGGCTGACAGTGTTGTGGATCGTGTTTTTCATGAACGCGTTTAACTTCATGGACGGCATTAATGGCATTGCGGGGGGCGGCGCTGTGGTGGCGGCGGCTTTTCTGGGCTGTATTGCATTTGTTCAGGGCTCGGAATTTGTGGTGTTCGCCTGCCTCGCGCTGGGCGCCGCGGTGTTGGGGTTTCTGGTGTTTAATTTTCCGGCAGGCCGGATTTTTATGGGAGATACAGGCAGCCAGTTTATCGGTTTTGTGTTTGCGGGTCTGGCGGTGATCGGCAACGCGCTGCCGCCGGGGGGCGGTGTGCAGACCAAACTGTCAATTCTCCTGGTGCCGGTGCTGTTTTTCCCATTCATCTTCGATGTTCTGTTGACGCTTGTTTACCGGTCTCTCCGTAGGCAGAATATTACACAGGCGCACCGGGATCACCTGTATCAAATCGGCATCAGACTGGGCGCCAGTCACGTTGCCGTGACTTCGCTTTATGTGGGGCTTTTTGCGCTGTGCGGACTGGCCGCCCTCTATGTGCAAAGAGTGGACGCGGCAGGACGGTTCTGGATCGTGAGCGGGCTGTTTCTGGGATTCAGCGCAGGGGCGGCGCGGGTCTATCGGGCGGGTCTGAAAGGAGGCGTGGTGGCGCCCCTATACTCCAAGGCGACCGCTGGCGTTAATAGGCGCGATCGACGCAAAACGCGATGAGGTCATCAAGGCTGCGCCGATAGCAATTATTCGGCAGAACCATCAAAGCGTCCCTGGCTTTTTGTGCATAGTCCTGGGCCAGATCCACGGTGTCCTTGATGCTGCGATGGAGCGCCAGAAGCTCCACCGCCTGGCTGAAATCATTCTCTTGCTGCGCGGGTTTTTCCATCGTCCGGCGCCAGAAGGCGCGCTCCTCGTCAGTGCCCCGCGCATAAGCCAGCACAACAGGCAGCGTGATTTTGCCTTCGCGGAAATCATCCCCCAATGTTTTACCCAGTTGCTCCTGCAATCCGGCGTAATCCAGCGCATCGTCAACCAATTGGAAGGCAATGCCGAAATTTCTGCCAAAAGCGTCAAGGGCCTCCTCTTCGTGCGATGGACGGTCGGCGATGACAGCGCCCACGCGGGCGGCGGCGGAAAACAGGGCCGCCGTTTTGCACATCACGATTTCCATATAGGTCTTTTTGGAGGTCTTCATGTCGGCGCTGCTCACCAATTGCAGCACTTCGCCCTCGGCAATGATGCTGGAGGTGCGGGACAGGATATCGAGCACTTTAAGGTTGCCGGTTTCCACCATGAGACTGAAAGAGCGGCTGAACAGATAATCGCCCACCAGCACGCTGGCCTGATTGCCCCACACCACATTGGCGCTGTCATGGCCGCGGCGCAAGGCGCTCTCGTCCACCACGTCGTCATGCAACAGTGTGGCAGTGTGGATGAATTCCACACTGGCTGCCAGTTTGATATGGTCTTTTCCATGATAACCGCACAGACGGGCGGCGGCGAGTGTGATCAGGGGGCGCAGACGTTTGCCGCCCGAATGGATGAGATAGCCGGCAATGTCCGGGATCATTGACACAGCGCTGTCCATGCGTTTTATGATCAGATCGTTGACCCGCGCCAGATCATCGCTCACAAGCAGGGTCAGACTGTCAATCGCACTCGTTGACTGATGCAGGTCTTTTTGAAGTGGCGTTGCAAGTCCAATATCCATTTTTCCGCACGACCTCCTGAGGTGACTTCTATGTCCACATTCCTATCATGCGGCACCAGAGCCACACAAATGCGAGAACGTCTCCCAATTTCAGGTCGAACGGGAAACGCTCAAGAGAGAAAGTAAGACCGGCCATCAGGTGGGTCAAGTGTTCTAGCCCAACTGTCACACAGCCGTGAAAGAAAGGGCCCCGTTCGTGAAAGAATTGCTGCGTACCAACGATGTGGTATTGATTTCATATATCGAAGCGCTGCTGCACGATGATGGAATTCAGGCCTTTGTTCTGGACGGTCATACCTGTGTGATAGAAGGTTCTCTGGGTATTTTGCCACGGCGCATCATGGTGGCTGACGACGATGCGGCCCGGGCGCGGGCCCTCCTGAACGCCGCTGATATTGAGGTGAAATCACATGACTGAGGCCACAGGCGCCGTGCAGGAAACCACACCGGTGGCGTGCAGCGATGATGCGTTCTTAGGCGGCAGTTTGCGGATTCTGCAACCGTGTGAGGGCTATCGTGCGGGAATCGACCCGGTTTTCTTGGCGGCGGCCGTGGAAGCGGCCCCGGGCACGGCTGTTTTGGAGGCGGGGGCGGGCGTGGGGGTGGCTGGTTTATGTCTGGCGCGGCGCTTGGCAGAGGCCCGTGTCACCGGCCTGGATGTGCAATCCACTCTTGTGGACATCGCCCGCCTCAACGCCCGGCGTAATGATCTGGAGGCGCGCGTGGAATTTGTGCAGGGGGATATTTTACGGCCTCCCCGCGCGCTGGCCGCGCGCCGCTTCGATCAGGTGATGATCAATCCGCCTTTTTATGATCAATCGGAGCGGGTGCGCGCCGCCCGGGCGCCCAAACGCCTGTCGCATATGGGAGATGGCGCGGCACTGGATGACTGGCTTTCCTTCTGCCTGACCATGCTGAAGCCCAAAGGCGCGCTGACCCTCGTGCATCGCCCGGACAGGCTGGGCGATATCTTGCGTTGCCTTGAGGGCCGGGCCGGCGGTGTGCGGGTCTTCCCGCTCTGGCCGCGCGCCGGCGCGCCGGCCAGGCGGATAGTGGTGAAAGCGGTGAAAGGCTCGGCGGGCCCGCTCAGCGTGTTGCCGGGCCTGGCCTTGCACGAGACCGGGCACTGGTTCACATCTGGCGCGGAGGCTGTGTTGCGCCATGGCGCGGGCCTGCCTTTTTGACCGCGCGGATTTCGCTCGCAGCCATTGATTTTAGGCCTCCATCTGCCGCACGGTGTTGAAGCTCGCCCACACAGCAGCCTTGATCGTGTCAGGTTTTACGCAATCACCGACGCGGGAGACTAAGGCGGCATTCTCCCCAAGGAGTTCGGCGATTTGCGTCTGCGGCATCAAGCGGCCTGCAAACACAAGAGCATCGATGGGGATGTTCTCTTGGGCGGCCTCGCGCTCAACAACAACGCTTGCCTCTTCCAGTCGGACCGGCAGGGTTTCCGCCAGGACGGTGATTCCGGCTTCGTCAATCATCTGCAAAAGCACTTTGCGGTTGGAGCGATCGGCAATGTCGCCGCCCAGCTTGGCCGCCTCCCGCCGGGTGGTGAGGGTCACCTGTTTGCCCTGGCGCGACAAATAGAGCGCTGTCTCGCAGCCGATCAGACCGCCGCCCATGACCAGAATCCGCGTTCCTTTGGGTTCCGCTCCGCACAGCGTTTCAATCGCCGTCACGACCTCAATGGCAGCGGTGCCGGCAAAAGGCGCCGGTTCCATCTGCGCGCCGGTGGCTAGAATGACATGATCGGCGCCGAACGCTTTGACATCTGCTGCGGTGGCGCGTTTGTTGAACACAACGTCAACCGGCATCCTGAGTTCCATCTGGGTGAGATAGTCAAGATAAAGCGCAATATCGTGCTTGAAATCCGGTTTGGCGGCCGGCCACAGATTGCCGCCCAGACGCCCGGTGGCTTCCCATAACGTCACTTCCAGGCCGCGTTTGACACCGGCGCGCGCCGCCTCCAGCCCCGCCGGCCCGCCGCCCACCACCAGGAGCGTCTCTTTTTTCTTGACGGGCAGTAGCGGCCACTCGATTTCATGGCCCGTGGTCGGATTCAGCGCGCAAGAGGTCGGCCTGCCATTGGTCATTTCCTCAAGACAGCCTTCATGGCAGCCGATGCAGGGGATGATTTCAGAGGTCTTTCCCGCCTCAACCTTGTTGACCCAGTCGGGATCCGCCAACAAGCCGCGTCCCAGGGCGATAAAATCGGCTTGGCTTTCCGCCAGCACTTTTTCTGCCAGTTCCGGATATTGCAAACGCCCCACGGCAATCACGGGCACGTCCACCACCTGCCTGACTTGTGCCGCCAGGTTCACCATGCAACCCGGCACCTGGTATTGCGGCGGGTGGGGCCACCAATGGGTTTCATAACAGCCGGCATCGATATGCAGCGCGGCCACGCCCATTTTTTCAAGTTCCTGTGCAATCCACAGGCCTTCCTCAATTTCTCTTCCGCCCTCCATATAATGGGTCAGGCCGAAGCGGTAGATGATGGGAAAATCCGCACCGGCCTCGGCTTGAATGGCGGCGATGGCTTCGCGGGCAAATGTCAGGCGCTTCTCGGCTGAGCCGCCATAGCGGTCTTCCCGCCGATTCCACAGGCCGGTCATGAACTGATCCAGCAGATAGCCTTCATGGCCGTGCATCTCAACGCAATCGGCCCCGGCTTCGCGCACACGCCGTGCCGCCGTACCGAAGGCCTGGGCGTGCGCCGCCGCTTCATCCGTGGTCAACGGTCTGGTGTTGAAGTGTGGATTTTTCGGCAAATAGTGGTTCTCGTTCACCGAGGCCGAGATCGGCGTCAGACTGGTGTCCAGCGGATCTGATTGCCACCATTTGGGATAGATGAAGGGGGGCACGACGCGGCCAAAACCGGCGGTGAGTTGGACGCTCAATTTTGCCCCATGGCCATGAATCGCGTCAGAGAGCATCTGTAAAGAGGCCTGATGCCGGTTATCAAGGATATCGAAACTGTCTTTGGCGGCGTATTCAAGATCCTTTTTGACGAACATCATCTCGGTGGTGATCACCCCGGCCCCCCCGGCGGCGCGGGCGACATAAAAAGCGCGGGTGCGCTCCCCCCAATTGCCATCCTCATCGACAATGCCACGAATGCCCATCGCCGCCAGAACGATGCGGTTTTTAACATCCAAGGCGCCGATGCGCCCAGGTTCAAGCAGCTTCACTTCTCATAACCCTCCACGATTTCTTGTTTTTATGAAGGAGGCGTAAAATACCCATATTGTTAGTAAGGTATTTACAGTGTCGCGTTGTTTTTATCAACCAGTGATTTCGGCCATGAGGGAATCCGCCGGGTCTGTTGCCATATGGTGACATGATGGCTAGATCCTGCTGTCTGAATATTGCACATATAGCCCCAACTCCTCCTGCACCGGACACCTCCATGCCGATGAATTTCCTTGAGACGCGCTTGCCCCCCACCGGATTTCAGTTCGTGAAATTCGTCATGGTCGGCTCGATAGCCTACGCCACCGATGTCAGCGTGCTCTATCTGTCCTTCAATTTCGGCTTTGGTTTGTATAGCGGGCGCGTCGTCTCTTTTCTGCTGGCGGTCACGGTGCAGTGGGCGCTGAACAGGCGTTTTACCTTTGCCTACCAGGGCACCATGCGCCCCCACCACCAATGGGCCCGCTCGGTTGTGTTCATGGCGGCGGGGGCATCGGTGAATTACGGGATCTATGCGCTCCTGGTGTCAACCAGCGACTTTGTGGCGGCCTATCCTTTCCTTGGCGTCACCGCCGGGTCGATCGGAGGGCTTGCGATCAACTTCCCGCTCTCGCGTAAATTTGTTTTCCACAAATAAAGTACCGCCATCTGGGCTGTGCGATGCAAGTTTAACTTGCCGTCCATGGGCCGTCCGTCATAAATAGGCCATGGCATTCTTCTCTTTCCTCAATCGACTCCCCCTGTGGGGCACACGCCGCGCAGGGCCGGTGGTCTCTGTGCTGAGATTGTCCGGGCCCATCGGCATGTCCATGGGGCTGGGGCGCTCGCTCAGCTTGGCGGGTCTCGCCGGGACGATCGAACGCGCGTTCTCACGGCGGACCAAGGCAGTCGCGCTGGTGATCAATTCGCCGGGCGGTTCGCCGGTGCAATCCACGCTGATTTTCAAGCGCATCCGGGCGCTGGCCGAGGAAAAGAACATACCCGTCTTTGCCTTTGCTGAGGATGTCGCCGCGTCGGGAGGCTATATGCTGGCGCTGGCGGGCGATGAGATTTACGCCGACACCAGCTCCATCATTGGCTCGATTGTGGTGATCTCAGCCGGCTTCGGGTTTCATGAATTGATCACAAAGATCGGTATTGAGCGGCGTGTCTATACCGCAGGAGAGAGCAAATCCATCCTCGATGCGTTTAAGCCGGAAGACCCGGAGGATGTGAAACGCTTGCAGGCCCTCCAGAAAGAAATCCATGAGGCTTTCAAGGCGATGGTCAAAGAGCGGCGCGGTGATATGCTGGTGGGAAAAGACAAGGATCTTTTTACTGGCGCTTTCTGGACCGGCGCGAAAGCGGAAAAACTGGGCTTGATTGACGGGGTTGGCGATCTGCGCGCGGTCATGCGCAAGCGCTTTGGCGACAAGGTGCGGCTGCGCCTTATTGAGCATGGCGCGGTGTGGTGGCAAAAGCGTCTGCCGTTTCGGGAAGACGTCGGGAGGCTTTCCCGGTTTGCGCGGACAGGCGCGTCGTGGTCGGACGATCTGGTGGAGACGCTTGAGCGGCGGACCCTGTGGTCGCGCTTTGGTCTTTGAGCGCCCATGAGCAAAACTCCAATGCGGCCGCACTCCTTTCAAGACCTTATCCTCATTCTCCAGCGTTATTGGGCGGCGCAGGATTGCGTCATCCTGCAACCCTATGATCTGGAGATGGGGGCGGGCACGTTTCATCCCGCCACAACGCTGCGCGCGCTGGGGCCCAAACCCTGGAGAGCGGCCTATGTGCAACCCTGCCGCCGCCCGACGGACGGGCGCTATGGCGCTAACCCCAACCGGTTTCAGCATTATTACCAGTTTCAGGTTGTCCTGAAGCCCTCACCCGATAATATTCAGCAACTCTATCTGGACTCTCTCAAAGAGCTTGGCATTGACCCATTGTTGCATGACATCCGCTTTGTCGAGGATGATTGGGAAAGTCCGACGCTCGGCGCCTGGGGGCTTGGCTGGGAGGTGTGGTGCGACGGCATGGAGGTGACGCAGTTCACGTATTTTCAGCAGGTGGGTGGCTATGACTGCGCGCCGGTCACAGGCGAGCTCACCTACGGGCTGGAGCGTCTCGCCATGTATGTGCAAGGGGTCGATAACGGCTTTGATATCGATTTTAATGGCGCGGGAGTCACGTATGGCGATGTGTTTCACCAGGCCGAGCGCGAATTTTCCGCCTATAATTTTGAACACGCCAACACGGACATGCTGCTCAGGCATTTTGCCGACGCGGAATCTGAATGTCTGGCGCTGGTGGAGGCCAAGCTGGCGTTGCCCGCTTATGACCAGTGCATCAAGGCAAGCCATGTGTTTAACCTGCTGGACGCGCGCGGTGTGATCAGCGTGACCGAGCGCCAGTCCTATATCCTGCGTGTACGGACTCTCGCCAAGGCCTGCGCCGAGGCCTGGCTGGAAAGCCCGCAAGGGCGCACGCCGGGCGCCGGTATCGTCGATTACGGGGAGGAGCGGGATGGCTGAGCTTCTCCTTGAGCTGTTGTCGGAAGAAATCCCCGCGCGCATGCAGAGTGAGGCCAATTACCAATTGCAGATTACGATTGGTACTGACCTCAGATCTTATGGTTTTGAGGGTTTTCACTCAAATTCATTCGTCACGCCGCGGCGTCTGGCTGTCAGGGTGGATAACCTGCCGCTCACACAGCCCGACCGGAGCGAGGAGCGCAAGGGACCGCGCGTGGGCGCGCCGGACAAAGCCTTGCAAGGGTTTCTTCAATCGGTGGGCTTGGCCCAAGACCAGCTTGAAACGCGGGAGGACAAAAAGGGCGCGTATTTTGTCGCTGTGATCGAGCAGAAAGGCCGTCCGACCGCTGACGTTATTGCCGAAATCATACCCGTTATCGTGCGCGGCTTTTCCTGGCCCAAATCTATGCGCTGGGGGGCGGGGAATTTGCGCTGGGTGCGC
>Ga0114931_10005337_pt1 | contig 15871 bp, 8 predicted proteins | sample 2SBtaG_FD_89579 | JGI IMG/M metagenome (GOLD analysis project Ga0114931, IMG submission 89579) | Deep subsurface microbial communities from Kolumbo volcano to uncover new lineages of life (NeLLi) - 2SBTROV14_V59a metaG | ecosystem: Environmental > Aquatic > Marine > Volcanic | place: Kolumbo...
CATATCCGCCGGACTCGTTGGCCGGCTTGATTACCAGTGAGGCCATGTTTTCGAGGACATGGGCAAGGGCGTCGGGCTCGTTGCAGCGATAGGTCGGCACGTTGGGCAGCAGCGGCTCTTCATCCAGATAGAAACGGATCATCTCGGGGACGAAGGTGTAGACGAGCTTGTCGTCGGCAACGCCTGCGCCCGGCGCATTCGCCAAGCCGACGTTTCCCGCTTTCCAGGCCCGCATCAATCCCGGAACCCCCAGCGCCGAGTCCTTGCGGAAAACCTCCGGATCCAGAAAAAGGTCGTCTATCCGCCGGTAGATCACATCGATACGCGCCGGACCGGAGATCGTCTTCATGTACACGCAATCATCGCTGTCGACGAAGAGATCTCGGCCTTCGACCAGCTCACAGCCCATCTCCTTCGCCAGATAGGCATGCTCGAAGTAAGCGGAGTTGTAGATCCCGGGGGTGAGGACGACCACTTCGGGGTTCTCCATAGGGCGCGGGGAGATCGCGGCAAGGGTGTCGTAGAGCTCCGAGGGATATTCGTCATTGGGAAGGATGTTGTAGGAATCGAAGAGCTCCGGAAAGACGCGCTTCATGACGGCGCGATTCTCGAGCATGTAGGAGACACCGGAAGGAACCCGGAGATTGTCCTCGAGCACGTAGACCGTACCGTCCCGATCGCGGACGATGTCCGAGCCGCACACGTGGGCCCAGATACCGAGAGGTGGCTCGATTCCAACGCATTGCGGCCGGAAGTTCACCGATTTCTCGAGCAGCGACCTCGGGAAGACTCCCGCTTCCACGATCTGCTGCTCTCCATACATGTCGGCGATGAAGAAGTTGAGCGCTCGAACCCGTTGCTTCAGACCTGCCTCGATCTCACGCCATTCGCCCGCATCCATGACCCGGGGAATGATGTCGAGCGGCCAGTCGCGATCGATCGACCCGGTATCCTCGTTATACACGACGAAGGAGATACCGAGCTCGTGGATTGCGAGCTCCGACGCCTGTTGGACCCCTACCAGATCGTTCTTCGAGAGCGACGACAAATAGCTCGTCAAGGGCAGGGCGTGCTCGCGAGGTTTGCCTGCGGCACGAATCAGCTCGTCATGAAGACCCCGTGTCCGATATCTCCGCCAGCTGATGCTCACCGGCCATAGTCCTCCTCGATCCGCCGCCGGGACCGATCGGGGCTCGATCGCGGTGGGGCCGGCCACTTCTTGGGATGCTGAAACGCGATGATACGCGCAGGCGCCGACAGCTGCCCAGCCGGCGTGCTCACTCCTCGAAAGTGTCGTCACCAGGGGCCAACCGGCCGATATAATAGTGCACCGCCCGGTCGGCGGCGGGCGGATCGCCGACCCGTCCCCGCACACTGCCGGGGCTGCTCGAGGCCACCCGTCGACTCGCGAGGAACCATCACGAGAAAGACAACGAAGGCGAACCGAATGGGCGGATCCGGACCGAGGTCCGTTCCGGACAAACACCCAGCCGGAAGGAGATCACTCGACGTGACGAGCGCCGTCCCGGCGCTTCCTGCCCGAGTCGCAGCGACCCCGAGAGCGCACCCACCATCCGACGGAAAATGACTTGCTCGATTCGCTCGAGCTTGCCCCGGGTGCTCGCGGCGGGTGTCTTGGTGGCGACGCTCTGCGCCTGTGCCGGAGGCGCACGTCCCGCCCACCGGCCCGGTTTCGAAATCGCCTCGGGTGTGCACTATGTCCCGAAGCTCTAAGGCACGCCCGCAGCGCTGAGCGAAGCATTCCTGAAATCCGCCCTTCGCCTGTTCGCGCTGCGCGATCGCCTTCCCGCGAGCCCGGCCAGACTTCGCAGGCGCGCCGAGGGCGACGTCGATCTGGCCCGGCAGATATTGCGTGCGGAAGGATTCTTCTCGGCCCGGGTCGAATATCGCATCGAGACCCCGGCCGTGAAGCGCAGCGTACGTTTGGTGATCACCCCGGGGCAGCGGTTTCGCCTGAGCAATTTCCGCTTCCAGCTCGCAACGCCGGCAGCACTCCTGCGGCTGCCCTCTCCCGAGGAACTCGGCTGGAGCGCGACGGTGCCCGCCCGCATCGATACCATCCAATCGATCGAGCGCGCCGCGGTGCGTTGGCTGCAAGACCACGGCTACCCCTTCGCGCGCTTCGAGTCCCGAGAGCTGCTCGCCGACCGAAAAGCTCACACGGTGGAGGTCACCGCGCACCTCTCGGCCGGCGCGCGCGGCAGCTTCGGAGCGGTCCGCTTCGAGGGCTTACGGCGGGTGGAGGAGGACTACCTGCTCACTTACCGAACATGGTCGCCGGCGGCGGAGTTCTCGCGCACCCGGCTGGACGAATTCGCCGACCGGCTGATGCAGACCGGACTGTTCCAGTCGGTGAACGCCGTCCCGGCGTGGCCCGCCGGGAGGAGGCAGGCCTCGGTCTCCACTTCCCCCGGTCGTTCCTCCCCGCAACGCGCGGCCCCGCTCCGGATCGACCTCCACGTGGAAGAAGGGAAGCCGAGGAGCGTCGGCGTCGGCGCTCGTTTCTCCACCGATCTCGGCCCCGCCACGAATGCCTTCTTCGAGCATCGCAATCTGTTGCGACGCAACGAGCGAGGGCGAGTGTCGGCAACGGCCGGGCTCGCGGAGCAAGCGCTCGACACGTCGTTCCGCAAGCCGCAGTTCCTGCGCGCCGGGCAGACCCTGCTCGGTGACCTGATCTTCAGCCGGGAGACCGGCGATGCCTTTCGCGAGGTAGCCATCCGCGGGGGCGTTTCCATCGAGCGCCGGCTTACGCCACGACTCCTGATCGGCGCCGGGATCAGCGCCGAGACCGCCGACGTTTCGGGGAGCAATCGCGAGGGGCAGTCCTATCTCCTCGGCCTTCCGCTCAGCGCCCGCTACGACACCAGCAACTCGCTCCTGGACCCGAGCGATGGTTATCGCGTCTTCGCCAGGCTCACCCCGTACGGTGGGTCGTTCGACGGAAACGCCCTGCTCTTCCCGGTGCTGGATGTCCAGGGATCGATCTACTTTCCGTTCGGACGACACGTTCTGGCTCTCCGATCGCGCATCGCCTCGCTTCTTCTTACAGGCCGGGACGAGGTACCGGCGCCGAAGCGCCTCTACTCAGGGGGAGGCAGCTCGGTTCGCGGTTACGCGGCACGTTTTGTCGGTCCCTTGGATGCCGAGGGCGACCCGCTCGGCGGTCGTTCGGCGGTCGAGGCCGCGATCGAGTGGCGCTGGCGGCTCGGGGACACTTTTGCAGTGGTGCCATTCCTGGACGCAGGGAGCGTGAGCGCCTCCAGCCTGCCCGATCTCGCCGATGGCGTGCATCTCGGGGCCGGCCTGGGTATCCGCTACTACACGCCTGTCGGCCCGGTGCGAGCAGACATCGCGGTGCCGATCGATCCCCGCCCGGCCGACGACGCGTTCCAGCTTTACATTTCGATAGGGCAGGCATTTTGATTTCGCGACATGGCGCCGTTGGGCGGGTCTTGCTCCTGGCCTCGCTCTCCTTCTCGCTCTGGAGCCCGGGAACGATCGCGCTATCGCTCGCGGGCTGGAAGAACGAGCTGGTCGAGTTCCTCCTCCGGAAAGTTAGTGTCCCGGGCCAGTTCGAGATCGCGGCCGGGCGAATCGAAAACGTCCAGGCGGGCCGCGCCGTGCTGAAAGGAGTTCGGATCTCCGATCAAACGGGCGTATGGTTCGAGGCACGGGCGTTCGACCTTATCTGGAGCCCTTCGCGGCTCCTCAAAGGCGAGGTCGTCATCGACCGTCTCGCCATCACCGGCGGCGTCCTGCGCCGGTATCCCGTGGTCTCGCCCGCCGAGGCGTCGTCGAGCGGAAGCGAAAGGCCGCTGGCCTGGCCGCGGAGCCCGGTTCCCATCGAGGTCAAGACACTCGCGCTGCGGAATTTCGCTGTCAGCGAAGCAATATTGGCCAAGGGCGTCCGATTCGATGCCACCGGAACGATGCGCGATACCGGCGACATGCAAGCGCTAACGCTGGCCGTCCGGAGGATAGATGGCATCCGAGGTCGAATTGCCGCGGCGCTAAGGCGCCGTTTCGATTCGGGAGAGATCGCGCTCTCGCTCGACGCCGAGGAAGGCACCGGCGGTGCCGTTGCCGGCATCATAGGGGCCGGAGCCAATACCCCGATCTCCCTTTCCTTGACCGCCAAAGGGCCACCTTCGAACCTGACTGGCGAGATCGATCTCGGCGCCCGCGACCTGGCCGAGCTGTCCGGAACTTTCGCTACCCGGTGGTCAGGTTCGTTCTCGGCAGACCTCACCCTGGCCCTACGTCCGGGCCCGGCCTCGAGCGAGCGGATACGCGCTGCGCTCGGCAAGCGAGCGAAGCTCGAGCTTACGCTGCGCGAAGGCGCGGAGATCAAACCCGGCGCCGCGGGCGTTTCGTCCCGCCCCGGCGTCATTGTTATCGAGCGAGGGCGACTCGCGTCGCGCGCATTCACGATGACCCTCTCCGGCTCCTACGCACGCCAGACCGGTGCGCTCGACCTGACACTCGACGCGGAATCGACGGGCAAGGCCTCCCAGAGGCTCTCTGACCTGTTCGACGACCTGCGCCTCGAGAGGCTCGCGCTCGACGGGAGACTGACCGGAACCGTCCAATTGCCGAAAGTTTCCGCGCACCTATTGCTGGCGAACCCTGAGCTTGGCGGCCTTCGCGCTCGGGCCGCAAAAGCGACGCTAGACCTGACCGGTCCGCTTTCTAACCCCCGCGGCCGGCTGGTTGTGAACCTGGACAAGCCGCGGGCGGCAGCGCCGGGATTCGACCCGCTGCTCGGAGAGAAGATGACCGTGCGCCTGCTCGGACACCGCGAGGGCGTAGAGCCGTCCAGCTCCCTCCGCCTCGATCAGGCGGTTCTCGAGACTACAGCGGGCCGTTTCGAGGCGAGCGGCTCCGCCCGATGGCCGGGTCTTGCCGTGCTCGACCTGCGTTACCACGCCATGCTCCCGGACCTGGGTGTTTTCTCGGCGCTGACCGCAACCCCCCTCTCCGGACGCGCTGCCGGCCATGGCCGTTTGCTGGGCGCGCGTGCTCGCCTTCGCGCCGAGGGTACGCTGGAAGGAACGGGTGTGGCAGTGAGGGGTGAGCGGCTCGGCACCGTTTCGCTCCGGCATCGGGTCACTCTCGCCCGACCTCTCAACGGGGAGGTCACCCTCGAGATGTCGAGGGGCAATTTCGGCAGGGGGCACGCCCGAGCCCATTTCCGGGCGACTGATCGCACCCTCTTCCTCTCCGGCCTCGAGGTGGACCTCCTCGATGTCGCCGCTCGAGGTGACCTCGCGGTGCCACGAACCGCGCGCGGGCTCGGATCGACGAGCGGAGCCGTCGACTTCGAGATCCGAAGCCTCCAACCGATCGGGCGGCTCGCGGGCCGGGAGATGACCGGCACTGGCGCCGGGAGACTCGAGCTATCGAGCGAGCAGGGGGGCACTGTTTCGTTGAAGCTCGCCGCGGGTGGCGTCCGCGTCGCGCGGACACGTGTCGGAGCACTCGAATTGTCGGCGCGGGGCCGATCCTTTGCTGACCGCCCGGCCTTCGAAGCACGAGCCAACGTCCGGTCCCTCACGATCGGCGATCTCGTCGCCAAAGAGGCGACCCTGGTCGCGGGCGGTCCGTTGTCGGGCAATGCAATCACCCTTCAGGCAGAAGGATCCTGGAAAAACGAGCCGATGCGGCTCACCGCGTCGGCACGAGGAAAGCTCTCCTCCGGACGGAGAAGGTCCGCATCCGACCGGCGGGCCGAGGAGTCGGGAGAGAACCGCCTGCGCCTCGATCGGGTCGAGCTCGCGCTCGGAGCAGATGTTGTTCGTCTCGGAAAGGCGTTGTCGATCGATTTTGCATCCGAGCGGGGGCTCACCGTCTCCAACGTGGAGCTGGAGCTTCCCGAAGGGGGCAGCATCCGGGGCCGTGCGAACCGAAGCGTCACCGGTACGGTCACGGTCGAGGCGAAAGTGATGAAGGCACCCCTTCGGATGGCTGGGCACTTTTCGAGTCTGGCCTTCACGGGAGGAACGCTCGATGCGGCGCTGCGGGGCACCAGTGCCGGTCCGGATGCGGGCCTCGAAGCCAGCGCCCAGATCCTGCATCCACGGCTCCCCGGCGCCCCGGAAAGCGCCGCGGCATTGCGGGCAGTGCTGACTGCACGCTGGAACGGAAAGCGTCTGCGGGCGAGCGGGCGGATCACCGGTCCGATGGCATCCCCGGCACAGTTCGACGCCGAGCTCCCATTACTCGCCGCCGAGCACGGTCTACCGCGCTGGCAAGGGCGCGAGGCCCTGGAGGGAGGTCTGCGCTGGCACGGCGATATCGAGCCACTGTTCGCGCTCCTTCCGCTCCCGGACCATCTCCTGAGTGGACGCGCCGACCTGGACGCCGCTCTGTCCGGGACGCTATCCCATCCGCTGCTCAGCGGGAAGCTCGCGCTCGCGAACGGTCGCTACGAGCATCTCGTGACCGGGATCGTTCTCGAAGATCTGACTGCGCACGCACGCTTGACCGGCGACGACCGGATCGATCTGCAGCTTCGCGCCGACGACGGCGTGGCCGGTTCTCTGAAAATGACCGGCCAGGCCAGACGACTCCTCTCGGGAGCGCCGGAACTCGACGTCACTGCCCGATTCGAGGATCTCCTCGTCGTTCGAATCGACCCGGCCATTGCGCAGGCATCCGGGGAGCTCCGAATCTCCGGCAATCCGCGGGCCGCCGAGCTAAGCGGACGGATCACGGTGGGGAGAAGCGAGCTCCGCCTGCTCAACACCCTGCCCCCGTCGGTCGCCGATATCGGAGTGGTCCGCTTCAAGGGTGAAGCGCCGCCAGGATCCGCGCCACTCCAGACGCATGCGACGAGCCCGGTCGCCCTGGATCTCGTCGTGCTCGCACCGGGACCGCTCTACATTCGCGGCCGCGGCCTGGAGTCCGAATGGAAAGGAAAGCTTCGCGTGTCGGGAACAGCGGCGAGTCCAATCGTCGCCGGGCGGATCACGGCCAGACGCGGCCGCTTCGAGCTCCTGGGCCACCCATTCGCGCTCGTGAAGGGTGCAGCGCGATTTTCCAGAAACGGTCGATGGGACCCCTTCCTCGACCTTCGACTCGAACGAACCTCCAACGACATCACCGGCCGGATCCTGGTCTCCGGACGCGCATCCCGTCCGAAGCTGACCCTCGCCTCTTCCCCACCGGTGGCGGCCGGCGAAGTCCTGCCCAGGGTACTCTTCGGACGGTCGTCCCGCTCGCTTTCCGCAACCGAAGCGCTCCAGCTCGCGGCGGGGGTCGCGAACCTTCTGCGGGGGCGGCGGAGCACTCTGGACGCTGTGCGGGACGCGCTCGGTGTCGACGTGCTCAGAATCGAGCAAGGCGAGAAACTGGGCGCTACCTTGAATATCGGCCGGTACGTGCGCGAAGGGCTATACATCGGAGCCCGTCAAGGGCTCGGCGGGAGCACGCCTGCCATCGTGGTCGAAGCCCAGATGGGCAAGCGAATCGTGGTCGACGCCGACGTTTCCCAATCGGGAGAGAGCAGTGTCGGCGTTAGCTGGCGAAAGGATTTCTGATACGCCGAGAACAACTTACATATTCACCGGCTAACATCTCAAAAAGTCCGGGCATTGGCAGCACCGCAGCGTGGATAGGGGTAGGTTCTGCCACGACCGTATGCAGCAGGGATGCTGCATCCGAGCCTACAGGGACGTATTCACGGCGTGTCGTGGCAGGACCTATCCCTAGCCGCGCCCGGGCTTATTGAGATGTTACTTCACCGGCTCGAGCTCCTGGAAGATCAGAACCTGCCCGGCGAAGACACGCTCGGACCGTTCGCGATCGGTCTTCGGGCCCGCAACCCGACAGATCTCCAATCCGTCCCTCTTCAAGACGGTATCCCGGCATCGCGGCAAAAGCCAGGAAGTGACCGAGCCACTGTCTGCCATAGAATAGCCATGAAACCCGACGGAAGGATAACCCCATGTCCTCGCTGAGCGCCGAGCAGCTCGCTTTTTTCGACCGGAACGGCTATCTCGTCGTCGGAGACGCGGTGACGCCCGACCTTCTCGCCACCCTCCAGGAGACTTTTGCAGGCTGGGTCGAGGAGAGTCGCAGCCACGACGCGCCGTGGGGAGACACCGCGGATGGGCGGCCGCGTTTCGATCTCGCGCCCGGCCACACTCCCACCAGGCCTGCCCTGCGGAGAGTCAACGCCCCGATCGAGGTCTCGCCCGCCTATCTGGAAGCCACCGCCGACAGCCCGGTCACCGGCTGGGTCGCCCAGCTCGTCGGACCGAACGTGAAGCTTCACCACACGAAGATCAACTCGAAGCTCCCGGGCAGCCACACCGAGGTCAAATGGCACCAGGACTTCCCGTTCACCCCGCATACGAACGACGACATCGTCACCACCCTGCTCATGATCGACGAGGTAACCGACGAGAACGGCCCGCTCGAGGTCGTTCCGGGCTCGCACCGGGGCCCCATTCACGGCCTGTGGCACGGAGGGCGTTTCACCGGAGCGGTCGGCGACGAGGTTGCACGAAGCTGTCGTTCCTCCGCGGTGACCTGCACCGGTCCGGCCGGCGCGGTGTGCCTGATGCACACCCGGCTGCTCCACGGCTCTCCGCCGAACCGATCGGCCCTTCCACGAACCCTTCACATCTCCGTCTACTCCGCGGAAGACGCCGTGGCGTGCTCCCCGAATCCCATGCCCCACCGCTTCGAAGGGACGCTGGTCCGCGGCGAGCGTACCGGACGGGTGCGCACCGTCGCCTACGAGATGGCACTGCCGCAGCTGCCAACCACCGCATCGTTCTTCGACCAGCAGGCGATGCACGAGAAAGGCGCTTGACCTGATAGGAAAGAAGATTACGCGGTACGGATGTCGAGGCGGGCAAGGGGACGGTCGTTGATGGGCCAGTGCAAGGCCGCCGCGGTTAGTCCGAGTATGACGGAGAAGACCCACATCAAGTCGTAGGAGCCGGTCAAGTCATAGATGACGCCGCCAAGCCAGGCCCCGGTGAAGCCCCCGAGCTGATGCCCCAGCATCACCATCCCGAAGAGCATCGAGAAGTAGCGGGTACCGAAGACCTGGACGACGATTCCGCTCGTGAGCGGGACCGTCCCGAGCCACAGCAGACCGAGCACGATACCGAACGCCACCGCCGATCGGTCGGTCATCGGAAACAGCAGGATGCCGACCATGACGACGGCTCGCCCCAGATAGAGGAAGGTGAGAAGACTCTTCTTCCGGTACCTATCGCCGAGGGCGCCGAAGAGATAGGCGCCGGCGATATTGGCAAGCCCGATCACCCCGAAAGCCACGGCACCGACCGACGGGCTCACCCCCCTGTCGGCAAGATAGGCCGGCAAATGAGTGGCAATGAAGGTCACGTGGAACCCGCAGACGAAGAATCCGGCAGTGAGGAGCAGGTAGCCGCGGTGACCGCTAGCCTCCCGGATCGCCTCCCGAATCGATTGCGTCCGTCCCGACACCGAGTGCGGCTGGTCGTCCACGAGCCCGACGGAGAAGACGGAGACGAGGACCATGACCACCGCCAGCACGAGCAGCGTGTCCCGCCAACCCACCATCTCCAGGCCAGCTTGAACGGCCGGCACCATGATAAACATTCCGAGCGAGCCGGAAGCGATCACGGTGCCGAAGACAATCCCCCGGCGACGGTTCGAAACCACCCGGCCGACCGCCCCGAGCACCACCACTTGCGTGGTGCCGGCCAGAGCGAGACCCACCACGAGCCCGAGCGACCCAAGCATCTCCAGACCGGTAACACTCGTGCTCGCCAGCCACAGACCCGTTCCGTAGAGAAGGAAGGCGGCGACAATGACCCGAGCGGCCCCGAGACGATCGGCGGCGAGCCCGACGAGGGGCTGGGACAGCCCGTAGACGAGCGCCTGAACGGCGATGACGAGCCCGAAGTACTGGCGGCCGAGATCGAGCTCGGTCGATACAGGGCGCAGGAACAGACCCAACGACTGCCGAAGCCCGTTCGCCACCAATACGACCACCACCCCACAAGCGAACATCATCCAAGCGCGTCGCGACATCCCTGGCTCCCGATAGAGTTCCCGAACCGAAAGCGGCGCGCATGGGATGACCGCCGCCAATCCGACGTCCAATGCGGACCGAAGCGGCTGATTTTCTCACAAACTCGATGGGCTCCGGCGCCAGTGTGCCTGCCGGAGCGAGTGGTGGATGCAGCGGTCCGAGTCAGTCGGGCTCTGCGGACACCGGATCGATCATCTTGCGGACCTCCGTCACCTTCGTCGCCGGAAAGCCGCTGCGCTCCGCATGCTCGTGAATGAGCTTCTCGTCGTCCGCGATATAGATGCAGAACGTCTTGTCGCCCGCAACGTAGCTGTGCTCCCACTGGATGTTCTTGTTCTCGGCCTTCATCGCCGCCAGCACCCCGTTCGAGGCCTGCGCCGCCTCCCGAAGCTGCCCGCGCTCGAACGTCCCTACGTCCGGAATGGCTCTCTCGATCACGTATCTCGGCATCTCTCACTCCTCCTGACGACAGTGCACCGCCGGCACGTCACGAACCGGTCACATTCGATCCAGGATCTCCCGCACGTTGTCCGGGCTGCCGAGGATCACCGGCACCCGCTGGTGCAAGCGCTCCGGCGGCACATCCTGGATCGGACCCCGGCCAGTGTCAGCAAGCCCTCCTGCGTCGCAGATCACCTTTGCCATCGGGTTGCACTCGTACATGAGGCGGAGCTTCCCCCCCGGCGCCTTGGCGGTCGCCGGATACAGAAATACGCCCCCCTTGAGCAGCACCCGGTGCACATCGGCGACCATCGCGCCCGCGTAGCGGGCCGATACCCCGGCGGCATGGCAAGCCGCGATATAGGCGCGTACCCCCTCGGGAAAGGATTCCAGGTTCGCCTCGTTGACCGAGTACACCTTCCCGCTCGCCGGGATCCTGATGTCATCGGACACCCGCACGAAAGCCCCGATCTCGGGGTCGAGGACGAACATCGCCACCCGCTCGGCGGCCGCCAGGACGAGGACCGTCGACGATCCGTACAGGAAATATCCGGCCGCCTGTTGCGCTCGTCCCGAGGCCAGCCGCTCCGCCTGTTCGCCCGTCTCGCCGAGACGGTAGATGGAGAAGATCGTCCCCACGCTTCCCGCGACCTCGAGATTGCTCGACCCGTCGAGCGGATCGAAGAAGACCGCGAAGCGAGGCGTACCCTCATCCGAGACGCCAGAAGTTCCCCCGGTCGAGATCGACGTCCGAACAAGGTCTTCGTCCTCCTCCGACCCCAAGAGCACGACACCGTCGCGCCCGGCCAGCGACGCCATCATGATGTCGTTGGCGATGACGTCGAGCTTCTGCTGCGGCTCTCCCTGCACGTTTTCCTCGCCGGCCTCGCCGAGCACGTCCTCGAGCCGGGCCCGCCGCAGCTTCGCCGAGATCCGGCGGGCACAGAACGCGAGGTTGCCAACGACAGCGCCAAGCCCAGGGCTCGCGCTCATCTCCACGTGCCGCTCGAGCGTCACGATGTCCGGTTCCGATGCGCTGCCTTTCGAATGAGTCGTCTCGTTCATGATCGAGTGCCTACCCAGATAACTTTCGACGATGGACGTCACGCTCGGGCCGGGACCGTCCGCGCCGCCGCCTGCGGCTTGCCCACGAGCGCCAGTGCGCTCACCGCGGCGATGAGGAAGCCGACCGCGAGCACCAGATACGCGTCCCGAAAGGCGAACATCCTGGCCTGCTCCACGATAACCCGCCCGAGGTACCCCATCGTCAGCACCGACTGCTCGACCGCGTTGACGCCCTGATCGAGCAGAAGCGTCCCGACTCGCTCGCCGAAGATGGCCGTGACGGGATTGTTCCCCGTCTGGGTCGTGGCGAGTTGATCGGCGTGTACCGCGGTCTGATGGGCGAGGGTGAGCGCCAGGCTATTCGTCCCGATTGCGGCCCCGGACATCCGGACAAAATTCATCGTTCCCGCCCCGTAGGGGAGCAGATCTTGTGAGAGATTGCGCAAAGCGCCGGTCTGAAGCGAGGGCATCGCGATGCTGAGCCCGACCCGTCCGAACGCGGCCGAAAGAGCGACGAACCAGAAGCCGCTGTCGATGTCCGTACCGGCGAGAATGACCGACGAGACGCCAAACATGAGCATCCCGGCGGCGATCGGATAGCCTGAACGAGGTTGCTGGGCCAAGTGTCCGCCGAGCGGGAAAATGGGGATCATGATAAGGCCGGTTATCATGATGAGAGCGCCAGCCTTGGACGCGGTATAGTGCAATACCTGCTGGGCAAAGATCGGGAGCACGTAGAGCGAGCCGAACATCCCGACTCCGAACATGAACCCGACCGCGACCGAGATGGTAAAGGTCCGATCGGCAAAGAGCCGCATCTCGAGCAACGGCGCCCGGGTGGTCAGCTCAAGGGTGATGAAGCAAAGCATGGCGCTTGCCGCCAGGAAGAGCAGACCAAAGACCTTCGGCGCGTCCCAACCAAGCCGCAGACCGTTCGATATCGCGGTCAAGAAGCTCGCCATCGCGATTGCGACCAGCACCAGGCTGAACCAGTTCAGTCGGGGGTTGCGCGCACCCGGCAGCTTCCCCGGAAGATAACGCAGCGCCATCAGCGCGGTCAGCACCTGCAATGGAATCGACCAGCCGAAGATGTCCTGCCAGTGGGCGTGATCGACGATGATGCCCCCGATGACCGGTCCGAGCGCTGGCCCGAGAATGAACCCCATCCCATAGATTCCCATCGCCTTGCCGCGCTCCTCGGGCGGAAAGAGAGGAAATATCACGGTCATCGTGAGGGGCTGAAAGAGCCCCGCGCACGCCCCCTGGACGGTGCGCACCGCCACCAGCCCGTAGTAATCCGGCATGAACTGGCCGACCGCGGAGGCGCAGATGAAGACGACGCATGCCGCCACGTAAGTATCGCGAGCCCCGAACTTCGTGACCAGCCAGCCGTTCATGAGCATCATGACCGGCATCGCCGCGAGCGTCGCGGTCGACATCCAGTGAGCCTGGTCCTGACCGATGCCGTAGGCGCCCATGATGTCGGGAATTGCCACGTTTACCATGGTCGAGGAGAGCACGCTCGACATCATGCCGAGGATCACGGTGGTGGTGGCGAACCACTTGTAGCTCGCCCGGCCCCGGAAACGCTCGGGTATGGCCGGATTGTGGTAGACGCTCACGCGGCGGTGCGGCCCTTGCGGGCCGCCTTGATGAGATCCGCGCCCTTCTCGGCGATCATGATAGTCGGCGCATTCGTGTTTCCGGACGTGACATTCGGCATCACCGAGGCATCGACGACCCTCAAACCTTCGATCCCGTGCACCCGTAGCTCGTTGTCGACGACCGCCATCGGATCCTGGCCCATTTTGCAGGTCCCGACGACATGATACGTCGTCTGCCCGTTCCCGCGCGCGAAATCGAGCCATTCCTCATAGCTCTCGACCTCTGGTCCCGGCGTCATCTCGAACGCACGATACGGGTCCATGACCGGACTCTCGACAATCTTCCGCGCTATCTGCATCCCGGCTACGGTGCAGTCTCGGTCGATCGAGTCGGAGAGGAAGTTCGGACGGATCACCGGCGGGTCGGCCGCCTCGGCCGACCGGATGTGGATCGAGCCGCGGGACTCCGGGCGGCACTGTCCGACGGTCACGGTCATCCCTGGCTCGTGATCGAGCCTACGATCAGCCGCGGTGCGGTAGCTCGCATGAGCCATGTGGAACTGCATGTCTGGCGTCTCGAGCTCCGGGCGAGTGCGCACGAAGCCGAATACGATACCGGCGGTCCAGGTCAGGATCCCCCGATGAGTGGTGAAGTACTTCACGATCTCCTTCGCCATGTGCAGACCGCGAGTCTGCTCGTTCAAGGTAATCCGTTTCTTCACTCGCCAGTTGAGCCGCGGCGCAAAATGGTCCCGGTAGTTCTCTCCCACCCCCTCCAGGGGCTGAATGACATCGATGCCATGCTCGCGGAGCAACGCCGGCCGCCCGATCCCGGAACGCTCGAGCATCTGGGGTGACTGCACCGCGCCGCAGGACACGATCACCTCCAGGTTCGCGCGGGCCTCGACCCGCTCGCCATAGACGCTGTAGACGACCCCGAGTGCCCGCTTTCCCTCCAGGAGCACCTTGGAGGTCAACGCTCCGGTCACGATGTGCAGGTTCGGGCGGGCTCGCGCCGGATCGAGAAACGCACGCGCCGTGCTATGGCGTTTACCGTCCCGCTGGGTGATCTGATAGTACCCGAAGCCCTCCTGGTCGCCGCCGTTGTAATCGGGGTTCCGGGGGTACCCGCAGGCCTCGGCAGCCGCGATGAAGGCATCGCAGATCTCGTGACGCTCGTACATGTCGGCCACGTTCAATAGTCCGCCGCGGCCGCGCGCTTCACCTCCTCGCCCCTCGTAATTCTCTGACTTCTTGAAGTACGGGAGCACCGCCTCGTAGGACCAGCCGCGGTTTCCGAGCTGCGCCCAGGTATCGTAATCGAGCGGCTGGCCACGGACGTAGAGCATGCCGTTGATCGAGCTCGACCCGCCAAGCGTCCTACCACGCGGGATCGGGATTGCCCGTCCTTTGACGTTTTCCTCCGGCTCGCTCTCGAAGCGCCAGTTGTAAGTGGACGACTGCAACAGCTTCGAGAAGCCGACCGGCACGTCAATCCACAACGAGCGATCCGGTGGACCTGCCTCGAGCAGCAGGACCGAGACGTCCCGATCCTCGGTGAGGCGATTGGCGAGCACACAGCCCGCCGATCCTCCGCCGACGATGATGTAGTCATAGGTGGCCATGATCCCTCCCCTGGACCCTTTGGGACGCTACGTCCGGGATACCGCGCGAGCAAGGATACTGCATTGACAGGTCGGTCAAAAATGAACGCCCAGCTTCCACAAGCGACAGCGGCCCGGTGCGCACCGGGGAAAAAGGGAACGCCCGCGAGTGCGGGCGTTCGAGGCATGGGCCCAAAAGTACGGGCCGAACATCGCGGGCCGGCAATCCGGCCCTCGCTCAGGCTGTCTTGAGCTGGTCGCGGATCGGCAACGTCCGGATCCGCTTGCCCGTCGCCGCGTAGATCGCGTTGACGAGCGCCGGCGCGTAGGGCGGCACTCCGGGCTCGCCCACCCCACACGGCCTCAGGTGGGTGTAATCCTCGATGATGTGCACCTTCACGTCGAGCGGCGAATCGGTGACCCGGGAGACCGGATAGTCGTGGAAGTTACTCTGGTCCACCGCCCCGGTCGTGGTCGTGATCTTCCCCATTCGCGCAACGGTGTTGCCGTAGACGCAGGCGCCCTCGATCTGCTTCCTGATCCCTTCGGGGTTGACGTAGCGCCCGCAGTCGATCGCCACGTCCACCTGCGGGATCTGCAGATCCCCGCTGTCGCTCACCACGACATGCACCGCGGTCGCCACGTAGCTGTGAAAGGCACGATGGCAAGCAAGTCCGATCCCGTGGCCGTTCGGCAGCTCGCGCCCGTAACCGGCCTTCTTCGCCACCGTCCGCAGCGCATTCGAGAGCCTGACCGGCATGATTGGCCAGTCGTCGATCGAGTCACCGTAGTTCCAGTACTTCTTCACCCCGTCGGCGGCCAGGTCCATCTTCTCGGCGTCACCGATCAGCTCGAGCAACACCTCGAGCGGATCTCGCCCGGCCGCGGCAGCCACCTCGTTCGCGAACGCGTTCATCCCGAAGGCATGCTGGATGTTGTTCACCGAGCGGTACCAACCGACCCGGATCATCACATCCGCCTCACCGTTCTCGATGTTGATGTTCGGAACGTTGTTGTAGGGGAGATCGACCAGCCCGAGGCCATACTCGATCCCGAACCCGGTCTTCTGTGCCGGATTCCAGAGCCCGAGGATCGACGGC
>Ga0114931_10005338_pt1 | contig 15870 bp, 11 predicted proteins | sample 2SBtaG_FD_89579 | JGI IMG/M metagenome (GOLD analysis project Ga0114931, IMG submission 89579) | Deep subsurface microbial communities from Kolumbo volcano to uncover new lineages of life (NeLLi) - 2SBTROV14_V59a metaG | ecosystem: Environmental > Aquatic > Marine > Volcanic | place: Kolumbo...
AATCAGTGCTTGCAAAGGCGCCTAAAACTGCGAAATAATCACCCCGTCTGAAGCGCTGAAACCGCGCCCCGCCGTGGCGCCTTTAGGGCGATCATCGGTGGCTCCATTAGCTGATCAGTGACACGCTTCGAAGCGATTAGCATCGATACGCCTGAAATCGGTTTCGACATCACCGTTCCTGGCCTGCAATTCCAGGAGAGAATTTTCGAAATACCGAGCGACGTAATCAAAGGCCTCATTCAAATAAGCATGCCGTTCTCGGTCGGTGAAATCCTGTTTGATCCTGAGATTACTGGACCGCGGACCTGATGGGGTAGGAGTGTCCGTGCCTTCAGTGTTACCGGAAGGCGTAACCGTTGTGGTGCCACTACCCAGCGACTCTGCAGCTTGGCGAACTGCTCGAGAAACCTCGAGGAATCCGTCGTCCAGTGTTGCGTGTTTGACTACGGGCCTCCCGTCTGTCGGCACTGCCATAAGCTTGCCGAAGGGCGCACCATGCCAGTCGCAGGGACGTAGGATGACCGGGATGACGCGCGCACTTTCTTGTTCGTGGCGCTCCATTGCGCGATTCATCTCGACGTCGTAGCAATAGTTAGAGGCAAGGAAGTCAGCACTGACCAAGAGCAGGATGATATCTGCGGCATCAAGCTGAGCGCTGATCTGGCCATGCAACTCCTCTCCAGGGCCGATTCGACGATCGTGCCAAGTGGTGATCACTTCCTGACGGCGAAGTCCAGCGAGGTGCTTTTCCAGCTCATCCCGGAGTGCCTCGTCGGTATGTGAATAGGACATAAACACACTGGTCATAGGTGGTCGCCTCTCTCACCCTTCTCCCGCAGATTGTCAGACTGAGGCATCGTGAGCAAACACCACCGCCTGATGCCATGGCTAATGCGCGAAGTTCCACCAAAGATCGGAAACCCCACAACGGCGCCTATAACTCACTGATTAGCTGGGGTTTCCTTCGATCCGGACGTCATGCGGGCAAATTCTCCTGGCCTTATTGTGCCAATTCTACTAGCATTTGACCAAATCTACACGTACCAATTGGACAAGTCTGATCACCAATTCCGTTAAGAGAGGAGCATGGATGAGGCAGCACACAACAGCCGTTCGAGTCGTTGCCTGGGAGCGAATTGATGGTTGAATACCGCTGGCTATCTGTCGACGAGATCGCTGCGTATTTGGGCATCAAGCGCGACACCGTTTACAAGTGGATCGAGCGCAAAAGCATGCCGGCCCACAAGGTTGGGCGACTTTGGAAGTTCAAGGTCTTGGAAGTAGACGAGTGGGTTCGCGCTGGTAGCGCTGCTGGCGACGTCTCCAATGAAGGGGTTAATGAGAAGAGCTGATGAGTTTGAAGATTCACGCACATGACTTTCAGTGGTCCTTTGTTCATCGAACCAAGGCCAATCGAAATGTTGATGATGCTTGGCTACGAACCGAAAACGCTAGCTATTTCTTTTTATCTTGGACATCCAGGCGAGTGGTGCCAACACAGATAAACGAACGAAGGACGGCGCAATGAAAGCCACGGAAGCAAAGTTCCTGGATTTCTTGAAGAAGTCGCCGCAATTCGTCATTCCAATCTATCAGCGCACCTATTCATGGACTGAGAGGGAGTGTCGTCAGCTCTGGGACGATATTCTTCGTACCGGCCGCAGTGAAGCGGTTTCCGCCCATTTTGTCGGTTCCATCGTCTACATCGAAAAAGGTCTTTACCAGGTATCCAGTCAGTCTCCTCTTCTCGTGATCGACGGTCAGCAAAGACTGACCACGGTCACATTGATCCTCTAAGCTTTAGCACGACACTTGGGGTATAGTGAGCCAGTAGATGGGTTCTCGGCGAAGAAGCTCCGGAGCTACTACCTGCTTAATCCCTTAGAGGATGGAGAGCGTGGATTCAAACTGTTGCTTACACAAACAGACAAGGAAAGTCTTCTGGCCTTGGTACAGCAGAAGGGACAACCCATTGACCACTCTCTGCGTATAAACGAGAACTTTGTTTTCTTTGAGGACCAAGTTAAGCATCTCGGAACCGATCTTGAGGCGTTCTGCCAGGGCCTTGCAAAATTAGTCATCGTAGACATTGCGCTGAGCAGGGACCAAGACAATCCGCAGCTGATCTTTGAAAGCATGAACTCGACCGGTCGCGAGCTCAGCCAGGCTGACTTAATCCGTAATTTTATCTTGATGGGCCTTGAGCCGGCGCACCAAACACGTCTGTATCAAGACCACTGGCGTCCCATGGAAGTGGATTTCGGTCAGGAAGGCTACGGATCGCATTTTGATAGCTTCATGCGGCACTACTTGACATTGAAGACAGGGGAAATACCCAATGTCCGTGCGGTGTGCGAGGCATTCAAAGCCCATGCAAGAACGCCAGATGTTGCAGCTGGTGGCGTGGATGCCATGGTCGCAGATATTCATGCCTTTGCTGGCTACTACTGCGCGATGGCATTGGGTAAGGAAAACAATAAGAAACTAGCCGAGGCATTTCGCGATCTTCGTGAGCTAAAGGTGGATGTCGCGTACCCATTCTTGCTCGAGCTCTACGACGATTTCATTAATGAGAAGCTGGATAGGGCCGACTTCGAGGCGGCTATTCGGCTGGTTGAGGCTTATGTGTTCCGCAGAGCTGTGTGTGCGATTCCCACCAATTCGCTCAACAAGACGTTTGCCACATTTAGCAAGTCACTTCGCAAAGAACGGTACTTGGAGAGCATTCAAGCGCACCTGCTTAGATTGCCTTCATACCGTCGATTCCCTGGAGACGAAGAGTTCAAGCGGGAACTAGCAGTACGCGACCTCTATAACTTTCCGCGGCGAAGCTATTGGTTGCGACGCCTCGAAAATCATGGACGGAAAGAACGTGTTCCAGTCGACGAATACACCGTTGAACACATTCTTCCTCAGAATGAGAATTTGTCTGCTAAGTGGCAGGAAGAACTCGGGCCCGATTGGCAACGTATCAGAGAGACCTGCTTGCACACCCTCGGAAATCTCACACTTACTGGATACAACTCGGAATACAGCGATCGCCCCTTTGCCGAAAAGCGTGACATGAATGGCGGCTTCCAAGAGAGTCCCTTGAAGCTGAATGAAGGTTTGGGGACGCTCGAGGCCTGGAATGAGGTAGCCATCAAGACGCGTGCCGAGCAGCTCGCAAAAATGGCTGCAGGCGTCTGGGCGATACCTTCACTGCCAGCTGATATTCTCGAGTCATACCGTTCCCGCGGCGAGAAGAAAGGGGGGTACACCATCAATGATCATCTCCATCTGGAGGCGAGCTCACCCATGCGGCCTTTGTTCGATGATTTCCGCAAAGAGGTGCTGGCACTGGACCCCTGCGTCACGGAGGAGTTTTTAAAGCTCTACGTGGCATACAAGGCAGAGACCAACTTCGTGGATATCGTCCCGCAAAAGAGTCGACTACGCCTTTCGCTCAACATGCAGTTTCATGAATTGCACGATCCAAGGGGGTTGGCTAAGGATGTTACCAGCCTCGGTCGGTGGGGCAATGGTGATGCGGAAGTGGGTCTTAATAAAGCCGAGGACTTACCTTACATCATGGGCTTGGTGCGTCAGGCGTTTGAAAAGCAGATGGCTGAGACCGGGAGTGAAGTATGAGGAAGTTGTATCGATGATTCGCAAATATCCTGTGCTTAAAAGAGCTATCAACGGGCCCGTGCAATTCAATTACCTTGGAGCAGTGGGACTCAACACGAACGGTCCTGAGTGCAGACCTAGCAAACGCATAAATCAGGGGAATAAGAAATGAAAACGCTTCAAGCCTGTAAGCCACGGCAGGCCGTCCGCGACGGCACAGCCGATTTTGTAGTAAATCTTGCTGATCTGCCGAGGCTTACCGAAGAAGAGGCCAGGGAATTTCTGGATTCCAATGTGCTCACGTCCGGGATGGAGCTGCTTCTCATGCAGGCCTTCTCGCGCCTCGCTGGAAAGGGTTCCGCAAGTGGTATTTACAAACTCTCAGAATCAATGGGTGGCGGTAAAACCCAGAGCATGATTGTGGCCGGAATACTTGCCCGATTCCCTCATCTTGCCTCAGTGCTTCCTTTCCAAAAAGCGCTTCCAGACGTCACACCAGATGTTGTCGCGTCCTTTACAGGCCGTGCTACTGATAAAAAGGTATGGGTAAGCCTAGGGAAAGCCCTGGGGGCTGATCTGCCTTCAGATCGGGCGCCATCGGAAGAAGAGTGGCGGGACCTGCTTAAAGACCGCGCAGCTCTGATCCTCCTTGATGAACTGGCATTCTATCTTGTCCATGCGGCAAGCCAAGGCAGTAAAGAGGAAGGGACTAGAGCAGCCACGCTGGCCAGCATCGCAATGACCACTCTGTTCGGTGCCATAAGGGATTACAAAGAATGCCGGCGTTGCGTGATCGTCATAGCTGATCTGCAGAAGGACTGGGAACAAGGCGCCGATGAGCTCGCTCGGATCATGAAATCTAATGAGACGCTGGGCGGCACAATGCAGAGCGTCAACAACGAGATGTCCAAGGGTGCGCAGACTATTGCGCCCGTAGACAACACCAAAGACGAGCTCTATGCGATCCTTCGAAAGCGTCTATTCAAGGATATCGAGGCATCCGAGAAGGACGTTGAGGCTGTGGCGGATGCCTATAAGGCTGAGATGAAGACCGCGAGTGCGGTAATCGAAAGGCCCACCATGGCAATCCGAGAAGAGATTCTGGTCTCTTATCCATTCCACTTTTCTACCAAGCATCTCATCGGATCGTTCAATGACAATCCGGGTTTTCAGAAGACTAGAGATGTAATACGACTAATGGCGACTATCGTTCGCGGCCTTTGGGAGAAAGGAGAGGATGTGGTAAGCCAACATCAGCTTCTTTCTCTCGAAACGGCGGATCTCAATGACGCCAACGTTTCGAGTCGTTTCATAGAAATCAGAAAGTCCTTGCAGGATGCTCTTCAGACCGATATCGCCAATGCCGGTACATCCCATTCCGAAAGTCTGGATGCGGAGACAGACGGATTGGCAAGTCGCTGTGCCCGATGGATTTATTCCGCCTCACTCTCTGAGATACATCCGCGCGGACTTACCGATGCGGAACTGGCTGAATACCTGATAGCACCCGGGCAATCTATCAGCGGGATGCAGGATGCACTGAAGAAGATATATGACACCTGTTGGTACATCGAACAGACCAAATCCGGCCGCTATTTTTTCCACCGCCAAAAGAACCTGAACGCCCAGGTCAATAGCTACGCCAAGACTTGTACGCACGTGGACCGGGATGAGCAAATCGAGAACAAGCTCACCGAGATGTTTCAACCCAAGGATAAGCGGTGTTACCAAAAGGTGGCTGTCCTGCCTGCCCTCGACAAGGTGCAATTGGAGCGAGACAAAACGACGTTGGTTGTCTGTAAGCCGGATACCGACATCCAGACTTTTTTCAAAGGCGAGAAGTACAAGAACCGGGTGGCTTTCCTGACGGCAGTCGATCAAACCGGCATCTTTAACGTCAACAAGAAGGCTGAGCGCCTGTGGGCCATCAGCCAGGTTGTTAAAGACCTCACTTCGGAAGATACCCAATACAAGAAAGCGAGGGAGACTCAGACTGAATACCAGACGGAGCTTTTTATTGTCCTGAAAGGGGTATTTAACAAATTCCACTACCCCTTGGTCGATGATGAGCAGGAAACTGCGCTGGTCTCAACCACATTACTTGACGGTTATGTGGACGAAAAGACCGGTTACCATATCAAGTACCGTAACGAGGAGGCCTCCAAGGGAGAGTTTGTCGTTGAGGCAACCCTACGTGATGCAAACAAATTCCAGGTCTTCACCCCTGGCCCCAACGAGGACAAGGTCAAGGTTTATCAACCCTTGCGAAATCGAATAGAAACCTTCTTGTTTCCTTCCACTGGCCGTACGACCTGGGAACAGATCAAGGATGGCGCAGCATCGCGGGGCCATATGATCTGGACGGAGCCAAACACTTTCGAACAGGTGCGTGAGGCCCTGCTCACTGCTGGCGAATGGCGTGAGGATGCAGGTCAGATCCAAAAGCCACCGTTCGAAGAGGTCACCGGCGTCACTATTGAGTACTCGCGAGACAAGGAAACAGGTGAGATAACTACCACCGATATCAAGCTATCTCATGCTGACCAGTTATTTTTCCGCGTGGATGCAGGTGAGTGGAAGGTATCTAGCGCCGAAGAACCGGTAGTTACCGACGCAATGCTTGTTGAGTTTAAAGCGGTTGATTCGACAAGTCAGAACAAGGAAGGAAAGATCTATCGTATCGAAAACACAATCGATCTGTTTCATGATTTTGTAGCCTCGCCTAATCCTGGGCATCAGGTCCTGAAAGTCAAAGTTGTTCCACCGCTCTCCAAACTGCTGTACACCACGGATGGAACGGACCCGGCCAACAATGGTCAGCCCTACCAGAAGCCCGGGATTGAAGCGGCGGAAGGGGCTACGATCCGCATCTATGCCGAAAACGGCAGTGTGCACCGGGAAATCAGCATCCAGGTGCCGAAACAGAAGGACAAGGATGCGGGCAAGGCCACGATCGATCCGAACAAACCGGCAACGGTGAACGGCAAGGCCTTCAAGCTGGTTACCCGTTCAGATAGCTATAAATTCCTGAGCAGTCTCCCCGAAGGCTCACATCTTCAGATGGTACAGGCCAAAGTGACTTTGGCCAGCACCGACAACACAGTCACCCTGACCTGGGACCGCAAGACTCTACTGGATCCGGCGCGTGCCCAAACGGCCTTTGAATTCCTCGACAAGGAAGTGCCTGAAGGTGAATGGTCCTTGCGATTCGATCAATTGCACTTTGCCACAGGTAAAGACCTGCAGTAGTGGCAGGTGGATTCCAGCACCAAAATCGAGCCGGGGCTGATCACGCAATGAGCAAGCATCCCTTTCACGATTTCGGAGTCGTTGACGAACAGGGCGATGCTTTCGAATTTTACTACGGCACCGGTCAAGCGGCTGAATGTCGACTCGAAGCAGTGATTCAAACCGAACGGGGGCCAAAACGCACCGAAATGGCCGTAGTCCCGGCGGCACTTTGGCGCAAGGTGAGTGTTCGTGCGGTGCGGGAACTGTCCACCGGTATGGGTGAGGAGGAACGCACTCGCAAAGCACCAACCATCAAAACCGGCAGCAACCGGCTGGGACCGCTTATCGGGCGGGAGCTGGCGGTATTGCTATGGGCCGTTATGGAAGAGGGCGGTGAAACGCGCGTCGAGGGCATATTGCACGGCTGGCGTGAATTGGCGCGGGAGGAACGCTGGTGGTTGTTTGCAAAGGGCACTGCACCAGGTCAGCACGCCGGTGCGGGTTGGCGTCGGGCGCTCTTTCACGGCCTGTCTGAGCCGGGTGACTCCCGTTCAGTTGAGGCTAATGTCGCGGAAAAAAAAAGTCCACAGAATACGCAGTCCCAACAGAACACTCAGCCGAACAGGAAACAAAGCCGCGTAGTGACGAGGAAAAAACAAACGCGGGAGACAAGCGAGGTGTCCAGTTCGAGCCAGAGCAAAGCAAGACCAAAAAGCACAAGGAAGAGGGCCGAAAAGGCACCAGCAAGAAAACAGACCAGGACGGCAGTGAGAAAGAAGAAGGCGCTCTAGACAAAGAGAGCTCACAACTGGACCTATTTTGATATGAGCAAAAAATCGTTTCTCGAAGTTCAATTTCCTATAGCGCCGCTTTCACTTGAAAGCTACATTGAACGATTACCTTATGTCGGCAAACCACTTAATAGTCTTGGCAAGTGGTGGGGTAGTAAACCTTTAGTACTAACCCGTGCCATCATACTTGGCACTGTTTTCCCCTCGTCTAACGATCCCGATCGTTGGGCAGATGACCTAGATATCTTTCTCAAGTGTATGTGCCTGGACAACGCCGGCATGTGGAAGCGCAAAACAAAAGCCTTACCGGCGAGTAAATGTTATCCGCTCGCAACAATCGAAGAGCGAGAGGCACTTTTCGATGGAGAAGAACGTTGGCGGCGAGGGGCAGACCGGGCCCTAAAAACAGATCTGGAGAAAAAGGTTTTTTATACCCTGGGGCATACCGATCAACGTGAATACTGTTGCCGAGTAGAGGAGATCGACGGACCACCAGAAGAATCCTGGCCGGAGATCAATGCCTATCTCAATACATCAGCATCCAGCTTGTCTGAGCTAGTGCAACAGTTGTCCGAACAACACTTTGGAGAACGACTGACGGTTGGTGATGCTTTTAGTGGCATGGGCTCGATACCCTTTGAGGCGGGTGAGCTAGGATGCGATGTGTATGCAGCAGATCTTAATCCAGTTGCGTGTCTGCTGACGTGGGGTGCTCTCAATATCATCGGTGGAACAGACGAATTCCGAGAGAAAGTCCACGCTGAGCAGAAGCGTATCTATGACCAAGTCGATGCCTGGATTATGGCGCATGGGTTTGAATCCAGTGAGGAGGGGTGGCGCGCTGAAGCCTATCTCTACTGTGTGGAAATCGAAGTCCCTGAATGGGATGGTTGGCGAATCCCTATTTGCCCGAGCTGGGTGATTGCTCCTAAACCAAAAACCTGGGTAGAACTCGTACCAATAGAAGAGGAAAAACGCTTCGGGTTTCGGGTACACAACGCTGGCGCGGGTTATGCGAAGGCAGACAAGGGCACCAAGCAGGGAAGAGACGTCGTTCTGCCGCAACCGTTGCGAGAACTTTTTAAACGTGATGGCCGGCTTCAACAGATGCCTCCAACCATTCCATACAATCAGTTGGTCCAGAATGCGGGTGGCCTAAGGCAATGGGGAAAGTCGGATTTCATGCCTCGCCCGGGTGATGTGTTGCAGGAGCGTCTTTATTGCATTCGATGGAGAAAACCCAGCTGGGTAGATGAACGTGGCCGCGATCGGAGAGGTGATCTTGTATATCGGGAACCTCGTAGCCACGATTTGGATATAGAAGAGGAGGTAGTAAGCAAGCTGTCGGACGTGTTTGACGAATGGCAACAGGCGGGATGGATACCCAGCTGGCGGATAGAGCCAGGCGAGAAAACGGATGAACCGATTCGTACCCGAGGGTGGAGTTATTGGCATCATTTGTATACTCCCAGGCAGCTTCTAACACTAGGTAGGTATTCTTGTGAGATTGCTAGTTGTGAAGATAAAGTGAGAGGTGCGGTTATTTTAGCACTCGGGAGATTAGTAGAAGCGAATGCACGCCTAACAAGATGGAAGCCCACAGATGGTGGTGGTGTGGGGGGTACTGTCTCAGTTTATTACAATCAAGCGTTAAATACATTTTACAATTATGCTTCTCGGAGCTGGAAGCACCTAGCATTTCAGGCGCAGCCGCAGCATCAACGATTTCCAATCCTTCAAAGAAAGTCAGTCACAGTTTCAGATGCACGAGAAACTAACTTTTCATGTAATTTGTGGATTACCGATCCTCCCTATGCTGATGCAGTTAACTATGAGGAACTTTCTGAATTATTTCTTACTTGGTACGTTCCACACATAAAGGCAGTATTTCCAGATTGGTATACAGACTCTATGCGGGCGCGAGCAGTAAAAGGGAATGATGCGCCTTTTCGTGTAGCTATGGCAGATTGCTATAGACGCTTGGCGGACAAGATGCCAGATAATGGCATGCAAGTCTTGATGTTTACCCATAAGTCGACAGATGTCTGGGAAGACCTAGCCCTAATCATGTGGTCAGCAGGTCTTCAAGTTAAGCAGGTTTGGAGTATTGCGACAGAAACACCAGGAGCAGGAATAAGGCAAGGGAGCTATGTTCAAGCGACCTACAACATGGTCCTTCGTAAACGCACTAGCGATACAGTCGGTTTTACTGATTTCATAACACCACAAGTTAATAGACGGGTTAAAGAAGTGATCACCCGTATGCGTGAAAGCCAGATCGAGGGCGGTCTAGCACGTTGCGGTTACACCGACACGGATTACCTGTTAGCCGCTCAGGCTACGGCCGCAGAGGTGGTGACAGGCTACGCCAGCATTGATGGGGTGGATCTGGAGGCCGAGCTTCACACGTCCAATGCCGAGAGAGGAAGATCAGCGCTCCGGTCACTCATGGAAAACGCCAAGCGTACAGCGACTGATTTCCTGGTGCCGCCTGCTATGGATCGGGCATTGAAAAAGATTAGTGGGGCGGATGCCTATCAGTTCTGGCGCGAATTCAGCGCCGAAGAAAAATTCATCCTGAAGGGGCTGGAACAAGAGGCGGACGGGCTGTTTAAGATTGGCGCGTTCCAGGACCTGGGTCGCGCCTATGGGTTATCCGACTATGAAAGCCTGATGGGACCCACAAAAGCTAATGATACCCGCACCAAGTTACCTGAAGAGCTTCCACGTCCTGACGCGGTCCGCTACGAGGACGTGCCTGCATCAGATCGTTCCCAGTGGCGCTACTCGCCAACACGGCATGTTTATCACGCGTTGAAGCTGCTGGAAGGTGGCGCGGATGCCGAGCGAGCTGTGAAGCACCTCGTTGATAGTACTGATTTCTGGAATATCCGCACCACACGCCTTGCGGTGATCCTTGCCTACCTGAAGGAAACCACTGCAACAATCCCCCACTGGGAGCTATACCATGATTCCCTTACGTCGCTGGAAATTGGTGTGGAGCACTGGAAAGCATGATTGAAACAATCGCTACCGCGCTAAAGGGCCTTGCGACGATGGTAGAGTTTCCATATGGGCTTGTATAGGTATAGTTCCCGTCGGAGTAGTTTGTACGAGGAGTTCTTAAAAAAACGCCTTAATGGAGCCCATTGCTACGACCGGATTGCCGGGTACTTTCAGAGCAGTCTACTGGAGCTGGCTACAGAAGAGTTTGCCAAAATACCGAGAGTTAGGATTGTCTGTAACACAGAAGTAAGCGCGGATGATGTCAAAACTGTCCGCATGGCAACTGGCAGCCGCAGAAAGGAACTTGAGGAAAGCCTGTTAAGGCTTGTCTGGAACTCTGGGCATTTTGCGCACTTGGTCGATGTTCATGGCCATGCGGCGCAGGACCGGCTTTCAGTTCTCCACCACCTGATTACTTCATCGGGCAAGGCTGGTCGTCTGTTTGAGGTCCGTATTGTCCCGGATTCGGAGTTCGGTTTTGTCCACGGAAAAGGTGGAGTCATCGAGGGAGCTTCCGGGCGAACATCCTTTATTGGAAGTGCCAACGACAGCGCTCGTGCATGGACAAAGAACTACGAACTTGTCTGGGAAGACGATAGCGAAGAAGGAGTAGTCTGGCTCCAGGAAGAATTTGATGCGCTCTGGGAGAAAGCGTTTCCGCTCTCCGAATTCATCGTCAAACAGATCGGTCGCCTTTCTAAGCGCACTGTTCTTGAGCACGTGGGCCCCTGGAGGCAGGAGCCACAGCCAGAGCCCTTACTCGCTGAAGTTCCCACGGCGACCGAATTATTTGGCTTCTGGGATCATCAAAAATACTTTATCAATCTTGCCTTTAAGGAGCATTTGAAATACCGCGAAGAATCGCAACGAGGGGCACGTTTTCTTTTGTGTGACGGTGTAGGCCTTGGAAAGACCCTGCAGTTAGGAGCGGTAGCAAAGCTGATCGGGACGCTGGATCCACTGCCAATCCTTATACTCGCGCCAAAGCCATTGCTGGAGCAATGGCAGGAAGAGCTACTACTCAAGCTCAATGTGCCGTCTGCCCGATGGGACAAGGGCGGGTGGATTACGGAGCGAGACGAATATCATCCCGCCCTGTTAGATAAGTCGACGAACTGTCCACGGAAAGTCGGGATTGTTTCTACATCTGCAATTATAAGCGCACCGAGGAGTGCAAGAAACCAAGCCTTGGTAGATCAACTTCTGGAAAAGCGATTTTCCTGCGCGATCTGGGATGAGGCACACAAGATCAGACGAGGAAACCTCGCCCCTACGAACGTTTATAGCCCTCCGGAAAAGAAATTGCTTTACAAGTTCGCGGAGTGCCTGGGTGGTCAGGCTAAGACTATGCTTTTAGCAACCGCAACGCCGGTTCAGCTTCATCCAATGGAGCTTTGGGATCTTCTGTATATCCTCTCCGTGGGCAACCCACAGGTATTGGGCGGAGAAAATGCTTTATGGCGTGCTGCGGATAGCCCGAGGATATTCGATATCGTCGCTGGTCGATTGGAGGTCGGGAGACTCTACGAAAAGTGGCAGTACTGGCGCGATCCGTTACCGTCGCCGCTGGATGCCAAAACGGATGTTTTTGATTGGATCCGGCAGGATCTGGGTTTGACGCTTACGGATGACCAGGCAACCAACGCGGATCTGGATAGCATAGATCCGTCACGAAAAATCGATCTCGATTTTCTCGAGCTGCGAGAAGTTAATCCTTTTACACAGCGCGTTATCAAGCGTACCAGGGATCGCCTCGAAGAGGAGGGGAAACTAGTAAAGATTGAGATGGTGCCCTTCGGGGACGGGCAGCCGATTCTTTGCTCACACAGCATGGAACAAGCGTTCGAGTTGGCGTCGGATTTTGCAAAAGCGCTCAACCAGCGGGTAAAGGCGAGCGGATTTATAAAAACTTTGCTGCAGCGACGCGTAGGAAGTTCACTCGTTGCGGGCCTGAAAACCACACAAAAAATGCTAAAAGGCGGCGGGCTGGAAGAGGAGGAAGATCCCAACGAAGACGCCGAATCGATATATCCCTTGACCCAGGAAGAGATGGGTTTACTCCAACGGCTGGAAGAGCACTTAGCACGTCATCTTGAACGTGAAGACGATCCCAAGTTCGACCGGGTCCGTCAAGTGTTATTCAGAAAGTTTGAAGATGTGTTCTGGTTGGATCGTGGCGTTCTTATTTTTAGTCAGTTCTACGATTCTGCTTATGCGCTTTGCGAGTATCTGTCTCAGCATGTCGAAGACTCCATTGGCCTATATGCTAACTCGAGTGCGAGCAAAATATTCGAGAATGGTGAGGTTCATAGCGTTGAGCGTGGTCTTCTTAAGGAAAAGGTCACGCAGGGTCGCCTTAAATTATTGGTTGGGACAGATGCCGCAAGCACAGGGCTTAATCTTCAGCGACTAGGCTGTTTGATTAATCTTGATCTTCCATGGAACCCCACAGTACTCGAGCAACGGAAGGGACGAGTGCAACGGGGAACCATCGCTAAGCGGATCCCGTTTTATAACATGCGGTATGACAAAGGCGTGGAACAAAGACTGTTTCAGACACTTTCTGATCGGATTCAAGAGATTACAGCGATTTTCGGCACGATTCCGGACTTTATTGTCGATCAATGGGTCCAGGATATGTTGGATGACAGGGAATGGGACGAGAATACCGTGCTGACCGTGATCGCTGACCAGCAGGAGAATCCATTTTCTCTCAAAGAAACGACTGAATCGTTGGAAGAAGACTGGGACGCCACGGAAGAAGTACTGAATGAGACAATAGCTTTTAGGGAACTGCTTGAAGGTTGGTGAACTTAGGCGAACATCGATAATTTCGTTACAGGATATTCAGACAAATGGTGGAGTAGGTATGGAAAAGCGGTGGCCAAAGGCCGGAGAAAAACTTGTCCATAAATTTAGAAAGAAGTCGGGTGAGGTTGTTGCAGAAATCGTTTCGGTGGACAGGAAGACCGGATCGGTAAAGGTGCGCATTGGGAAGGAGGTGTTTCCATCCCTGTCTTCGGCCGCTCAAGCGGTATCCGGCGCCTCCTCCAATGGTTGGGTTTATTGGGGCCTGAAAAAGCAAAAGCCATCTGCCGGGACGAATTGACAGATGTCCGGCATACTATTGTTATTTCCCTTGAAGCCATTCTAGGTATCTGTGAGTTACATCATTCCATCGGATATCTCCCGCCTTGCTCTTTCCGGTGCGCATCAACCGGAAATCGAAACACTTCGCACCTTAAAAAAAGAGCTACCAAATGACTACACGGTGTTTCACGGCGTTCATTGGACGCGTGAGTACAAAGGGTGGACGCACTTTGGAGAGATAGACTTTGTTGTACTGAACCGCTCCGGAGATCTGTTGTTCATCGAACAAAAGAATGGAGCACTTAATGAGAATGAAGGTGGACTGCGCAAAGATTACCAAGACGGTGCCAAAAGCCCGATCGATCAGGTCCATCGGTCGATCGGCAAGGTAAGAGAAAAATTTCAATGGCGGCATGGTAAGCAACGGCCGCTACAAGTCGACTATCTCGTCTACCTTCCCGATTATCGGGTCAGGGACCTGAATGCAGCCGGGTTGGATGCGTCACGTGTCGTCGATGCCCTTCATGCCGATTCTCTGTCCGATCGAATCCAGGAGCTGTTGGGTGCAGGTGTTTCCGCTGGTGATGGTTGGTACGACAAGGTCCATGAATTCTTTTGTCAGACCTTCGAGGTGGTACCGGATATTCAGGCGCACAGGGATTCACATGAACGCACATTCGTTCGGCAGGTTGGTCCTGTTGCCGCCGTACTAACCAATCTAGAGATGACGCCGTTTCGGCTGCGGTTTGCAGGGACCGCCGGAAGTGGCAAGAGTCTGGTCGCCAAGCATTTTTTTGCGCGGGCTTCCGGAGAGGGTAAGAAGGTCCTGTTGACCTGTTTCAACAGGCCCCTTGCCGAGCGGCTTAAAAGCCGGGCTCCACGAAACGGCCTTGTTGATACTTTTCACGGGTTCTGCATTGAGTTTTTAAAGAGTAAGGGGTGGGCGCCGAATTTTGAGCAGGCTGATGTGGATCCGGAATTCTGGCGGCGGATTCCGGAGTTGGTAACTGCAGAGCGAATCCCCGATGAGGGGCTTTTCGACTCGTTGATAGTCGATGAAGGTCAGGACTTTGATCAGGAATGGCTTGAAATTCTGAGGCTGTTCCTACGCGACGATGCAGATATTTTGTGGCTTGAAGACCCCGATCAGAATCTGCAGGGGAAGCCGTCTATCGTTACCGAGGGCTTTGTAGGGTACCGGTGTCCGGTTAACTACCGTAGTCCGGAATCCATCGCCCGCTTTATCCGCAACACACTGCCCTTTGATTTCGAGGCGGGTAATGACCTGCCAGGGATGGGAGTGGGTGTTCATGGATATGAGAAAAGCGAGGAGCAACCAAAAGCGGTCGCGAAAATTGTTCAGGACCTGGTTCGCCGCGGGTTCTCGCACGATGACATGGTGATTGTTACCTGCCACGGAGCACGCAACTCAGTATTCAGTGATATCGAACAGGTCGGCGGTATCAGGCTTCGCCGTTTTACCGGGGAGTACGACTCCCAGGGAAACCAGGTTCTGACCGATGGGCAACTGACCTTCGACAGTATTTATCGGTTCAAGGGCCAGGAAGCGCCGGCGGTTATCTTGGTCGATGTCGATCCGCATAGTGATCGAATCGACAGGGAGGAACGGCGGCTTTATTGCGGCATGACTCGTGCGACGGTCAGGCTCGACATGGTTGTTTGCACTGGCAACGCCGAAAATCGTCGATTTCTAGAGGTATAGAGGGGGCTGAAGGTACAATCGTCTGTCCACTGAAAACGAACGAGAGTATGGGTAAATATCATGGTTAAGAAAAAATCGTATTTGGTGGCACTTGATGTTTTCGGGTTCGATAAGGTGGAACCTGCAATATTGGCGGCTTTAGTGACAGAGGATCCCGTATGGTACAAATATTCGAACGAACTGTATGATATTGTTATAAGACAATATTACGGATAATCTGTTCGGCAATGACAAACGTCATACAACCTTTCCATTGGTTCTGACAAATTAACGGCCACAGATTGATAGAATAGAAGATATGGATACTTACAAACGACATCGTTTTCCACCCGCGGTGATCAGCTACGCTGTCTGGTTGTACTACCGCTTCAATCTCAGTCATCGAGATATAGAAGACCTACTGGCAGAACGCGGGATTAT
>Ga0114931_10005339_pt1 | contig 15868 bp, 17 predicted proteins | sample 2SBtaG_FD_89579 | JGI IMG/M metagenome (GOLD analysis project Ga0114931, IMG submission 89579) | Deep subsurface microbial communities from Kolumbo volcano to uncover new lineages of life (NeLLi) - 2SBTROV14_V59a metaG | ecosystem: Environmental > Aquatic > Marine > Volcanic | place: Kolumbo...
CCCGTACCACCCGTACCACCCGTACCACCCGTACCACCCGTACCACCCGTACCACCCGTACCCCCGCCGCCGATTTGTGCTATGGCGGTTTGGGATTCGGCCATTAATAAGCAGAGGACCATCAGCAGGCAACAAGTCGCAAGCCTACAGACACGGTACAGACGACTCGGGAGTACGGCAGGTTGTGAAGACATAGGTGAACGCATGGTAGCCTCGGTAGGACATAGAGAACAGTTCGCTTCTTCGATCATAGTTGCCTGGACGATGCAAAGCAAGTTTTAAGCTGTCCGTCAGAATCCTTCCCCCCCGTACCAGTCTTTTTATCGCGGTGACCCGGGCGGACGCTTCTATCGTCCTGATCCATACCACGGTTCCCAGAAAGTTGTAGAAAACCAACAAGATGTTGAAAAAATGCCACCTTTTGCACTTCAGGCGTTACATTTTAACAGCCCGCTTGCCCTTCTGGGGCTGGCGCACACTGGATTGGCCCACACTCGGTAAGGACTCCCGATCGAATTCAATGACTTCGCGACTCTTTCCAGCATGCATGTTCCTATTGGCTGCGCTGGGGGTCTGCGTGTTGGTAGGGGCAGTCGGGTGTGCCAGTTTGCCGAGGATCGATCCGACCGGTGAGCATGTGTTCCTGTGGCCCAAAGACCAGAAGGCACCGGCCTCTTCAGTACCTGCGAATGCTTTTGGCAGCGCCCCTCCGGGCAATATTTCGGTGCCGCCCGTGCGGACCGACCCGGTTTTCCCACCACCGTCCCCAGTCGTTTCCCCAGCCACCTCGCTGACCCCCGGTTCGCCCCCTGCTGCCAGTTCGCCATCCTTGCCCGCGCCAGCCACGGCCCAGGATCGCCTCGTCGTCACGCCCGGAAGGCTGCTTGCGCCGGTGGGCAGCGAAGTGCTGTTACGCGGCGGGATCTGCACGGCAAAAGGATATTTTCTCAAGGATCAGCGGATTGACTGGTCCTTGTCGGGGCAAGACGCAGGCCACTTTGTTGCCTTGAGTGGTCGGGGTTGGATGAAACCGGCGCTGATGCCGTGGAACCAGCCAAAGATTCATGGCAATCACTACGCCACCGGTTACACGACCGCAATGAAAGCGAAGCTGACGCGTGGAACGGCCGACCCGGCGGACGACGTTCAGATCCGCTCCGGCGAAGCGTGGGTGAGCATTTCCGCGCCGGTGGAAGGGACCAGCCATGTGACTGCGTTTACGCCGGCCATCGACTCCTGGCAACACCGTCAGGCCAGTGCGACGATCTACTGGGTCGATGTTCAGTGGGTTTTTCCGCCGGCGGAAGTCAGCGGCGGAGCCGGTCCCCAGGTGCTTGCTACCACGGTCACCCGGCAGACGGATGGTCAGCCCCTGAAAGGTTGGTTGGTGCGATACGAGGTAGCCAGTGGCGGTGGCGCCCGGGTGGGTCGCCAGTCGGGACAAGTGGTGGAAATGGCCACCGGGGCCAATGGAATGGCGCGGGTGGAAGTCGCCCCGACCCATTCAGCCCCCAGTTCGCAGATTAAAATGCAGTTGATCCGTCCTGCTGGCTGGCATGGCAGCGAAACACCAAGGCTGGTTGTCGGTAGCGGTTTAAGCACGATTCGATGGAGTGGAAATTCCAACTATTTGTCCTCTCCCAATGATACTCCGCCTGTTTCTCCCGTGCCTCCGGCCGGGTTGACCCCACCGATTGGCCCTCCTCCAACCACGCCGATTGGGCCTGCGGCGCCTGCCGCCACGCCTCATCCTGCCTCAGCATTGCCGCTGGCACCATCCGCAACGGCCGCGAAACCTCGACTGGAGCTGGAAATTCGCGGAGATCCCACGGCCCAGGTGGGGAAACAGGTCCGTTTCCAGGTGCAGATTCATAACCGGGGCAATGCCCCGGCGACTGGCATTGTCATGAACGATCGTTTCGATCCGGGTTTAAGCCATTTGGGAGACCACGATCGAACGCTTGAAATCGAGAATAAAGGGGTTGGCACGCTGGCACCGGGCGATTCGCGGGCGCTGTTTCTCACCTTTGATGTTCTCAAAGCGGGCCAGTTGTGTCATGACGTGACCGTTACAAGTCTGGAAGGGGCCCGAGACCAGCGCCGGGCATGCATCACGGCCATTCAGCCGCCCCCCGAATTGAAACCGGGGCTTAAGGTGATCAAGGATGGCGACCATTTGAAAAACGTTGGGGAAATAGCCCTGTTTACCGTGGTGATTAAGAATACGGGCCAGGTCCCGCTCATCAATGTCCAGGTGGTCGATCAGTACAACGAGGCATTGCAGCCGCGTCCGCCCGGGCCCAGCTATCAAACGCTGCCTGGACGGGTCCTCTGGCAGTACCCGAAATTGGCCGTGGGCGAATCCAAAAGAGTTGAAATTGAATGTTTGTGTCTGCAACCCGCTAAAAAAGCTTGCAGCCTGGTGAAAGTCACTGCCGTAGGCGAAGGTTCTTCGCGTGAGTTAGTCGCCGTGGGGGAGCACTGCGTGGAAATTGCAGCCCGATCGGCGGCGGCCAGTCCTGGTGCCACGGCCGCAGCGCCCCGGGAAAATTTGCAGATGGAGATTCTTTCCACCGCCAATCCTGTCCGGGAGGGAACTGGAATCACCTTTCAAATCGTCGTAAAAAACAATGCTGCTGTGCCTGACGAGCAAGTTGCCTTGCGAGTCCGGTTTCCCCCGGAATTGACTCCCGATACCAGCGAGGTCCAGGCCAATGTCCAGGTCCGAGCCGTGGGCAATGAATTACAATTTGAACCGGTAGCCACGTTGCGGCCAGCTGAAAGCCTTCCTTTTACAATTCCGGCGACTGCCAATCGGTCCGGCCAGGCTCGCATCGATGCCAGTCTGGTCAGTCGCAACATGCCGCAAGGAATCCAGAAAACGGAAACGGTGGAAATTATCGGCCGTTAGTCGCCATGCCCCGGTTTGTCCTGTTGCGCCATCATTGCCCGGCCGGCTCCCACAAGGCCAGCCACTGGGATTTTATGCTTGAATGGGGGGGCGTGCTCCGGACCTGGGAGTTGCAGGTGCTGCCAAACCCGTGGCGGATTGCGCTACGAGATGTCATGCCAACTTCGGTGGGGTCTACTTCGACGGAGCCAGTCGCCAAAGTCGTCGATGCCTGCCGTTTGACCGATCACCGGCTGGCCTATCTCGACTATCAAGGGCCCTTGAGCCGCAATCGGGGCAGCGTTTCTCGCTGCGATGTGGGGACTTACACATTGGCCAGCGAGACAAGCGACCGGCTGGAGATCGCCCTGGCAGGCAATCGGTTGCAGGGCAGGGCCCGGCTGGAGCCGGACAAGGTCCGCCAAGATCATTGGCGTTTGTGGGTAGGGGAGAGTTGAGACTCGCAATGCTCTCAATATCCAGGTCCGCGCAGATCAATTTCCCCTGCCGGCCAACCGTCGCCGGCCGGGTAGCGCATGATCACCGGATCCTGAAACGGAGATTCCTGCTGCTCCGAGTTGGTTGAGTCGACAAATCGATTGTCGGCCAGACAGGCTCCCAGTTGCTGGTAAAAGGGCTTCACCTGCTCGGTGGTTTGGAATAATGAGAAAGGAAAAGTTCCGTCATCCACCAAGGCAAAAACAGCCTGCACGATCTTCTTGCCCAGGCGTCCGCCGCGTACCTCGGGATCGGTACAAACATGGGCCAAGGCGAGCAGAGTCAGCTCACCCTTGGAGGTCCCTACGGTGCGTGGCATGACCGCTGCATGGGCAACCATGCGCTGGCCATCGCGGATGACCAGAGAGCGTGGGGCCTGCGACGGATCTCCTGAGTCGAGATGCCTGCGCTGAAAAAGTTGATCGATACGGTAGTCCAACGGTCGGTGCTCTTTGGGCCACACGCGTACCAACAGTTCTCCAATCGAGTGGGCGTCTGAATCGCATAACGAGTGGATCGCGATTGATTCAATCTGATTCAACAAGGCTCTCCCCGCGTGACTGTTAACGTTTCAAAATGGAATGTTCTCCGACAGGCGCAGGATGCTTTTCGGCGGGTTCTGGGGTGGGCAGCACTTCCTGCGCATTGCTCGTGCTGGGAGAAGTCCTATTGGTGTGGTCCCGCCTGGTCACGACTTCCTGCAAGGCAGTCAGAGCGGCCATAAAACTTGGTTGGGCGGCGATGATGTGAAAATCAGGATTGCTTGCCACTAGTTCGAACCGTTCTAAGGTTTCATGCATCGCGGCCTGATCGATCTGGAGAAGTTCCTGCTTCCCGTTTGGGGATAAGACCTCTGCCGGCAACCGCAAATAATGTTTCCATCCGGAACCCGTTTTGAATTGGCCCAACCGCGCATCGAGACGATTGGAGAGATCCAGCAGGGCGTCCATTAACATGGGATTGTCCAATTTCGCCAGATCATTCGCCGTGGGGAAGCCTCGAGTGTCTCCTGTCGGAAGATCAGACGTTGGCTCCGATCTGGCAGAAGGTGTCGTCACGACTGGCTGGGGAGATCCTTGGTGAGGGGCGGATGAGGTTGCCAGGTCTGGGCGTGGGAGCCTGCTCCGGCGCTGGCTGCCACGATTCTCTGGCCTGGGTTCCAAGGCGAGGCTGGGCTGTCCACCCGAGTCGGGATCGGGCGTTCGCCCCAGGTCTCGGAGCCGTCCCCACCTGCGCCTGCGCGGAAAGCCATACGCCTGGCCGAGTCCGTATCTGGGGGCAACATGAATATTCGCATAGGGCGTATTCACCTGGATTCCCAGGCCGGGACGAATGCGAACGATTTGCGCTTTGGCAGGCGTTGCAGAAAGGGCCACCGCCATGATTTCGAGCAGGGCCACGCCGAGCAGGCCGATCCTGGGTTGTTGCCGTGAGAGTTGCATGATGATCCCCAGAGGATAGAAAACCGGTGGATGGGAACTACCGAGTCTCAGTACTTTCAAATGGTTCCTTCGCCCCAAAAATGAGTCTTCATTGTAGTATCAGACTGTCCGTTTAGGCAAAGGGGGCAAGTCCTGAATCGCCGGCCTCTTGGCTGGTCCTGTACGGGTTACTTGGAGAACGGGAAAATCTCTGCTATTCTCTAACGCCGGGGCAGTCACCTGTCTCTGCCTGCTAAGTACAGTAGTTCCAAACGGTAGCCGATGAAGTCGCCCAACGGGTGTGCTAGCAGAAAAACGCCGGTTTCCGCACCGGCTTACCGCTCTGCTTCGCGGCCGTTTTTGTGGCAATTGGGCCCAAATCTATGGGAAAGAAATTGTACCGATGCAGTTACTACGATTCAGAATGATGCTATCCAGGACCCTGACGGGAAAGCTGATGACAGGAAAGCTGATGACGGGCAATCTGATGACGGGCAATCTGATGGCGGGGACACGGGTCTTGCCAGGACTGATATTTTTGCTGGCGCTGGGTAGCTGTGCATAATCCGAAGAAGTCATTGGCCCCAATGAGGGGAGCCAACATCTCGATTGGCGGGATGCCCGAGCGGCGCTGGGCGAGGTGGCATGGATTAGCGGAAAAGTAATCCGTGTGGGGAAATCGGGACGCGTCAATTTCCTCAATTTTGACACCCAACGCCCCCCCCAATTTACGGGGATCATTTTTAAGAAAAGCCTGGACAATTTTCCAAAGCCGCTCAAGGAGATGTATTTGGACAAGATTGTGCGTATCCGCGGCCGAGTGGTGACCTATCAAGACAAGCCACAAATAGTCGTCACCGATCCCAAACAAATTGAAATTCTTGCCAAGTTGCCTGAGACGAGCGTTCCGGCCAAGTCGCGCCAACACGCCCTGGCAAATGGCGAGGTGCGGATCGCCACCTACAATGTATTGAATCTTTTTGATGACCAGGACGACCCGTACCACGCCGACGAAACGACGCCCGCCAAGCCGCGGGCGGAGTTGGAGCATCTAGCCAAATCCATCCGCGCGCTGGACGCCGATGTGGTGGCGCTTGAAGAGGTTGAAAACCGCGGCTATTTGCAACGCTTTGTGCAAGCGCTGCTGCCGGATATGGGGTATCGTGATATTGTTCTTTTAGAAGGTAACGACTTGCGCGGCATCGATGTGTGCCTGCTATCGCGGCTGCCTGTCGGAACCGTCTGTTCGCATCGCCATTTGCGTTTTGCCGGCCCCGACGGAGTGGAACGGAGATTTTCCCGCGATCTGCTGGCCGCGACCATTTTGCCTCCCGGAGGGAAAGCGTTTGAAATGTGGGTCGTCCACCTGAAAAGTAATTCGGGGGGCCGCGAATATTCCGAGCCGATTCGCCTGGCGGAAGTCGGCGAGGTTCGCAAGTTGCTCGATCAAGCGCTGACCGTGGACCCGCAGGCGCGGATTCTCCTGCTGGGAGATTTCAACGACACCTGGTCCAGCAAGACTTTGCAGACCGTGGTGGGGTCGGGAGCCACGGCCCTCTGGTCGGTCGCCAGCGAACTGGGAGAAAAAAAGCCGGACACCTACAACCAGGGCGAATTCCACTCGATGATCGATTTTATCCTGTGCACGCCGGCCATGGCCAAAACCTACGTCAAGGGCTCCTGCCGTGTTATTCCCGGTTCCCCGAAAAGTACCGGCTCCGATCATAACCCCGTGACGGCCAGATTTCGAGTCCAGTAGAGAGCCCAGTATCTGGCATCGAGGCGGGGCCAGCCTTTATAGGGCCGCACACACCAAATCGCCGATCGCACTGGTTGAATGGCCCATCTTGCCAGCATTTTGGCTTTTCATTTTAGTGCCAGTCACCGTTTCGATCGCTTGCATGACGCGCTGAGACGCGCTGGGCTGGCCCAATTGGTCGAGCAGCATTCCGGCGGCGTTGATGGCTGCAATCGGATTGATAACCCCTAGGCCGGTATATTTCGGCGCACTGCCGCCCATGGGTTCAAACATGCTGACGCCTCCTGGATCGGGATTGATATTCCCACCTGCCGCAACTCCCATTCCCCCCTGAATGATCCCCGCCAGATCGGTGATGATGTCGCCAAACATATTGGTGGTGACAATCACATCGTAATATTCGGGATTTTTGACAATCCACATACAGCATGCATCGACATGATTGTAGTCGGTTTCCACGTCCGGATATTCCTGGGCCACTTCATTGAAAGTTCGCCACCACAGATCGTGGCCAATGGTCAGGACGTTGGTCTTTGCGACCAGTGTGAGCCGTTTTCCCTTGGGGTTGTTCCGTTTCATCGTGTATTCAAATGCGTATCGAATGCACCGTTCGCAACCATGCCGAGTGTAAATAGCGGTTTGAGTGGCAACTTCCGAAGGTGTGCCTTTGTGCATAAATCCACCTGCGCCACAATACATGTCTTCGGTGTTTTCTCGTACCACCACGAAATCGATGTCGCCGGTGCCTTTATTTTTCAACGGGGTTTCTACGCCGGGAAATAATTTTACGGGCCGCAAATTGATATATTGGTCCAGGCCAAAACGAAGATCCAACAGCAATTTGTGTTCGAGGATGCCTGGAGCCACATCGGGGTGGCCGACCGCGCCAAGCAGGATTGCATCGAAAGTGCGCAGCTGGTCCAAGGCATCCTCGGGCAGGGCTTCGCCCGTCTGCAACAAGCGATTGCCACCCCAATTCATATCGGACCGTTCGAACTGGAAACCTTCCAGTTTGGCAACAGCCTCCAACACTTTGACCGCTTCCGCTGTTACCTCGGGGCCGGTACCGTCGCCGCCAATGACAGCTATTTTCTTCACATCGCTCATTGCTTGTCGATTCCCTGTTTCAGTACTTCCAAATTCCTGGTCTTGGGCCGATGCCTGTGTGCAGCGCTAATTTTGACTGAAATCGAGCATGGTCGAATGGGTTCGGCCAAGAGGATTCTGCATGAACCATTTGCGGCACTCGCTGCACAAATCGAAGCGTTTTTGTTGATAAATCTCGTCCCCCAGTTTTTCATCCGCGACCAGGTAGGTGGGATCGTCGAGGCGATCGAGGATGTCCTGGATTTCATCCAGGTGCTCGCGCTCATCGTCAAGACCCTCTTCCGCTGTATCCAACGAAGCAAAAACTTCTAGTCTCACCACGTAGCGCAAATCGCGCTGGGGATCGATGGGACGCTTGCAGCAATCGCAAGTGAAATGAATCATGGCACATTCCTTCGCATGCATGAGGTGCCGATACCAAACATTTATAAAAACATTTATAAAATGCTTACAGGACGACTAGCTTCATCGTAACGACAACCCACAATTCGAAGCAAGAGATATGTTTTGTACTTTTGGTCGATGCCCCTGCCTGGTTGCATGGCGTGTCAATGCCGGCGAAAGGCCTCTTTTCGACGGATTCAGCTTGGATTGGTTAAGCAAATAGCGTGCCTGAGCAGACATATTCCATGCTGGCTTTGTTGTCGCCTATGTATTAGAATGAAGCTGCTAGGCTCTAAATGAAGGGCTAGGCTCTCAATGAAGGGTAAGTTGAGCAAGGTAAACAACAATGGAATCGACTCAAGTGAGTGCTTTGAACTCAAGCGTGTTAGTTCTCAATCGACAATACATGGCGATCCATGTCATTGGCGTGCGTCGTGCATTAGGACTGTTGCTGAGCCAACTGGCCGAGGTGATTCACATTGAAGATGGACAATATGCCAATTACGACTTTGAGTCATGGCGCGTCATCAGTGAAATGAAAGCCCAGTTCAAAAAGCCGGACGAGGATTGGATTCACAGTGTGAATTTTGAGATGTGTGTACCCCGAGTACTCCGTTTGCTTCACTTCGATCGGATTCCCAAGCAGCGTGTACGGCTTAATCGACGCAATATTTTTGCCCGAGATGCCAGCCGGTGCCAGTATTGCGGCAAGCGATTTTCCACCAGCGAATTGAGTCTGGACCATGTCGTGCCGACATGCCGAGGCGGCGAGACAAGCTGGACCAATCTCGTTTGCGCTTGCGTAAAGTGCAACATCCGAAAAGGCGGGCGCACTCCCAAGGAAGCGAGGATGAAGTTGTTCCGCAAACCCGTGAGGCCCAAACGCAGCCCGTTGCTGACCATCAAGTTGGGGAACCCAAAATACGCCAGTTGGAAAACATTCCTGGACAGTGCGTACTGGTCCGTTGACTTGAAGTAAAGTCAGTTACGAGTCGCAGAGGGGTTCTTTTTTCTCCGTGATGACTTCGCACGTGGGGGCCATTTCGGCATTGAGTTCGATGAACCCTTGCCATTCCTCAGGTACGTTGTCTTCGTGGAAAATCGCCTCGACAGGGCACTCGGGAACACACGCTTCGCAGTCGATACATTCTTCTGGATGAATGTAGAGTATTTGTTCGCCTTCGTAGAAACATTCTACGGGGCAGACAACGACGCAATCGGTGTATTTGCAGCCGAAACATGGTTCGCAGACAACATGGGTCATGGTCAAGTTCTCCTTTTCGATGCTCAGGAAGCTGAATTATCGTGAATTATTGGGTTGATTTTCATTTGCAGAAGAATTTCCAATTGCTTCAGAACCAATTTTTGCCAATCCTAGGATCCATTTTACAGGGTGTCAAGCGGTTCCTGCCAGGGTAAACGAGCATAATACAGGGACTTTTTGCCCTCATCGTACCCAAACTGGGGCAAGTCTTACTTTCAGACACTAATCTTGCTTGGCTCCAGTCCGCTATTTAGAATTGAAGAGATGAGCTTATCGTGTGGCTTGGGTTATTTCCTCCTAAAGTAGGTCGCTAAGGTGGCATTATCTGATATCGACCGTAGTTTGCTGGAGGCTTGCCTGGCTCACCAGGAAGGCGCCTGGGAGGTGTTTGTCGATCGCTTCACCGGTCTGGTGTTTCATGTGATCAATCATACAGCCCAAAGCCGATCGATCGTGCTTTCTGCTGCCGACCGTGATGATCTGGTCGGCGAGGTCATGTTGGCAATAGTAAAGAATAACTTTGCCATTTTGAATCGCTTTCGAGGCAAGAGCAGCCTGGCGACTTATCTCACCGTGATTGCCCGCCGCGTGGTGGTACGAAAATTGCTCGAAAGCCGTTCCGCCAGTCCGCTTGCCGCAGTAGCCGGATGGGGACACGGGTCGGAAAGCGAGGCAATTGCCGAAGGGGCCGTAGCCACCGATACGGATGTCGAATCGAGGATTAGTAATCACGAAGAGGTTGAGCGGCTGCTGGGGCAACTGGATCAAGCGGATGCCGCCGTGGTGAGGATGTATCACCTGGAAGGCAAATCTTATCAGGAAATCAGTCGCGTTACCGGCATGCCCAGCGGCAGCGTCGGTCCAGTTTTAAGCCGTGCCCGCAGCAAGCTGCGGGGAATGCCGCACGCTTGACGTTTCTGGCCAAGCCCGGCGACTCTGGCCAAGCCCGACGTATCTGGCCAAGCCCGACTTTCTGATGTTGCCGCAGGTAGGCACCTTTGGTTGGCAGAGCTTAGGGCGCGGCAAATCCGAAAGATCGGTTTGGTGCCGGCTCTGGCCAATTGCTGGAAATTTTGGTCCTCCCTGGGTTAATAATTAGACCCAACCAAGCCCTGAAAGGGCGAGACAACGGGCGTAGCTCACGATCCGATTCGCATTTACCGGATGGGTAAGCCCGCCGCAGGCAGTTGTTCTGTTTTCCGCAGTGGTTGTTGCACACCGATGGGAGACGCCGGCGGCCTCGAGTTCGTCTGCGCTTGGCTGGGGTGCCCCTGCGAGGGTCGCCCTTGAGCCGGCTGATAGATGCTTCTGGCTGGTACGGTAGGGTAGGATGGAACAGGAGCCGTCGTCAGGGAGGGAGTTGCTGGTGGCTGAGACTCGCCTTGATTCGTCGCTGGCAAGGCGAAAGCACTTGCTGCGGGATTAGGCGTTCCCGCCGTAGGTGGAGTCCCCAGGTTGATTTTCGGATAACCACTCAGCAAGGGCATGCTCCACAATTGCGGATTCTCAGCCAGGCTGTTTAGTTGCACTGTGCCGACGTCGATGGACAAGGCCAACTGCATGGGAGGCAGCCGAATTTCAATCTTTTGGGGCAAGGAAACACCATATTCAGGATAATAGCGATGAGAATGGGCAATCGCACTGGCCAATAGGGTCCCCGCACGATTGTACCAGTGCTGTTGGAGCACCCAGGCCCGTTTGACGTCAATGATCGTACTTTTGGACATGGTGCCGTTGGCGGAATTCAAGACGGAGCGAATTTCCACGGTTCCATTGCCGTGAGGCCGTGGCCCTTCATGGAAATCGGTTGGCAGAAATTCCGCCATCCCAAGAGCCGATAGGAACCAGGCGGGTTCGACCGGCATGACCTGTTGGGCGGAACTGCCAACAAACTGATCGTGCCGGCCATAGTAGAGTGCCGGCGGTTGGTTGCGACGGACCCAAAACCAGAACAGCTCTTCATTGGTGCCCAGGTCTACTTCGGGGCCTGTTAATGCGGTCGAGGCTTGCAGTCGAAAACGTTGCGGGCGTTGGGCCACGAGATTGCCACGTAACAGGGGCGCGGCTGGCATGCCCGGCACGGAAATCGAAGCATTGTTCGAGGAAAAGCTGCGAATACGCGAGGTGTTTTGGTTAACGGCTCCGAGGATCTGTTCCAGCGAGGCCCCAGCCGATAGCACTTCGGGAGCGGGGGGACCCAAGGAGGCGAATGGATAACGCAAGGAACGCGAGCAGGTGGCACCGGTACAGCAAAACAACAACATCAGTAGGAGCAGACTCCCCAGATTGGCGGGGCATGCTGGAGCAGTCGATGGATCATGGCGATCGCCCGATACTTCGACGGGTCGTGTCTCCCTTTTCTGGTTCTGAGTGCCCCTTTCTTCCTGGTGGTGGTGGTCTTCTTTCTGGTTGCCTTCTGCTTTCGGAGTGCCTGCAACTACCGGGTCGCCATAGAGAAGGTCGATGAGCCTCTGTTGTAATGCTTCAGCTCGTTTTGAATCGGGCACTGCAACCTGGATGTTCAATTGCTGATCGCGATGCGGGCAATGCAAGTTCAGCCATTCTTGACCAAATTCATCAATCGTTGAATCCTGATGGCGCAATATCCGGCGCCGTAGCATGACCAGCGCCAATACGTAGCGGAATTCCACTTCGGCTGGAATTTGGGCCAGTTTGACCAAAAAATTGAACAGGACATCGCGTGGCGCAAGTTGTGCCCGCGCGGTTCGGGTGGACGGCAGACGCGCTCGCCACCACGCAAGGCATGATTCAGGAGGCCCTTCCCAGGCGTCCGTACGGTAATCCGCACGGACTGTTTCCGCACCTTGAATTTGAAGCACGGAGTAGTAGATTTCGCCTGGTTCGATAAGTTGCTCCGTGGCGGCACATTTTCGGCTGCAACTAGGGACTTCAATATCGGACAACATGCGCATTTTCACCTAAGACGCCAAGGGACCAAGGCGGGCGGATCGTAAGAAATAGGACCTGCCGGGGGAAGGCCATTTTCGCTTGCTTTGAGCCCTGGACGCTGTCCTCTAATGGGCGGTGAAAAAGCGTTTGTCCGTGCCTCCCGGACCGACTTGAATTTGCACTTTTTTAGCACAATGGGGGCAGTTGCCAAGATAGAGTGTCTTGGCCCGATTCAGATAGACTCGGCTGTAGACATCACAGCAGGTGAAATGAATGCCAAGGAAAGGGCGCCGGCCTGGTGGTTCACTTTTAATGTTGCCACCATTGCCAGCAGACATCGAAATGGGGCTAGTCAGATCGAGCTGTTTGCCTTTCATCGCTATCTCGTATACGCAGGGAAGGGGAATGTATTGGCCAATGGTGGCTCAGCCCAATAAGGGTCCGAGCGATAAGTCGATACGGAGCTCGGCGTTTTTAACCGAGAATAAGTTCCCGAGTCGGCATCATTGTCCATTCTTGGAACGGCGGAGGGTCTATAACGCCACTCGACTGCTGGGCATGTTGGTGGCGGAAACCACAGATTACTTCGGTCATAAGCCAGTTCCAACAACAATCCGGGTCAAACGATCGGTATTTTTGCCCAAATCCTACCTACCAGGCCATAGCAATGTTCAGGTAAGCAAAATCAGCAGAAATCGGTTCGTAAACGCTGCCGAAACTGGTTGATCGCGGGTTGCTGAAGAGCCCCATTCCCGCCTCACGGTCCATTGGGGAGATTTTGGGCTGAACCTTGACCTGGGCTCCCGGGTCAAGTAGAGTTGGAGACATCATGAATAGTACGATTCGACTGCAAGGCCTGTTACTACCCATGCTCGCCGGTGGCGAGCCTTAGGGAATCGTGCATTCATCTCCAAGTTGAACCCCAACGAACCCCAAGGCCCCCACGCCTCGGGGTTTTTTTGTAGTGGGTTTTTTTAGAGAGTTTTTTAGTGAGGGTTTTTGTAGCGGTTTTTCAGCTCTGGTGTCGAATCATCGACGCAAGAACCCAATTTCCAAGCTCCTAGCCTCCTCCCTTGTGAAGGGGCACCACGAACCACTTGCCACCTGTTCCCCCTACCTCCTGGTCTCTGACATGTCCGAACGACGAAGAATTGTTATTTTTGACACGACCCTTCGCGATGGCGAGCAATCGCCTGGCTGTAGTATGAATCGCAGCGAGAAGCTGGAGGTTGCCGAGGCCCTGGTCGACTTGGGCGTCGATGTGATCGAAGCCGGATTTCCAATCGCTTCGCCCGGTGATTTTGAGTCGGTTCGCGAAATTGCCAGAAACATTCATGGGGCGACCATTTGCGGCTTGGCACGCTGCAACGACCAGGATATCGATCGGGCCTGGGAGGCTTTGCAAGATGCGCCCGAGGCAAGAATTCATGTGTTTCTGGCCACCAGCGCGATCCATCGTGAGTTCAAGCTGAGGATGGACAAGGAAGAAATTATCCGCCGGACCATCGCCGGAGTGAAACGGGCGAAGGGTGTCTGCGATAACGTGGAATTTTCGCCGGAGGATGCGGCCCGCACGGAACCCGATTTTTTGTGCAAAGTGGTCGAGGCAGCGATCGCCGCGGGCGCCACCACCGTGAATATTCCTGACACGGTGGGCTACGCCACGCCGGCGCACATGGGAGGCGTGATTCGCAATTTGGTCCAGCGAGTTCCAAACATCGACCAGGCGATTATCAGCGTCCATTGCCACAACGATTTGGGCCTGGCCGTGGCCAATAGCCTGGCCTCGGTTGAGAATGGGGCCGGACAAATCGAGTGCACGATCAACGGCCTGGGCGAACGGGCGGGTAACTGTGCCCTGGAAGAAGTGGTGATGGCCATGCGAACCCGGGCAGACCATTACCAAGGCGACACCCGAATCAACTCCCCACGCCTGGTGCCAACAAGCCGTCTGGTTTCGAACATCACGGGCATGAGGGTTCAGCGCAACAAGGCGATTGTGGGACGCAACGCATTTGCACACGAAGCGGGAATTCACCAGGATGGCATGCTCAAGGAGCGGACCACCTACGAAATCATGCGACCCGAGGATGTGGGCTTTACCTGTACGGACTTGGTGTTGGGCAAACACAGTGGCCGAGCGGCCTTGGCGGACCGGATTCAATCGTTGGGCTATCATCTGGACAGCCAACAATTGGACGAGGTGTTTGAAGCGTTTAAGCAACTTGCCGACAAGAAAAAAGAAGTGTACGACGGAGACGTCGCCGCCCTGGTCGAGCAACGCAATGCGCATATTGCCGACCAGTGGCAGATGGTCGCCTACGAGGTCCATGTTTCGGCGGGCGAGATGCCAGCCGCTACGATCACCTTGAGTCGGGCCGCTGAGACTCACACCTGCACCAAGCAATGTGGTGATGGGCCGCTCGATGCCATCTTTCGAGCCATGGAACAGATCGCCGGAAAGTCGGTTGCGGTCCGTGATTTTCGCGTGCAAAGTGCCACTCCCGGGAAGGATGCCCAGGGAGAGTCGATCATCGAGGTAGAGCACAAAGGCCAACTCTACCGTGGCCGGGGTGTTTCCACCGATACGGTCGAAGCAGCCGCGCGGGCGTTCCTCAATGCCATCAATCACATTGAGATAGGCGTTGGCAGGCCTGCAGTCACCAACCAGGAAAGAACCGTGTGAAGTGCAATGTGGTAAAGCCTATACCACGAAGGCCAGGATATAGAAGATCCAGCCACTCAGGGCGGTCAGCAGCATGTCCACGGCGGCCAGGCGGGCCCAGCGGCGGTGGCTGGCACTGTGGGGTCCCGGTGCAGGCGGGCGGGGGAATCGCCGCAGGGCGAGAACAATGACAACCGGCCAAAGTACCGCCGTGGTGATGGCAAAGCACAAATGGATCGTGAGCGCCGTCCAGACGGCCGCCGACGCCGAACCCCCGATCACGCCGCTCGCTCGGTCCTGCCAGCCATGCATGCGAATATCAATCTCAAAGGCCGTGATGGCCACCGCCAGCAGGGCCGCCAGGGTAAGCTGCAGCCGCTTGTGCAGAGTGTATCGGCCGTGGTATTTGACCTGATGAATGCTCCATCCCAGGAGAATCACGACCACCACCATGGCCACCACCACCAGGTCAAGCATGAAAGAGGCCCGAGTTCCCAAGAATCCGTTCCAGCCCGGCATTTCCATGGCTAAGTCGCCTGCAGAGGTCGTGTTGAAGAGGGTTGATTTGGTGACGTTGGCAGTCTGATGGTTTGCCGACAACGGGATAACAGGGGGGCAACAGGGCTGGCGACTCGAAATTTGCCACACAAGAATACCTGTCCAGAATACTCGAGCCCCGTTGGCGTAGTCACTATAGCACAGTAGGCTGTAGACTGGTACAGGGGGTCGTCACCGAACGGCCGCGGGGGAATTGGCCAGGGAGGAACGGCCAGGGAGTTCCCACCCAGCATGGACACAGAAATCAGAGGGAAGACGAGGGCCGAGTGGCGGAATTGGCAGACGCTCTGGACTTAAAATCCAGTGGGGGGGAACCCCCGTGCGGGTTCGAGTCCCGCCTCGGCTACTTACTACGAAACGACTTATGACGATTCCAAGACTTGCGGTTTTCAACATCGAAAGCTCACTTGGA
>Ga0114931_10005340_pt1 | contig 15868 bp, 10 predicted proteins | sample 2SBtaG_FD_89579 | JGI IMG/M metagenome (GOLD analysis project Ga0114931, IMG submission 89579) | Deep subsurface microbial communities from Kolumbo volcano to uncover new lineages of life (NeLLi) - 2SBTROV14_V59a metaG | ecosystem: Environmental > Aquatic > Marine > Volcanic | place: Kolumbo...
GATGGTGCCGGCTTGTCGGTGGCCACGTGCTGCAAATGGTTGGCCAACCGCCGCATGCCTTCGTCCAACGATATGTTGGGCCGATAGCCCAGATCACGTCGGGCGGCTGTCAGGTCGAACCAGTGCTGCGTGGCAAGCTGCCGGGCGACGAAGCGGGTCATCATCGGCTCGCCCTCGAGTGGGAGCAGGCGATAGGTAGCTTCAAGCCCGGCTCCCACGGCGTAGGCTACCCGCGGTGAAACGTGGCGTGTGATAGGAGGCAGCCCCGCGGCGGCGAGAATTCGGTTGATCAGCTCGGCCATCGGCAGCGGTTCGCCGTTGCTGATGAAATATGCCTTTCCGGCACACGTGCCATCCGCGTCAAGTCGGTCGAGGGCGATCACGTGCGCCCAAGCGGCGTTGTCGACGTAAGTCGAATCGACCAGATTGCCGCGCCGCCCGACCAGCCGCAAGCGACCGCGTCGGGCCCGATCGATAATGCGGGGAACCAGGTGCGGATCACCCGGCCCCCAGATCAAGTGTGGGCGCAGGGCCACGGTTTTAAGCGCGTCGCCGTTGGCCGCCAGAACATGCTGTTCGGCCAGCGCCTTGGTCGCTGGATAGTGTGCCAAGTAACGCTTTGGATAAGGCGCTGACTCGTCGATGCCGCGCTCGTCGCGGCCGTCAAAAACGACGCTCGGACTGCTCGTGTAAACCAGCCACCGCACCTCTTCTTGGCGACACGCCTGGACCACGTTGCGGGTGCCCACGACGTTGGCTTGATAAAAGGCGTCATAATCGCCCCACACACCGGCCTTGGCCGCGACATGCAAGACGGCGTCGCAGCCGGCCACGGCCCGCCGGACGGCTTGTCGATCGGCGAGATCACCGCGGATGCCGCGCACGCCGAGCGTATCGTGCCAGGGATACGCACTGCGCTGCAGGGTTCGCACTCGATCACCACGAGCCACGAGCCGCCGCACGATCGCGCCGCCGAGGAATCCGCCACCGCCGGTCACCAAGACGTTCACCGCAATCGCCTCTCGGCCCAGCGGGCCAACTTCTCGCGGCCGATTTTCGCGTTGTGGCGAATGTCGACCGGAAAGCCGGGGTGAAACAAAAATGCCGTGATGCCTTGCGTGTGCGAATACTCAGCGGCCAGCTCCTTCAGCTCACGACGAATCGTCGCACGCTCGCGGCGACGTACGGACTTGTCGAGCTCGACGCACAACACCGGCTCGACCACGCCGCCACGTACCACGCTCACCAACGCCGTGCGGAACACCTTCGGATGACGGTTCAGCACCGCCTCGGTGGGAATCGTGAACCGGTCCCCGTCGGCGCATCCGACGCGGTGGCTCTTGCGCCCGCAAAACCAAACGCGCCCCCGCGTATCTTGATAACCGACGTCGCCCATGCGATGAAAGAAGCCACCCCGCGGATCTGGAATCTTGGCTTGCCGGGTCGCCTCAGGGCGGCCGAAATATTCCCGTGTAACCATCGGCCCGCGGACCACGATCTCACCGATCTCACCCGCTTCGACCGGCAACGTGTCGGACCATTGCTCGATTGGATCGTCCGTGATCTTGATGAATCGCAGCTCAATATCCCCGACCGGTCGCCCTACGCAGACGCCGCGTCCTTCGGCGGTCAAGGCGGCCGTTTCCGCGAGAATCTCGTGGCTGTCGATCGAGGCCACCGGCAGCGATTCCGTGGCCCCGTAGGGCGTAAAGATTGGCGCTCCGTCGGATAGCAATTTTGAAAATTGCTTAAGCACCTCGGCCGGCACCGGAGCGCCGGCTGAAACCACGCGCCGCAGGGACGGCAAGCGTACACCTCGCGGCGCGGCCCACTCGGCAACACGCCGCAACAGGGCGGGGGAACCGAACAGGTTCGTCACGCCGAAGTTCTCCACCGGCTCGATAATCTTCTGCGGATCCACGTGCCCGGGTCGAGTGAAGTCCATTTCCGGCACCACGGCGGTCATCCCCAACGCGGGAGCAAACAGCCCGAACAGCGGAAACGTGGCCAGATCCACCTCACCCGGCTCGATGCCATAGGTGGCCTGAAGCGCGCGAACCTGAGCGCCGAAGTGCCCGTGCGTGTAGACCGCCCCTTTGGGCGGGCCGGTGCTGCCCGAGGTGAACAGCACGGCCGCTGTCGCGTCCGCCGCCGTATCCGTCGGGAGCGTGGCGTGCGAGCGCTCGCCACGGCGTCGCAACTCGTCGAGCGAGATCATCCCGCGCCACGTGGCGGCGCCGCGACCGACAAGAATCCGCGTGCGCAGCGTTTTTTTACCCCAACCGAATAGACGCCGCGCCAGATGAGCCTTGCCAACGCCGAGAAAAGCGGTTGGCCGCGCTTCGCCCAGACAACGGCCGAGGAAGTGTATGCCGATCCCCGGATCGACACACACCATCACGGCGCGAGCTTTGAACAACGCGAAAACCAACGCGAAAAACTCCAGGCTCGGCGGAACCATCAGTACCGCGCGAACCCCCGCTCCGACGCCAAGATCGATCAAGCCGCGAGCCAGCCGATCGCTTTCCTCGTCCAATTGGCGGTAGGTCATGTGCGTGTAGCTCACGCGTCCGCGGCGATCACGAGTGTGCGGGAAGATGACCGCCGCCCGATGTGGATCTTGGCCCGCCATCGCCGGAAGATGGTCGGCGATGTTTGTCGACGGCGCGGCGTTGGTGGTCAAAACAGTACCAGTCATTGTTCCGTGGAAGTCAGACTTGGCCCGAGCGTCGCGATCGCCGGGACCGATGCGTCATTTACGGTTGGCGTGTTGAAGAAGAAACTTTTCCCGCCCGCGGGTGGCCGACTTCTTCGCCGGGCGCGTCACCGGTGGTACGAGCGGAATCAAGAAAGCCGGCAATCGCGGGAATCAGTTCGTCTCGCGCGTCTTCCAGGACATAATGTCCGGCATCGTCGTAGCGGTGCAACTCGGCTTGCGGAAAGCGGCGCCGCCACTGATCAAGATACGCGGCATCAAACACAAAGTCTCGCATGCCCCAACCGATGAACATGGGCACGCGGGAAAGCGTCGGCAGCCGGGCTTCGGTTTCGCTTACGGTTGAGTAACTCGGGTGCGCCGGGCCTAGTGGAATGTCCTCGACAAAGCGCAGCACCGCCACTCGGTTGTGCCAATTGTTATAAGGGGCCAGATAAGCGTCGCGTACCTCGGGTGCAAGTGGCCGCACGGTGCAATCCCGGGCCGCGCCGCGACAAAAGGCATTACCCCCCCGTACCAAAAACGCCCCCACAACCGGCGTTCGCACCACGCGAAGTTGCCACGGAACCCGCGTGGCGACCGGAAGACGAAACGCGGCGGTGTTCAAGATCACTAACTTACCGATACGCTCGGCGTGACGTACGGCGTAGGCGGCACCGATCATGCCGCCCCAATCGTGTAACACGAGGGTCAAGTCGCCGCGGGGGGCCAGATGGTCGATCAGCGAGGTGAGATCCTCCACGCGGCGCGCAAGTGTGTAGGGATAGCGCCGCGCGGCGGGCTTCTCGGAAAGCCCCATCCCAATGTGGTCCGGGACGATCACGCGAAAGCGGTCTCTGAGCGCCAGCACAAGGTGGCGATAATAAAAGGACCAGGTCGGGTTGCCGTGCAGCATGATCACCGTCGGCGCATCCGGTGGCCCCTCGTCCAGATAATGCAGGCGAAAACCTTCCACCGTCAGTTCGTGACCGTGGAACGGATAATCGGGAAATCCGGCTCGCCGCTCGCTCGATGCGTTGAAAGAGGATGTCATCGTCGATTCCTGCCAGACCAAACACGGTGATTGATTGCGTCACGATGGGCGATTGCGTCACGGTCGACCACGTGACGATCGCCCCCAAAAGCCAAGCGGGCGAAAATCGCGGCGACAAACAGCCACCGGCACGATACAAGCCTAAAGCGCTACCGCCCCTACAAGGAGAACAGCTCGCTCGGAGAAGAGGCAAACGATCCCAGCCGCTCGGCTAATTCTACGAAGTGCCAAGCCCAGCGCCGAGGTAGCGCCGGAAAGAGAGATGTCGATCATGCCGCGGCAGAAACCGACCAGGAGCGAACGCTCGACATTCTCGCCGTGGAACCGTAATTCTCGTCCATGGGATCGCGGCGTCGTAGCATCATGCGGTGGACGTTTACCGAACCACGGCCATCGCCCATTTTCGCATTTATAGCGGTGCGGTTTTGGCCGACGTTCGCGTCAGGCAAAGTTTACTCTCATCGACGATCGGTTGAATCACAAGGATTCTAGCGGTGCAATGTTATGGATTACGCAGGCAAATGATAGCCTAAATAATGCGAGGTTCTTGAGGTCGGCTCGTTCTGAACAACAAAGTGAAGTTGAACCTAGATGTCTAACGAAACATTATCAAACGAGTTCGTTCAAGGGGCACGTCACAATCGGCGAAAGGGCTTGCAGGGCGACGTCCTCGGCAAGGAAATTCGGCGCGGTCGTCCACGGAGGGCACGTCGCCGTCAAAGCAAGGAGTGCATGATGAAACATCGATTCCTCGCGCCGGTCGTTTTTCCCATTGCGGTGCTGCTGATTTCCCATACTCCGATTCAGGCGCAAGACAACTTTTCCTGGAAGAGCGTCGCGTCGCTGGCGGCCAATGATCAAGCCGAGGCCGGGTCGACCGGCGACGCCGACCCCGCCCAAGCAGACAGCACGACACCCACCGCCGATTTCGACGGCGTGGCACCGCTCGAGGGCGATGGCCACGGTTTGTGGGACAGCCGTTGCGACGCCTGCGACCCTGTGGATCCACGACTGTTGGGAATGTTTGTACGCAGCGACACGCGGTTCAGCAAATTCATCAGCCCGATGACGAACCCGGTATATTTCGAAGATCCACGTACGTTGACCGAAGCAAGGCTGATCTACCTGCGCCACAAGGTTCCGCTTGCGGCGGGCGCCGGGAACCTTAACGTGGTCGCGTTGCAGGTCCGCGCGGCGCTGACCGAACGGCTGTCGATCATTGCCACGAAAGATGGCTTTGTCACATCGACCAACGCGCTGATCGACGATGGTTGGGCCGATGTTAATGTGGGCCTGAAATACAATCTGTTTGCAAACGCCCAAACCCAAACGCTGCTTAGCGGCGGCGTGACCTTCGAACTACCGGTCGGTAGCACGAGAACGCTTCAAGGCACCGGCGACGGACTGTTCCACCTGTACCTGACCGGGGGGCAGGAGATCGCCGGAGGGCATTGGCTCAGCGCTTCGGGCTTCTTGCTGCCCACCAATGTCACCGAGGAAAGCCAAATCTGGTATTGGTCCAATCACTTTGACCACGAACTCGGCTCGACCGGCATCTATGGTCTGGTGGAGGTGAATTGGTATCACTGGATGCGTTCCGGCAAAGGAGGGATACCGGGCGTCGAGGGGGGGGACTTGTTCAACTTCGGCTCGACCGGCGTGGCCGGCAACGACATTGTAACCGGGGCCTTTGGCATCAAGTTCAAGCCCGGTGAGCGGTCGGAAATCGGCATCGCCTGGGAATTGCCACTGACCGCGCGTGAAGACGTGCTGGACAATCGGTTGACGGTCGATTGGATCCTTCGTTACTGATCCTTGGTTCACCCAGGCACCCGGGCGTCTGCGTCTGATGCGGCGCCGCCTTACGACGAACCGGCAACTTGCCGGCGCAAAAAAAGATGCCCGGGGTATTAGGTTCCACCGCGGATTTAGTCCTCGGCGCGAACCATGGTTCCGCTGTGAAAGCGTCGCATGCCGGTTGCGGTTTTCAAGAGCAATTGTCCCGCCGGGTCGATGCCTTGGCAGAGACCCTCGTAACGCTGTCCGCCCGAGTCGAGTGAAACCCTCCGGCCTTGTAGGCGAAACCAGTGGTTCCACTCGTGGGCCAGTTGGGGATCGGCATTTGAAAGCCGATCGAGATCGTGTTGAAGCCGGTTGAGCAAGTCGATCAATGTCGCGGTCGGGTCGTGGTGCCGGTCGGTCAGATCGCCAAGCGAGGTTATCCGCTGGCGCAATTCGACCGGCGCCGCCGAGCGGCGGTTGTTGAGATTCAGTCCGATACCCAAAACCAGCCAATGTTCTCCCGGCTGACCGAACAGCTCGGGCAGGATGCCGCAGATTTTCCTTCCTTGCGCATAAACATCGTTGGGCCAGCGCAGCTCGAGCGTATTGGCCGACAGGCGGGTTTCGAGCGTTGCCAACACGGCCAGTGCCGCGACGATCGACAGCTTGGGCCAGTCGGTGCTCGGCACGTGCCGAAGTTCGTCAGCCAAGACCAGCGAAAACGTCAGTCCGCCCTCGCCGGCCCACCACGCATGATTCCCGCGTCCGCGCCCGGCGGTCTGGCGCTCGGTAAGCACGAGCAGCGGCAATCGTGGCCGTGGCTCGTGGTTGGCTCCCGCATGAACGATTTCCCGCGCGCGGTTGCTCGTCGAAGGCATGGACCGGGCAAAGTCGATCTCGGCGACGAACGTTTCGTCAATCATTCTGGCCAGATCAAAAGGGCAATCATCAAGCATGGCGGTTGCGGGGTGGTGCGGGGCTGCTATGAACTATGGTGGCTTCATTTACCAAGCCGCGGGCCCCACCGAGAACGGCGGCCATCGTATGATCTTTACCCAAACGGACTGAGTTTCGCTGCCAATCCATGATCGCTAAGATTTCACGATATAATGTCTCTGATGACCGACGGACAAGCAATCGCGACGACGGACGCCAGCTATCAGGCCTGGGCCGAGGAAGTCGCGCGCCTGGGTAAATCGCTGGATGAACTCGTGCCCCAGGCCGCGTCATTGGGCGTTCCTCGGCCCGAGGGGGAAGAATGGTTCGAGCTTCTGGGTCGCAAGCTGCTTCCGCAGATCAGCGGTCCGGCGGTGGCGATCGTGGCGTTGGTCGGCGGCACGAACATCGGTAAATCGGTGATCTTCAACCATTTGGCCGGCGAGCAGGCCAGCGCCGTCAGCCCGATGGCGGCGGGCACGCGCCATCCCGTCTGTCTTGTTCCCGCAGGGTTCGACGGCGAGGCGCGGTTAAGCGAGTTGTTGACCGGTTTCGAAATTCACCGTTGGCAATCGAGCACGGATCCGCTTGAGGGCTCGTCCGAGCACCGGTTGTTTTGGCGTGCCGGTCGTAGCGTTCCTCCGCGGCTGCTCATTTTGGACACCCCGGACATCGATTCGGACGTCGAGGTCAACTGGCAACGGGCCGACCGGGTGCGGCAGGCCGCTGATGTGCTCGTTGCCGTGCTGACGCAGCAGAAATACAACGACGCGGCGGTCAAGCATTACTTCCGCCGCGCGGTGGAGGCGGACAAAGAAATTCTGGTCATTTTCAATCAATGCGACCTGGAAGAAGACGCCGAGTTTTGGCCTCACTGGTTGGCCACCTTCACCGAGCAAACCGGAGCCCGGCCGAAGATGGTTTACATTGCCCCTTACGACCGCAAGGCCGCTGGGAAATTTGAATTACCGTTCTACGAAGTCGGTCCTGAGGGGAAGGGCGCCTTGAGGCAGCCATCGTCATTGCGAGATGATTTGGGAACGCTGCACTTCGATCGCATCAAGATCCGCGCCCTCCGCGGCGCGCTGTCTTGCGTGCTTGATCGGCAACTTGGCGCGCCGGCGTATTTGGCACGGATTCGTACGGCCAGCGCGGAGTTCACCTCGGCCGCGGAACTGTTGTCGCACAGCGAAGCTGTTCGTATCGAGTGGCCGACGCTGCCTCCGAATTTGTTGATCGACGAAATCCTCGACTGGTGGCATGCGCGGCGCAGCGGCTGGTCAAGCATTATTCATTATTATTACGGCTATCTGGGACGCGGCTTGATCTGGCCTTTCAAAGCCGCCAGGCGCGCGATGTCTTCCGCCGCTGGCGATCCACTCGACGTGTTTCATAAGGTCGAACGAGACACCGTTATTCGCGCGCTTCAGCAACGAATCAACGAACTCGACCGGCTCGCCGAGCTGGGCAATGACAAACTACGTCCGAGGCTCAAGCAACTTCTGGGCGGCGAGGCTCGTTCGCGGTTGCTGGAAAACATGCTTGCCGCGTACGAACAGCTTGCCCCGATCGACGACGATTATCGCCAGTTCGTTCGCCAGGAATTGGATCGCTGGAGCCACGAATATCCGAGAATGGATCGGTTACTTCGTGCGCTGGATCGTGTCGTAGCCGTCGCGCGACCGGCCATTACGGTCTCGCTCACAGTGACCGGTTGGGGCCTGGTCCACGAAGCGATTACCAACGTCGCGGTCGAAGCACTGGTCACCGGCGGTATCACCGGCGGGGGAGAAGCACTGGTCAGCGGCACGACGCAGGGCGTTCGCCTGGCCGCCGCGCGGCTGTTCGAAAGGCTTCAGCAACGCTACATCAGCCAGCGGGTTCAGTGGTTCGATGACACCTTCCGGCACGAGCTGCTCGGCGGGCTGCTCGACGAATTGGAACGCGGGGCGAAGGTTGCGCAGTCCGACGCCTTCCAACGGACGCAAGCAGCCTTGGCCAAGCTTGAGATGCTGGCGCGAACGTGACTTCAGCCCGAGTAGTCAACCGCGTTCTCTCTTCGCTCGCCGCGCCGGCGCGACCTAGCCACCCTGGTGGCATGACAAACAATTCGGCGGCAAGGGGCTTCATTGGCTTGCCGCGAACCAAACGTCGGCAAATGCTTGAATCCGCGCGAGCGGAGTTTGCGGCCCTCGGACGATGCGCGGATTCAACGACGGCTCGACCGTCGTTTCCGCGCGGCCGTACGCGGTTGTGTGTAGCTTGTGTCGACCTCGACGTTTAGCGTGCCGTGGCCGCGGACGGTTTGCTCGGCCTCGGGCGGGCCCGTGGTCTCGAGAAGCGTGATCGGCCCGGAGAAGGTCGCCGCGACGACGCGGCAGGTGTCGATCTCGACGACAAGTTGGCCGTCGATTTTCATTCCCAAGCTTTCTCCCGCCACGGGGCGAGCCTCGATCACCGTGTCGAAGGTGGCTTGGCGGCCCTCGGATTTTGTTTGAATGCGTTTCAAAGTAAGACCGACGGTTTGGATGTCTCCGAGCGTGCCTTGCATGCCGAGCAAATCGCGGGCCAGCGATTCCGGGAAGGCAACGGTCCGTCCCACCTCGAACGTGCGGCCGTTGAGAAATTGCGCCAGTGGATTGGGTTGGCCGACGCCGACCATGTTTTGCCGCACAATCGCTAGTTCCTTGGCTGGGGGCGTTTTTCCGTTGCGGTCGGTGATCTCGAGCCGACCATCGACGCGCTCGACAAAATACGTTTTTCCGGAAACCGGTTGAGGATCGGCCCGGCCCACTTTACCCTTCGCGGCGCGGGTCTGCTCGGCCGACACGTAGGTGAGCCGTATCTTGGTCGTTCGGCCGGCTGACGATTCGAGCACGGTAAGCCGCCGCCGCTGTCGGCGTTCGACGCCCTCTTCGGCCGTCTCGATCGTTTGTTCGCCTTGGGTGGTCTCGACAATCATGGCCAGCACAAAGTGAACGTCTTGTACCACCAATTGACCAACCGGCGGTGACTGGTGAACAAACCGGCAGCGCGCCGGCTCCGCGGCTCGAGACGTGGTGGCAAACAGCAAGACACCGGCAACCAGCAGCAGTCGCAATCGCATCGAGCGGTTCCTTTCCAGGATGACAGAAATTCAAGAGCGACGCATGATCGTGCGACACGGAAACCAAGTCAATACAGACACGCGGCCCCCGAGGATCGATGATCGGGGCGGTCGGCGTCTCAGCTTTACGCGGGGTCTTATCCGTGCCGAACAGGCCGTCTCGTCATAACAAGGTAAAGCACCACGTCCCCAAACCCGGACGCTGGCACTGCGTGCATCGAAATAGCTAATCGCTTCGCGCGGGAGGGATGGCCGGGGCGGCCGTTTCCGCATGACGCACAGGTGCCATGCCCGGTGCCGGGAAGTGCGGGGCTCTTGTGGCGGGAAACTCGTCTGCCGTGGGCGTGCTGATCGGTTTTGGGTCCATCTCGCGGTTTGGCGTGGGCTGCTCGGAAGAAGCTTGTGAGGACGAAGGATGCTTACGACGGCCGACCCTCCGTTCGTGCCGCGCAAGCACCGCCGAAACGACCATCACGATGCCCCACGCGCAACGATCCAAGACGCGTAGACCTCGCCAAAGGAATCCGTATCCCGCTCGTTGGAGCAACGTTCTTGGAGGTCTATTTTTCTCCTGCCCGGCCAACGCGTGGCGAAACACATCGTCAACGAACCTTCGATAGGAATAGCGGCCCGAGGCGACGATGTCTTGGTAGGCGCGATCGACCATTTCTTGACGCAGGTCATCGCGTTGAACCGCCGAGAGGACTTGATCGACGTTGCTGAAGTCGGGTTTGACGGCCAGGTAATGTCGGCCCGATTGAAGCACGCCGTTGTATTCTCCTTCGACGAGAATTTGGCAGGTTCTCGTAGCGCATGCTTCGAGATGCCGTGGCGAAAGGGCTTTTAGTGACAGGTTGCCGTCAAGTCCGGAGAAACAAGCGGTCTGGGTTTCAGAAAAGCCGGCGTCGGGCTGTTTTTCGAGAAATTCTTCGGTGCGGCGACGCACGCTTCCGTCGCGGTCCAACAGGCTGGAACCGCCTTCCACGCCGAGTGTGTATTTTGAGGATAACAGGAAGCGAAACCAATCGTCGCCCAGACAGGTGTCTTCTTTACGCGTTGAAATATCGATGGCAAGATCGGTGCCGGCGGCGCGCCGCTCGAAGCGACGTGCGACTTCGGTTTTCAACATGCCGTGTCGCCCTAACCAAGCCCGGGCGGCCGTGGCACGATAACCGATGTCCACGCGTCGGCGATCGACGGTCTTCTGTAAAGCATGGATGCGACCGAGCGTCGCTTCGTCAAGATAACCGGTCAGCACCGGAAAAAACTGTACACGGTCGCGATCGACGCCGTCATAGATCACCGGCCACTGTGAAGCCGGAGCAGGAGAGAATACCTGGTTGATTTGAAACTCGCGAATAAAGTCTCGCAGCAGGTCACTGTAGACAAACTCGTCCTGCGGCAGCGCGATTCTCCGGGCGGGCGACCGCTTCAGGGGTCGTGCGTTGCGTAGGAGTCGCTCAAAACGCAACGGCCCCCAGCGGCAGGAAAGAAAGGTCGTGTGGAAAATGATCAGATCAAACGGCACGCGTCCCAGCCAGCTTGGAACCTTCCAGACTCCCAGGTTGGCGTAGAAACAACGATGGCCGGAATATTTTCCGCAACTCTCCAAGTGGTCGCGCACCGAGGCCCGGGGAGGGTAGGGCCGGCGATAATAATAGGCGATCAGAATGTTGGCCATTCCATGGCCCTTCCGCGCGAAGGTGATCTCATCATCGATCGTTGTGGTGCCGAGATGCCCAGAGGCAACCACGGCCTAGCATTTCAAGCGGCCCGGTGTGCGGGTGGTTCGGCGCACAGCTCCGAATAAATCTTGTCGAAGCGTCGCCCGGCCGCTTCGGCGGAGTGCCATTTGACCGCGAATTCACGGCTGCGGCGGCCGATTTCGGCGCGTTTTCGCGGGTGTTTGATCAGATCCGTCAGCACCGCATGAATCGTGTCTGGCGTGGCGCTGACGATGGGCAGCTCGTCCGCATATTCAGGAATTTCGCGGCGCATGTTGGCGATCCATTCCGGCCGCAGATAACAAATCGCCGGTTTGCCGAGCATCATCGCTTCACGCACGTTGGCGCCAAAGAAGCCGAACGTCAGCATGTCGACGACGATGTCCGCCTGCGCTTGGTAAAAGCGGACTTCGGTATTGGGGACGTCGCTACAGAAAATCAATTCAACGTCGTATCCCTCGCGTTTCAAACGCTCGATCAAAGGGCGGTAAATATGCGTGCACTTGATATTGCGGGCCTCTTCGCCCACCGAGCGTGCCTCGAAGTTGCCAACCGCGTGGTAGATTTTGACCGTTTTATTCCGCGCGGGGATGCGGTGTTCCGGCGGAATCGTCAGTTCGGGACGCCAGAAATTCTTGTCCAAGCAGTAAAATTCGGGCACTTCATGTACGCGCGCGTCGGCGTTGTAATCGGCACGATTGCCACCGAGAAGAATTTGGTAATCGACCAATCGGTTGCGCATTCGCCCCCAGGCCAGATTGCCCTCATCGGAACAGACCGTTGACTCGTCTCGATGTCGGCAGAAACTGCAAACCGGATGGGGGCCGAGCGTCGCCAAAGCGGTTTGCGAAACGCCATCCAGACAAAGCGTGTTGGAATAGACAATCTTTTTGCCCAAGAGCCGCAGGATGTCAATATCCCATTGAATCGGCAGATGGCCGAACTGCGACATATTGAAGAAATAGAAAAACCGCAGATTCTGTACCCCGGTGAAGTGTAGAACGTCCACTTGATCGAGCGCCCAAAACAGCGGGCGCAGCTCTTTAAGATGGCCGTGCCCCTCGGCGGCGAAACGCAACATTTCGCTCGTCCGAGATTTCAGCCGGATCACGCTTTCGCGTGGAAGCGGAGGCCGATCGTGCGGATCTTGATCGTGCCCGCCAAGCTGGCGAATCAGATCGTCATACATTTCGCGCAGTTCGACAACCGCTGGAGTGATTCTTTTCAGATAACTATTCGAGGTTCTCCACGTCTCGTTTTTTATCTTGTGATCGTATCCGTGCAGATACATCCCGGCCGCCTCGCCCGTGTAAGTCACGGTCTCGGCACGCCACCCATGCCGGCGCAGCGCCTTGGCGAGATACCAGTTGTTGTAATACGAGTTGCCGATAAACAAGACGGACCGCGGGCCGACGGGCTCCGACAATCGCGGCCACGGCATCTCGAACCGCATCATCACTTTCCCCAATCTTGCCGCTCGAGGCAGAGGCCGCGTGTGTCAGTCATGGCAAAGCGCCCGATGGTCGTTTTCGATTGACGGAGATGGCTTTTGAGGGCACCCTCGCCATTCGAAGGTGTCTTCATAATCGCTTCCAGGCCCGAGATTGCGAGCAAGTGACCGTATCAAGGAGCACGAAGCGGTGAATGGCAAGTGGATTCGTCGATGCCGCCCGACGACGAACCGAACGCCCGCTCGGCGATCGAAGCCGACATTGGATTTTGCAGGCGTCAGGCTCAGGCGGCACGCGGAACGGCTTCGCCTGTTTGAATACGCTGCTGCACACGACGACAGACACGCCGCACGCCTTCGGCCAACGAAACTTTCGGTTCGACCCCCAGAATGCGCGACTGCCGCTCCAGCATGGGACGTTTCACCAACGTCATGCGCGACGGTAACTCGGCATGTTTGATCAAATCGGGCGAGGCTCCCAGTTCGCGGCGGATCATCTCGGCGAGCGTGGCGATCGGCTGGATTTCCGGATGCCCGATGTTGATCACGGAATATTCACTGGCGCGCGCCGCGGACTCGATCGCTTCGACCGCGTCGGTCACATGCATCCATCCACGAGCGCTGCCGGCGTGAACCGTGATCGGCCGACCGGTCGCCAAGTTGTAGGCGAACCGAATCATGGCCGAGCGGTGATCGCCAAAGTCCTCTTGCTCGTCGTACATCATGAAGGGCCGCAGCGCCACAGCTCGCAGACCGTGCGTGCCCACCTCGTATTCGACCAGCTTTTCACCCAACAGCTTGGAGAGCCCATAGCGGTTGTTGGGGTGTGGGTCCGAAACGGCCTCGTCCATCGGGTCGCATTCAGGGCCGTAAACCTCGGACGTGGAGAAGAAGACCGTCATCGCGCCGGCGCGGCGGCACAATTGCAGCACGTTGTTGATGCCCGCCATGTTGGTGGCGATGGCCATGCTACTGGCTTGCTCGCAAGTCACGCGACTTACCACGGCCGACAAAAGGAACACGACATCGGGTTCCCAATCGAACGCGGGCAGGAGGTCCACCGCGTGATTGATGTCGGCCATCAGGTAGTTTTCGCGGAAGCTGGGAACAATGTCCGACTCGAGTACCTGGTAACCTCTGCGGCGCAGGTGCTTAGCCAGCGGCACCCCGATATTGCCTTCGGATCCGATTACAAGCGCTTTCTTCATGTCTCGCGAACTCCCCACCGGTTTGTATCAAGTCAATTCAAAGCCGGAAGCGATGCCAATCCCTTCGGGCGAAACGGTTCATCCATTTCTGACGGATCGTTGATCCCGCTCTCCTTTGCGGGTGCGTTATTTTTTGTCGATACGATACGTTCACGTCCCTTGAGCCGCACGGCGGAAACCCATGACGAACGGCCTCGCAATTCTCGCCAGAATGCGGCGTTGAATTCCGTGGCGCAGCGGGCGCACGGCGCGCCCCAACGTGTAGCCAACCACCCACATCGGCGCCGCGGCGACCATCTTGGCCCGCTGAACCCACGGACTTCGGCCGAGACGCCCACGCGTTGTCGACATCGCGTGCCACAGTCGTCGTCGCCGCAGACGTCTGCGGGCCGCCGTCTGCAACAACGAGGAAACATTTGCCATGGCGGCCGTTGCCGGGCCGGGAAGAATCCCTTGCTCGGCAAGATCACGATCGAACTCCGCTACGAATTGATCGCAAGCATACTTGCCCGAGGCAATCAACTCGTGATGAGCGGCCTCGGTCAGGTTGCGGCGCATCCGTTCGTCTCGAAAGAGTCGCACCACTTCGTCGAAGTTCGCAAAGTCTTTCTTGAGCGGAATGTAGTGGACCATCGGCTTGAGAATGCCGGAGTACTCTCCTTCGAACAAGATCTGGCAAGTTCGCATGGCCGCGGCCTCGAAGTGCCGCGGTCCGATGGTTCGATAATAGAGCCGATCTTCCCAGCGGCGCAACACGGCCTCGTGGACTTGCTCGAACGTGGCGGTCGGGTGCTCGCGCATCCATTGTTCACAGGCGAGCCGGGCGTCGTCGTGAACGTCGAAGATCGAAACTCCGGCTTCGACCCCCAACACGGCCTTGCAAGCGGCCAGAAACTTGGGCCATGCGTCGCCGTAAATCCGACGATCTTCCGCTGTTTCGATATCGAGCTTCAAGCCGAGCGGTTGGCTAGCCTCTTTGAAACGCTGCGCGATCTCGGTCTTCTCGCGAGCCCCACGGCCCATGTGAAAAAAAGTCGGCCGCGCGCGGTAGCCGATGTCGATCGGTCGCGAGGCTCCAGGCTTGGCCAATCGTTCGCCAAGCTCGACCAACTCGTGGCTGGTATAAGATGGAATCGTGTGCCGCAACTGTTTAATCGGCGTGTGACGGCCGTAGACTTGGCTGGCCAAGTGAGGGCGCAAAAGACTGTAGATACAATCGATGTTTTGCTGCCGAATGAACTCGAAGCGGTCCGGGCAGCGGTAATACTCATCTTGGAAAAAAGCGATCTTGTAGCTGTCCGGGCACTGCCGCAAGTAGTTTTTCCAGACGTCGTCAAGCCGGTAGGGAAAGCCGCCGAAGAGCGAATAATGCAGCAGGATGACGCGGAATCGACAGGCGCTTAGTTCCGGTGGGAAGCCGAACTCCGTGTTGACTTCACAGACGTCGAACCGCGAATGCTGCCCGAACATGTGAACATGCTCGAGGATCGTGGGCGCATTGGCGGAAATCGGATGATGGTAAAGCAGCAGAATGCCGCTTAGCATCCCTTCCCGGCGAGCGTGCATCCTTGCGGCCTTCGTTTCAAATCTGAACCGGTATTCGAGCGATCAATGCCCCCCTTTTTACCCAAGAGGCGATCGGCTTCATCATGCCGTGTTCAGCACCCCCTCCTTGGGGCCTATGTAAGGGTCAAGCCACCTCTGACCGATGGGGGGAGGTCACGAACCACTACCCGATCGACGGCCAGAAGTTTAACACACCCTTCGGGGTTGAACGAACCCCAATCATGAAGTGTGAATTTTTCAGTTTTTCAATGAAACGCCGCGAGACCAAGGCGGCGCTCCGGCTTCATGAGCCGCTTGATGGGCTAACAGCCCGCCCAAAAACTCATTCTGGCTACGAGCGGTCAAAA
>Ga0114931_10005341_pt1 | contig 15867 bp, 18 predicted proteins | sample 2SBtaG_FD_89579 | JGI IMG/M metagenome (GOLD analysis project Ga0114931, IMG submission 89579) | Deep subsurface microbial communities from Kolumbo volcano to uncover new lineages of life (NeLLi) - 2SBTROV14_V59a metaG | ecosystem: Environmental > Aquatic > Marine > Volcanic | place: Kolumbo...
GTTGGGCTTTTGCCACAATGACACTTAGGGCTCTGACGTAAATAAGTTGTTCATGTTGCGCCGGATTTCGCTGTCTGTTCAAGGCGCACAAAGGGGCGCATACTCGTTGTATGTAACCCTTTGTGCAACACCGAAGAGGCGGGGAAAGACAAGCAAGATGGATAACTTATTTGCGTCAGCGCCCTTATCACGGCAATATCATGCGGCTCGACAGCGGCGAGATAAAACTGCTTGATTTTGAGTTTTCCTGTCTCAACCATAAGGCTTATGATTTTTCCAACCTGTTCGCGGAAACCGTCATGCGCCACCAGCAGCCGGACTACCCCTATTTCCGGATTGCGGAGCCTGAGTTTGGTGACGCCGAACTTGGAACCCTGATCAACTTCTACCTGGACAACGCTGAGTTCGCGACCCAGGGTGCACGCGTGGAGCACTTTGAGCAATTGCTGGATGCCACCCGCACGATGCTGATCCTGTCCGATTACAAATACGCCATGGCGGCGTTGCCACTGGCCATCCAGCCGATCCAGCGGATCCGTTTTATCCCTTACGCGCACCAGCGTTTCGCCAGATTCAAGCGCGCTTTCGCGGAAAGATTCGGACCGTAGCGCCGGGGGCTCAGGCGCTACTGCACTTTCGAGTAGGGAGTCGGGGTGAGGATGTAATTACTGATGGAATTAACCAACGGGCCGTGTTTCTCGGTTTCGGCGCGCGCCGCGTGCCACTCGGGATCGCCCTGGAAGGCATTCCAGCGCTGTTCGCGCTCGGCGAGATCCGCCCATTCCAGCAGGTAATACAGATCGTGGTTGTTTTCGCCAATCAATACCGTCCAGAACCCCGCCTGGCGGATGCCGTGTTTTTCCCAGATCTTCAAAGTGATGGTCGCAAAGCGCTGGTTGAGCGCCGCCAGCCGCCCCGGCGCGCAATGATAGATGCGCAATTCGTGAATCATGATCGAACCACTGCCGCGTGTGAATGCCTGGCTATGGTAAAGCCCCTTGCCGGATTCGGCCACCAGCCCCACTCGGCTTGCAGGGAGATCAGGAAATCCGGCCTATGGGCCAGCAGCCACCAGCTACCGGGCCCGTGATCCGTGCGGCCCACTGCTTGCCCCAACAGGATGGACGCCTTGTGAACCTTTATTCAGAATTTTTGAATGGTTCTCTTTCTTGATCTCGATCAGTGCAGGCTGGACAGTCCAGGGGATAATTATACTAATGCAAAAGGCTGTGCGTTGACTGTCAGCGATCCACGATTTCGCCGGCGCTGTGTTCAATTCATGCAACCGCGCAGCCAAGGAGACTGATCATGTCTGAGAACTTTCTTGATTATCTGATCGATCTGGCCGATGAACCCGTCTTGTTCGAACAGTACAAATCGCAACCCGACAAAACCCTTATGGATGCACGCATCAGTAAAGAGGAGAAAGCGGCGTTGCGCAGCGCTGATCCGGAGCAGATCAAAACCTTGCTCAAGACGACTTTAATCGAGGGGCAGAAAATTCCGGAGCGGGTCAATACCCTGATTGGGACACTCCCCAAAGTCGCATAGGGCCGCGAGCCGGACCCCGCACGGAGGCACTCCCGAAGCCGGTTCGGGCGCATGGGCAAGCCCGGCACTCGGTGCCGACATGCGCCTGATGCGGGTTGCGCGATTGTGAATGCCTGGCCGGCAGGGAACGCCTGAACTTCGATCGCACGAAGAGCGGCGGGTCTTTGTGCGGGCTGTGTTGCGTTCGCAGCAGGCGGAATTACGCTTTTTCCAGGCGCTGGCCTGGCAGCTTACGGCCGGGTTCGAATTCCTTATAATCAGCTTCCCAGTCCCGTTCCGGGATTGCGCCTTTAGCCAAGGATTCAACCACCATGTCCGTGACCCTGACTGAACCACCGCCGTGCGCTTTCCAGAGTTTCCTGAATTTTCCGGTTTGCGATAATCTCGATGCACTGCAGGCCGACATCGCCATCCTCGGCATACCCTATGGCCTGCCGTATCACATGGGGGGTGGCGCCAACCCCCAGTGCGAGGCGCCCAATGCCATTCGCGGGGCCTCGGAGCGGATTTCAATGGGCCCGGAGCAGTGGGACTTTGACCTCGGCGGCACCTTGCTGGGGGGCCGGGATGTGCGGGTGGTCGATTGCGGTAATGTTCCCGGCGATCCCTACCACCCGGATGAGCATTACCGGCTGGCCGAAGCCGCGGTACGGAAAATTCTTGCCGCCGGCGCCCTGCCGCTGGTGATGGGCGGCGATCACGGGATCCCGATTCCGGTGTTCCGGGCCTTCGACGGCTACGCCCGGGAGGCCATCACCCTGATCCATGTCGATGCCCATATCGACTGGCGCGATGAGGTCAACGGCGTAACCGAAGGCTATTCCAGCCCCATTCGCCGGGCCTCGGAAATGGCACACATCGGTGAGATATTTCAGCTTGGGATCCGCGGTACCGGCAGCGCCCGGGAAGAGGAATACCGCGCCGCCCTGGCCTATGGCGCGCACATTATCACGGCCTATGAGATTCACGACACCGGTATGGCCGAGGTGCTCAAGCGCATTCCCGACGCCGGCCGTTACTACATTACCCTCGATGTCGACGGTATCGATCCGGCGCTGATCCCGGGGGTCCTGGCGCCGGTCGCAGGGGGGCTCAACTTTCATCAGATCCGTGGCTTGATCCATGGCCTGGCGGGCAAGGGCCGCATCGTCGGCATGGACATTAACGAGTTCGCCCCCAGCCATGATGCCGGCCACATCGGCGCGGTGGCCTGCGGGCAGATCATGACCAACCTGATCGGTGCCTGCGTGCATGCCGGCTATTTTGATTAGACCTCCATCCGTTCACAAGGACCACAACATGCTGTATGAAAATATCCTTGAAACCATCGGTAAAACTCCGGTGGTGAAGATTCACAAACTGGCGCCGGCGGGCATCGAACTGTACGTCAAAGTCGAAGCCTTCAATCCGATGGGCTCGGTCAAGGACCGGCTGGCCATCGGTATTATCACGGATGCCGAACAGCGCGGAGCGCTGCAGCCCGGGCAGACCGTGGTCGAGGCGACCTCGGGCAACACCGGTATCGCCCTGGCCATGGTGTGTGCGGTCCGGGGATATCCCTTTGTTTCAGTGATGGCGGAATCGTTCTCGGTTGAGCGCCGCCGGCTGATGCGCTTTCTCGGCGCCAAAGTCATATTGACCCCCGCCGCTGAGCGGGCCACCGGCATGGTGCGGGCCGCCGAGGCCCTGGCGCAAAAGCACGGCTGGTTCCTGACCCGGCAGTTTGAAAACCAGGCCAACCCGGCTTACCACCGCAATACGACCGGCCCGGAGATCCTCAGTGACTTCGCCGGGCGCCGGCTCGATTACTATGTCAGCGGCTATGGCACCGGCGGCACCATTTCCGGTGCCGGCCAGATGATCCGGCTGGCGCGCCCGGATGTGAAAATCATCTCCACGGAACCGGCCGGTGCCGCCTTGCTGGAAGGCAATGAGTGGCAGCCGCACAAGATCCAGGGTTGGACGCCGGATTTCATTCCCGAGGTCATGGATCGCAAGGTGATGCATGAAAACATTCTGGTCAGCGACGAGGAATCCATCGCCGCGGCGCGCGCGCTGGCGGTTCAGGAAGGAATATTCTGTGGAATATCCTCCGGCGGAACCTTTGCCGCGGCACTCAAAGTCGCAGACAAAGCCGAACCCGGTGCCGTCATTTTGGCAATGCTGCCCGATACCGGCGAGCGTTATTTATCCACACCATTATTCGAAGGTATCACGGAAGGCCACGGGGAGGAGCAGGAACTGCTCGAGGGACTTGAGTACTGATCTACGGTTCCTCGCGTACTGCTGAGATTTCTCGCAGCAGTACTGTCGACGACTTACAATGGCGCCAAAGGAGTGGTCATGAAGCGAGTGGCGATATTCAGCAAGACGCGGGAACTGGAAGGCCAGATCGACGAGTTCTTCGACAAGGTCGGCGACGGGGCGCTGTCATTCAAATTAGGTATCGGCAACTATCTGGACGGCGACCATGAAGCTTTCGAGGGAAAGCTCAAGCAGGTCAACGATCTGGAAAGCCAGGGCGACAGACTGCGCCGTGAAATCGAACGCAAGCTCTACGCCCAGGCATTGATCCCCGACGCGCGCGGTGATGTGCTGGGCCTGCTGGAAAACATGGATCAAATCCTCAACAAATGTGAAGGCCCGATGTGGCAGTTCGCCATCGAGAAGCCCGAAATCCCGGGTAAATTCCGCAGCGAGTACAGCAATCTGGTGGACAGCGTGGTGATGTCGGTCGATCAGCTGGTGATGGCGGCGCGGGCATTTTTCCGTGACGCCGAGCTGATCTACGACCACATGCACAAGGTGCTGTTTTACGAGAAGGAGGCGGACAAGATTTCGACGCGTCTTAAAATCGAAATATTCGCCGGCGACATGGAACTGGCGCGCAAGGCCCAGTTACGCAATTTTGTCGAACACATCGACAACATCGCCGATACCGCCGAGGATGTCGCCGACCGCCTGGCGATCTACGCCATCAAGCGTTCCTACTAGCCCCGCGGAGGTCGAATCCCGGATCCATTCATGGAAGTTGCGATTCTCGTTTTCCTGTCGAGCGGGCTGTTTCTGGGCTGGTCCCTGGGCGCCAACGATGCGGCCAACGTGTTCGGTACCGCGGTCGGTACGCGCATGCTGCGGTTTACCACCGCGGCGGTAATCTGCAGCGTATTCGTCATCATCGGCGCGGTCATCTCCGGGGGTGGGGCGGCTCACACCCTGGGCAAGCTCGGCGCTGTCAACCTCATTCCGGGCGCCTTCATGGTGGCGCTTGCCGCGGCGCTGACGGTGTATATGATGACCAAGGCCGGGTTGCCAGTGTCCACCACCCAGGCCATCGTCGGCGCCATCGTCGGCTGGAATCTGTTCTCGGAATCGTTGACCGATACCAGTACTCTGGTGACCCTGGTCTCGACCTGGGTCATCTGCCCGGCCCTCGCCGCGACCATCGCCGCCGCACTGTTTTATTTTTTCACCACCATGCAGCGTTCCCTGCGCCTGCATCTGCTGCGTATCGATGCCTACACCCGCAGTCTGCTGATCCTCGCCGGTGCCTTTGGCGCTTACAGCCTGGGCGCCAACAACATCGCCAACGTCATGGGGGTGTTTGTACCGGTGTCGCCGTTTACCGCCTTCAGTGTCGGCGGGCTGTTCAACTTCAGTTCGGCCCAGCAATTGTTCCTGCTGGGCGGTATCGCCATCGCCGTCGGAGTCTTTACCTATTCGAAACGGGTGATGATGACGGTGGGGCGCAATCTGGCGCCCCTGTCGCCGGTGGCCGCTTTTGTGGTCGTGTTGTCCCATTCGATCGTGTTGTTCCTGTTTGCTTCCCAATGGCTCGAGCACCTGCTGGCAACAGCCGGGCTGCCGACCATTCCCCTGGTGCCGGTATCCAGCTCCCAGGCGGCGGTCGGCGCGGTGGTCGGAATCGGGTTGTTGAAGGGCGGCCGGGGAATCAGTTACCGGTTGCTGGGCGGCATCGCCGCGGGCTGGGCCGCGACCCCACTGATCGCGGGTGTGGTGTGTTTCATCGCGTTGTTCTTTCTTCAGAATGTGTTCAACCAGCAGGTCTACCGGCCGGTCGCCTATGAGCTGTCGGCGCCGGTGCTGGCCCGTGCCTCGGACCTGAACATCGACACCGGCCGACTGGCCGGGTTGACCAATCAACGTTTTGCGTCGGCGGGTCGATTCAGCGACGCACTCTCCGCGACGGCCAGCCTGAGCGGCGAACAGCACGACAAGCTCGTGCGGTTGGCTGAAATCGACTATCTGGTTATCGACGCACGTAAATTCGCGCACCTGGACGACGCACTACTGAGTGATGGCCAACGCAACGCCGTGGTGCGCCTCGCCGGGCGCCGGTTCACTCACAAATGGATGTTGGACGATGCCCTGGCCAAAGAGAGCCGTGACTGGCAGCCGCGGCCCGATACAAAGGTGAACAAGCTCTTCAATCGCGGCCTCAATGATCAGCGCCAGGTTCTGTACAACCTGTTCCGGGTCGACGAAACGAATCTTTAATGAAGCTCTGAATAAAGCGGCGCTTCCCTGACCGCACAAACCGGATCTGAGGTCCGGCAGGAAAAGGTGATCATGGCCGAATCAATCAAAATTGTTCGTACCGATGCGCAACTCGAATGTCCGCGAATCGATCAGGTGTTGCGCGAACACGGCTTTGCGCTGGTGCTGCTCCCCGAGGGTGTCAGCGAAGCACGGCTGGTTCATGAAGTACGGGACGCGCACCTGCTGTTAATGTGCTACACGCCAATCACCTCCCGGGTGATCGCCAGCGCCGGCAGACTGAAAGGCATCGTCAAGTACGGTGTCGGGATCGACGCCATCGATATCGAAGCCGCCAGGGCGTGCCACATTCCGGTAACCAATATTCCGGACTATGCCGAACAGACCGTGGCCGAAGGCGCCTTCACTTTGCTTCTCGCCCTGGCAAAGAAACTGCTGCCGATCCATGCCGCCGTGCACAGCCGGGGCTGGGCCTGGCCGGGTGAGCGCTGGCTGGGTAGTGATGTGGCGGGGAAAACCCTCGGCCTGGTGGGCACGGGTCGAATCGGCCGCAGCCTGGCACATATGGCCGGCGCCGGATTCAGGGTCCGGGTGCTGGGTTATGATCCCCATGTCGATGCCGCCACCATGCACGCCCATGGAATTGAAAAAGTGGAAGATTTGAAATCACTGCTGGAACAAGCCGATTTCATCTCCATTCATGCGGTACTGAATAAAGATACACATCATCTGATCGGCGCCGCGGAACTGGCCTGCATGAAACCCGGTGCCAACCTGATTAATGTATCCCGCGGTGCCATCGTGGACGAAGCCGCGTTATTAATGGCATTGCAATCAAAACAGATCGCCGGGGCGGGTCTGGATGTGTATGGCCAGGAACCTCTGGCACTGACGAATCACCCGCTACGCGAACTGTATGCGCTGGATAACGTAATCCTGTTTCCGCACTTGACCTTCTACACCCGGGAAGCCATGCACAGGCTGGAGAGTCAGACCCTGGCGCGTTGTTTTGAAATTCTTGAAGGCCGCCCGCTGTTGATCACCTCCGCGGATCCGCGTCTGCGCTCGCAATCCCACGGCGTCACTTTTGCGTGACTAGCCGCACAAGCTCAGCTCTTATCCTGCTCGTTTCAGTTTCCCGGTCACCGTGCGCAGCATGGTGCCATTGCGCAGGCGGGAATACCAAAGATCCAGTCCCAGGGGGGTGAGGGTGCGTTTATAGGTCTGTATCTCATAGCCGCCGTCCCCGAGGATGTGCATGGCATAAACCGTCAGTGATGGCCCGTTGAGGTGCGCCCAGATGTAGGGATCGCCATGCATGGGATCGAGTGGCATCCGGTTGCCGAACTTGTCAGTGCGCATCCCGGCCTGGAAAATATGCGGGAGGCGGCTGGTGTAGAAGTCGATGTTGTAACTCTTGCGTTTGACCTCACCATCAAGCTTGTGGTCCACGGAAACCCAGTTGACGGTAAAACCATTTTTGTGGGGGGATATTTCGACTTGTAGATCCCGGGCGGTGATCTCATGCTGGTCACTGGAGACCGCCTGACCCTCGAATTTGCCATAAAAACGTTCAATCCCGGCTGCGGTGCTGGCCATGGCGGTGCCCAGGGCCAGAACCAGCAGCAGTGCCCCGCTCAGTACACCAGCAGGTCCTCTCATGAGGCGATCCTCCATTGATCCAGTGCGCAGGGATCCTGCGCACTGAATTTGACCGGCCGGATGTGAAAAGGTTTCTGGGGTGGCTCGGGTCAGGTCTCGAGTTTTTTGTGGCTGCCGTCGCAATAGGGTGGATTGGCGGTCTGCTTGCACTGGCACAGATACGCCTGGGCGCTTTTCTCCGCTGTGAACTTCTTTGGCTCGAAGTCCGTGCCTTGGTGCGACCCATCGCAAAAAGGTTGCTTGCCGGATCGCCCGCAGGCGCACCAGAAATAACTTTTGCCGGCTTCCAGGGCATCAGCGGCGGGTTGGCGAGCGGCGATACGAGCTTCAGTCATGCTGTGGTACTCCTTGGAATGGTGATGTTGCTGTGCTGCATTGTAGCGAATGAGGATTGCGGGTGATCTACGGTGGTGATCCAGTTACGAAGCCAGAACCCTGGCGCATGTAAGGCGCGCCGCGGGCAGAGGTTCCATGCCAGCCATCGGGCCAGATTCATTATGCCGGCGGCTCCCTCAGTGCGACCCTACTGGAGATATTACCAAAGTCCCGCTGCTGTAATCGTGAAATGCCTGCAAAACTTCTTCCCGGGTATTCATGACAAAAGGACCGCCGCGGGCCACCGGTTCATTCAGGCGCCGCCCGGCAATCACCAGCATGCGGCTGTCCTCGCTGGCGCGCAGTTCGATGACACCTTCACCACTGAGTATCGCCAGGTGTTTGGCCGGGATCGACTGGGGATCCCTGGAGGCGGCGGACGGCCCCTCGAGTTCGCCCGCGATGACGTACACCAGCGCGTTGTGGCTGTCGGGCACCGGTTGTGTGAACAGCGCGTCCTTGGTCAGGCGCACATCCAGGTACAGGGGATCGGTCGGCACCCCGGTCACCGGACCCGTGGTGCCGAGGCGAGTGGTACCGGTTATCACCCGGGTGTCGAGCCCGTCGTGCTGTTCCCGGGGGATCGCCGCCGCGGGCAGCTCCTGGTAACCGGGAGCCGACATTTTGTCCGCGGCCGGCAGATTCACCCACAACTGAAATCCGTACAGCAGTCCGTCTTGCTGCTCGGGCATTTCTGAATGCAGGATGCCACTGCCGGCGCGCATCCACTGGATCCCGCCGGGCTCGATGACCCCTGAGTTGCCGGCGCTGTCGGCATGGCGCATGCGCCCGGCCAGTAGATAGGTGACGGTTTCAAAACCCCGGTGGGGATGGGTTGGAAAGCCACCGATGTAATCATCCGGGCGGTCCGATTCGAAGGCATCCAGTAATAAAAACGGGTCCAGCATATCCAGTTGCGGGCCACCGATGATGCGGGTCAGGCGGACTCCGTCACCATCGCTGGTGGCTTGTCCGCGCAGGATCCCTGCGATCCGGCGTCTGCTCCCAGCACACGGCGACGGCTGCACACCGGCCTTATGGGCGTTCATCCGGCTGCCTTGCCACGGGCATCGATCGCAATCGCTCCAGGGCCGTAGGCGACCAGGAACAGAAAACCACCGGCCAGGGCAAAATTCTTCATGAACAGTATGGATTGCATCATGTCACTCAGGTTGCTGTGAAAGATCAGCGCCGCGAGGATGCAGAATCCCGCCAGCGCGAAAGCCACGATACGGGTTTGCCAGCCCAGGATGATCAGCAGGCCGCCGCCGAGTTCCAGCACGATCACCAGCGGCGCCAGCATACCCGGGACCCCCATGGATTCCATGTAGCCGACGGTACCGGCATAAGCGGTCAGTTTACCGATGCCGGCAACCACAAACATGGCGGCCATCAGGATACGCCCGAGCAGGATGATGTATTGGTTGAGTTTCTGCATGGTGTTGCCCTTCTCATGGGAGGTGAGCTGGTATTATCCAAGTTGACAATTAAAGAATAAATAACCTTAATGAGAACACATTGTTCTTTATAAATGCACAATATGAGCCGTTTCGAAGCCATGCAGACCTTTGTCCGGGTCGTCGAGAAAGGCGGTATCAGCCGCGCCGCGGAATCCCTCGATCTGGCCAAGTCCGCGGTCAGCAAGCGCCTGTCGGATCTGGAGAACCGCCTCGGTACGCAGTTGCTGATCCGCACCACCCGCAGTCTCAGTCTGACCGACAACGGCCGAGGCTACTATGAACATTGTCTGCGGATCCTTGGGGATCTGGAAGAGGTGGAATCTGAGCTCGGCAGTGCCGATGCGGATCTGCGCGGGCATCTGAAAGTCGCCGCGCCGATGTCCTTCGGGGTGCTGCATATCGGTCCGGCCCTCACCGAATTTCTCGATCTGAATCCACACCTGCATCTGGATGTCGAGTTCAATGACCGGCATGTGAACCTGGTGGAAGAGGGTATCGACCTGGCGATACGAATCGCCCGGATGAAAGATTCCAGCCTGATTGCCCGGCGCCTGACGACCATCCGCTTCGTGACCTGCGCGAGCCCTGCCTATCTCAATGAACATGGGGTTCCACACAGGCCCGCGGATCTGTCCCGGCATGTCTGCCTGCGCTATGGCAATGTTCCCGAATCCAGCTGGACATTCGAAGATCGCGCGGGCCATGTCAGCCGGGTGAAGGTTCCGGTACGCCTGGTTGCGAATAACGGCGACTATCTGCGCGAGGCGGCAATTGCCGGGCTGGGCCTGGTTCGCCAGCCGACCTTCATTGTCTACCAGGCCATCGCCCGGGGGCAGCTGGTGCCGTTGCTGGGTGATTATCGGGGACCTGAGATGAGCGCTTATACGGTGTATCCCCAGATTCGCCACCGATCCCACCGGGTCCGATCACTGATCGATTTTCTCATCGCCCGATTCGCCGGGATCCCTTACTGGGATCTGGGGATACCGGTAGCCGACTGAACCTGCCCGTGTTCCGTTCCCTGTATAAAAGGTGTACTATTTTTGCGCCGGGCCGAAGGGATGGGCGCCTGGAATTGTAGGTCACTGATCCATCCCCGACCGCACTATCACTATCCATGTAATAGGTTATGGGCTACTTCCTGCAACAGCTCATCAATGGGCTGACCCTGGGCATGATCTATGGCCTGATCGCCATTGGCTACACGATGGTCTATGGCATCATTGGCATGATCAATTTCGCCCATGGCGAAATATTCATGATCGGCGCTTTTATCTCCATCATCACGTTTTTGTTGCTGGGAGCTTTCGGGATCACCTGGGTGCCACTGGCGCTGATCATCGTGTTAATCGTGACCATGGTGCTGACTTCGGCTTATGGCTGGACACTGGAGCGGGTCGCCTACCGGCCGCTCAGGGGCTCGACCCGTCTGGCGCCGCTCATCACCGCCATCGGCATGTCCATATTTTTCCAGAACTACGTGATGTTGATGCAGGGCGCGCGGGTCAAGCCCATGCAGCCGGTGATCAGCGGCGGCTTCCGGTTTCTGGAGGGCGGTGCTTTCACGGTCAGCCTCAGCTATCTGCAGATTGTGATCATGATCCTGACCGTGATCCTGATGCTGGTGTTTACCTACCTCATCAACCACACCGCCCTGGGTCGGGCGCAACGGGCCTGTGAGCAGGACTTGAAAATGGCTTCGCTGGTGGGTATCGATGTCAACAGCACCATTTCCATCACCTTCGTCATCGGCTCGGCGCTGGCTTCAGTGGCGGGTCTCATGTACCTGCTCAACTACGGGGTGATCGATTTCTACATCGGCTTCGTCGCCGGCATCAAAGCCTTCACCGCCGCGGTGCTCGGCGGCATCGGCTCGCTGCCGGGCGCCATGCTGGGGGGGTTGGCCATTGGTCTCATCGAAGCCTTCTGGTCCGGCTATTTCACCGTCGAATACAAGGATGTCGCCGCCTTCGCGATCCTGGTTCTGGTGCTCATCTTCCGGCCCACGGGTATGCTCGGCAAGCCTGATGTGGAGAAAGTCTGAGCCATGACCCCGGGCACCTCCAACTCCTCTGTACGCCCCTTCGACCTGCCGGCGGCGTTGAAGGAGAGTGCCCTGATCGCGGCCATGGTGCTGGTGCTGGCCATCGGCCTGTTGGGCTTCAAAATCGAAGACGTGACCGGAGGGTTGGCCATCCTCACCCGCTTCGGCCAGGTCGCGGTGGCGACCGGTATCGGGTTTTTCGGCCGCCTGGCGCTGATCGCACTGCGCGAGGGCCGGACCTTGCCGGTGGTGTTTACCGCCGGCCCCCTGGGCCTGGTCCTGGTCGCACTGCTGATTACGGCACAACTGGGTGGCAGTGCAACGGCCGCCGGATGGCTGCCATTTGGATCCGTGGTGGTCGACTGGCTGCTGGCCATCCTCATCCTGATTCTGGCGTTGCGGGCCCTGCTCGGGATCTGGCGCACCTCCACCCACCTGAGCCTGGAAGAGCGTGATGCAGCCATGGACCGTTTTGGTGCCAGGGTACAGCGGGTGGCGCTGATCCTCGGCCCGTTGCTGCTGGGATTTGCGGTGATCATGCCGTTTCTGCCGGGCGTCGATCGCAGGATACTGGACATCGGCATTTTAGTGATTACCTACATCATGCTCGGCTGGGGCCTGAATATCGTGGTGGGTCTGGCCGGGCTTCTGGATCTCGGTTATGTCGCGTTCTACGCGGTGGGCGCATACAGCTACGCCCTGCTGGCCACACACTTCGGCCTGAGTTTCTGGATCTGCCTGCCCCTGGCGGGGATCATGGCGGCCTTTGCCGGGATTCTGCTGGGTTTCCCGGTACTGCGCCTGCGCGGGGATTATCTGGCCATCGTGACCCTTGGCTTTGGTGAAATGGTGCGCATCGTGCTGCTCAACTGGTACGATTTTACCAACGGTCCCGACGGCATCTCCGGGATCCCGCGGCCGAGTTTCTTTGGCCTGCCGTTTACCCGTAACCCGGGCGAGGGGGTCACCGCATTTCACCAGTTTTTCGGCCTCGAGTATTCCCCCATCGACCGGATCATGTTTCTGTATTACGTCATTCTGGTCATGGCGCTGATCACCAATCTGTTCACCTTGCGCATCCGCAAACTGCCCATCGGCCGGGGCTGGGAAGCCCTGCGTGAAGACGAGACCGCCTGCCGCAGCCTCGGCATCAACCCCCGTAACACCAAGCTCACCGCGTTTGCAATCGGCGCCATGTTCGGTGGCTTTGGCGGTTCTTTTTTCGCCACCCGCCAGGGCTTTATCAGCCCGGAAAGTTTTACCTTTATCGAGTCGGCGATCATCCTGGCCATCGTGGTGCTGGGCGGTATGGGCAGCCAGATCGGTGTCATTTTCGGAGCCCTGATCCTGATCGGCCTGCCGGAAGTATTCCGGGAACTCAGCCAGTACCGGATGCTGGCCTTTGGCGCGGCCATGGTAATTATCATGATCTGGCGGCCCCGGGGCCTGCTGGCGCATCGCGATCCAACCTTGCGCCTGTCCGATCACGATCCTCCAGGTGATCCACCGGATAATCCACAAGTAGCTGCCGCTGGAGAACCGCGGTGAGCCAGGACGCGCAGACGCGTAACGACAGTCAAATCCTGCTCACGGTCGAGCACCTGGTCATGCGGTTTGGCGGTCTGATGGCCATCGATGATGTCTCCTTCAGCGCCCGCCAGGGCCACATCACGGCCATCATCGGGCCCAACGGCGCCGGTAAGACCACGGTCTTCAATTGCCTGACCGGTTTTTACAAGCCGACGTCCGGGCGCCTGACTCTGCAGCACCCGCAACTCGGTCCCATGTTGCTGGAACGGATGGAGGGTTATCAGATCCCGCAAAAAGCCGGGGTTGCCAGGACTTTCCAGAACATCCGCCTGTTTCCACACATGTCGGTGCTGGAAAATCTGGTGGTCGCGCAGCATAACCAGTTGATGCGCGCCTCGGGATTTACGGTACTCGGGTTGCTTGGCGCCAGGGGCTATATCCGTGCGGAGCACCAGGCGGTGGAGTTCGCCCGCTACTGGCTGGAACGCATCAACCTGGTCGATATGGCGGATATGAACGCCGGCAACCTGCCTTACGGCGCCCAGCGGCGCCTGGAAATCGCCCGGGCCATGTGCATCAAGCCGGTGCTGCTGTGTCTGGATGAACCGGCAGCCGGACTGAATCCACGCGAGTCGGCGGATCTGAACCAGTTGCTGCTGCGTATCCGCGATGAGGACCGGGTTGGGGTGCTGCTCATTGAGCACGATATGACCGTAGTCATGGAAATTTCCGATCACCTGGTCGTGCTCGATTATGGGCGCAAGATCTCCGATGGCGACCCGGAGCAGGTGCGCAGGGATCCCGAGGTCATCCGCGCCTATCTGGGCGAAGAAGAAGATCAGACGCCGGACACGGAGCCCATGCACTGATGGCTCTGCTCGAGATTAAGGGAGTGCATACCTTCTATGGCCGTATCGAGGCGCTGCGGGGTGTCGATCTGGAAGTCAATGAAGGGGAGATAGTGACCCTGATCGGCGCCAACGGTGCCGGCAAATCGACCCTGCTCATGACCCTGTGCGGCAACCCCCAGGCCGCCCGCGGCCAGGTGCTCTTCGATGGCCGTGATATTACCCGCATGGCGACCCATGAGATCGTCCGCGGCGGGATTGCCCAGTCGCCGGAAGGGCGGCGGATATTTCCGTTCATGACGGTCTATGAGAATCTGCAGATGGGTGCCTCCCACTGCGACCCGCAATACTTCGAGGCCGATCTGGAGCATGTCTTTAACCTTTACCCCCTGCTGAAAGAGCGCCGTGACCAGCGTGGCGGAACCCTGTCCGGGGGCGAGCAGCAAATGCTTGCCATCGGCCGTGCGCTGATGAGCCGTCCGCGGGTACTGTTACTGGACGAACCCTCCCTGGGACTGGCGCCACTACTGGTCAAACAGATTTTTTCGGTGGTCCGGGATGTCAATGAGAATCACGGTATGACGGTATTTCTGGTCGAGCAGAATGCCTTTCATGCCCTGCGCCTGGCCCATCGGGGCTATGTCATGGCCAATGGTCGCATCATCATGTCCGGCAGCGGTGACGAGTTGCTGGCCAACGAGGAAATCCGCGCGGCTTACCTGGAGGGTGGCGCTAAAAAGGAGACCGGATCGTGAACGGCCTGCTGGGTACCAGCCCGGGGGTTTTCATCGGTCTGACTGTGGGGGTGATGGGCTTTGTCGCCTACATGACCGGCCAGGCGGTGGCGGTAACCTGGAAGCCCGCCTGGCAGGCAGCCCTCTACACTCTGTTGCTGGGCCTGGCCGATCGCTTTTTGACCTTCGCCCTGTTTCAGGGTGAGTTGCTGTCCTTGAGCGGTTATCTCATAGATACCGCGGTGCTGTTGATCCTGACGCTGCTGTCCTGGCGGATGGCCAGGGCGCGTACCATGGTCAATCAGTATCCCTGGCTTTACAGGCGTTCCGGTCCCTTCGGCTGGGCCAGCCGAGGACCCGAGCGGGACGCCGGTTAAAAGACGGTGCTTGCCGTGGCGGGTACCGTAGGTTTAATGTTGCCTCCTTATCCTGTGGGTGAGTGCAACGGATATTAATGACAACAATGAGAGGAGTTCTCAATGAATAAATCACGCTTAGTATTGCTCAGCGCCGCCATGACCGGCCTGCTGGGCGCCGGCGCCGCGAGCGCCGATATCATCATCGCCACCGCCGGACCCATGACCGGCCAGTACGCCACCTTCGGCGAACAGATGAAACGTGGCGCGGAAATGGCGGTGAAAGACATTAACGCCGCGGGCGGGGTGCTCGGCCAAAAGCTGAAACTGCAGGTTGGTGACGATGCCTGCGACCCGAAGCAGGCCGTGGCGGTCGCCAACAAGTTTGTCAGCGATGGTGTGGTGTTCGTCGCCGGGCACTTTTGCTCCGGATCGTCAATTCCCGCTTCCAAAGTTTACGAGGAGGAAAACGTCCTGCAGATTTCACCTGCCTCGACCAACCCGAAACTGACCGACGAGGGCGGCCCGAACGTATTTCGTACCTGCGGCCGTGATGATCAACAGGGCGTGGTGGCCGGTAATTTTATCGCCGATCATTTTGGTAAAAAGAAAATCGCCATTCTTCAGGACAAAACCGCTTACGGTAAGGGACTGGCCGATCAGACCCGCCTGAACCTGCACAAACGCGGCGTCAAGGAGGTCATGTACGAAGCCTATACCGCCGGTGAAAAAGATTACTCGGCACTGGTGTCGAAGATGAAGGCGGCCGGCGTGCAGGTGGTCTATATA
>Ga0114931_10005342_pt1 | contig 15866 bp, 11 predicted proteins | sample 2SBtaG_FD_89579 | JGI IMG/M metagenome (GOLD analysis project Ga0114931, IMG submission 89579) | Deep subsurface microbial communities from Kolumbo volcano to uncover new lineages of life (NeLLi) - 2SBTROV14_V59a metaG | ecosystem: Environmental > Aquatic > Marine > Volcanic | place: Kolumbo...
ACCGCCGGGATCGCGGTGATCGAAAGGATGGCGACGAGCGACATCACCGCGACCAGCTCCACCAAGGTGAAGCCGATCGCCCGCTGCGACTGCCTGCGAAAACACTGATTCACGACTGAGCCCTCGCCATGCGGGCTACAGTTCGTTGGCTTTGAACGGCTGGCCGTTGCTCTTGAGCACCGTCGTCTTGTCGAGGCTGTTGCACCAGAAGATCGCGACGGGAGGCGTGACGTTGTTTTTGTAGTAATAGTTCCAACCGAACTTCGTGGGATTTTTCACAATGCGATTCTTGGCGTTGGCGAGGTTGCCTATGCGCTGGATTCTGTTCAAGTTGTTGTAAGGGTTGTTGGGCACAGCCTCCTGCATCACCGTGCCAACCGTTTTCAACTCCGTGAGCGTCGGATAGCTGGCGGCGCCTTGGATCGACGCATTGGAATAAAAGTTCGCCAGCCCTGTGCGGACGGCGCCCACGGTGCCCTGCAGCGCTGAAGCGCGGGATCGATCCGCGTAGTCGAAATATTTCGGAATCGCGACTCCCGCCAAGACGGCCAACACGACCATGACCGCCACCAACTCAATCAGTGTAAAAGCGCGTCGCTTCATCGTTCTCATCCTCTTCATGACCAACTCCTTGATTTGAACACCGCATTGGTCGCATCAGGGCGACGTCCGCACCCGTCCCTATGAATGAATCAACCGATCAATCCCACCATGTCCCACATGGGAAGAAACACCGCCAGCGCCACGACCAGCACCACGCCGGTCATCACCGCGATCAACACCGGCTCGATGATGGTGGCGATGTTTTTCGTCAAGTGCGTCACTTCCCGTTCGTAATGCCGAGCGACCACATCCAAGAGCCGCGTCAGTTCCGAAGACTGTTCGCCTGCTGAGATCATCCGTTTGACAAACGACGGCAAGTACGTGCACTGCCGAAGCGCCGACGTGAGCTGCTCGCCTTGGCGAACCTGCCGCATCAACAACTCCGCATCGTGCTGCAGCAGCGGCCTTCCTGAAGCGCGACCCGCCATATCCAGACTCTCCAACAGCCCGAGCCCCGAGCTCAGGCACAACCCAAATACACGCGCGAATCGACTCACCGCGAGCCCGATAAGCGCCGAACGGACCACCGGCGCCCGGTTGAGCATTCGATCAAGAAGGCGCCGCCCTTGAGGAGAACGCCATGACAACCGAAGCCCGATCACAGCGCCAACCGCACCGCCGCCATAAGCCCACCAGAAGTTCCGTATCGACAGGCCGAACGCCTGCAGCACACGGGTTAAAAGCGGCAACTCGACGCCGCGCTGCGCGAACATGTCGGCGAAGCGTGGAACCACAAACACCAACAAAAACGTGGTCGCCAGCGTGATGGCGGTCACCACAACCACGGGATAGGTCAAAGCGCCGCGAAGTTGCTTTCCAGATTCGCCCTGGCGCTCGAGCATCTCGGCGAGCGTCTCCAGAACTTTGATCATCGTGCCCGAGTGTTCCGCAGCGTGCACGGTCTCGATATACACATCGCCGAACACCCGCCGAAAGGGCTTCATCGCCTCGGTGATCGTCGAGCCCGCTTGAATAGAAGCGGCGATTTCCTGCAACATGCCCGCAAAGGCGCCGTTGCTCTCTTGCTCAGCGATGCTGATCAGCCCCTCAGCGATCGGGATGCGCGCTTCGAGCAACACCGCAAGCTGGTACGTAAAATGCGTAATCTCCTGCGTCGAGACTCGAATCCGGCGACCGCGCCCGGCCCGCCCCTCCGCCGCGCGCAGCCGCACCGGCGTCAACCCCTGCATCGTCAACCGACGGTACGCGTCCTGCTGAGTGGACGCCTTGAGAGAACCCCGGCGCTTGGCGCCCGCCTTGTCGACGGCTCGATATTGAAATGTCGCGGCGGTCATGCCGAAATCCTTCTCGCTGTTGGATCAGGCGACGCGGCGCTTTGGTCGCTGTATCCGCTTGAGAGCTTCCACATTTCATCCAGCGTGGTCAGCCCGAGGCGAGCTTTGTCCAGCCCATCGTCGAGCATCATCTTCATGCCCTCGGCGCGAGCGGCCTCGTGAACCTTCCGCACCGAAGCGCCCTGTTCAATCGCCGATTGAAGCGCCGGGCTCATGCGAAAAAGCTCGTACACACCGATTCGCCCGCGGTAGCCGGTGTTCATGCATTTGGCGCAGCCACGTCCTTTGCGGAGCGAAGCCGCGTCTTCCTCGGTCAAGTGAAACGTTTGCAGTGTCGCTTCGTCCGGTTCGTCCGGCCCCGAGCACGCGTCGCACACCCGGCGAATCAAACGCTGCGCCACCACACCCAAGAGCGCCGAGTTGATCGCAAAGGGAGGCAGCCCAAAGTCGCGCAGCCTCGCGAGCGCCCCGATCGCGTCGTTGGTATGCAACGTGGAGAGAACCAGATGCCCGGTGAGCGACGCCTGCACCGCGATCTGAGCGGTCTCCTCGTCGCGTATCTCGCCGACGAGAATCACGTCGGGGTCCTGCCTGAGAATGGACCGCAGCGCACTGGCGAAGGTCAGCCCGACCTCTGGGTTCGCCTGTGTCTGGCGCACCATCGGCAGGCGAATCTCCACAGGGTCCTCGATCGTCATCAGGTTTCGATCGGGCGTGTTGAGTTTGGACAAGCCGGTGTAGAGGGTTGTTGTTTTTCCCGAGCCGGTGGGTCCGGTGACGAGAATCATGCCGTAGGGATGCCCGAGGATCGTCGACAACTCTTCGATGATGGGCTCGGGCACTCCCAGTTCGTGAAAGTCTTTCAGCGATGTTCCGTGTCTCAGCAGCCGGAGCACCACGTTCTCGCCACACACCGTAGGGATGGTGCTCATGCGCACGTCGATCGCGCCGGCCGGGTGGTCGATGCGAAACTTGCCGTCTTGAGGTCGGCGGGTTTGTGTCAGATCAAGTTTGGCCATCACCTTGAGACGTTGCACCACGCCTGCGTGAGCCGTCAGCCCCGGGCCTTGGCGAGTTTGCAGCACGCCGTCGATGCGGTAGCGCAGGTGCATCTCGTGTTCGTCTGGGTTGATATGAACATCGCTGGCGCCTTCGTCGATCGCTCGGCGGAGGATTTGCTGAACCGCCGCGACAATCGGCTCCTGTCCGGTGGTCAGATTGTCCATCGACACGCTGGGGTGTCGTGTGGAAGACCTCTCAGGCGCCATGGAGTACGCCCGCGCGATGAGCGATCGGATCGACTGTTCGTCGCACAGGACGGTGAACAGTTCGCTCTTGAGAACCTGCCGAACCGAGTCGACGCCGCTGAGATTGAGCGGGTCGACCATGGCGACGGTGATCGTTCCGTCGACTTGAAAGAGCGGAAAAGCGCCCGTTTTTTCCGCCACCGCCTTGGGCATGAGATTGGCGTTTCGAAGGTCGATCTCGTACGCCTCCAGATCGACGTACGGCGACTCGCAGACCGTCGCGCGGGTGATCGCCAGTTCGCGCGAATCGACGACGCCCAGCGTCAGAAGAGCCTCGAGCACGCCGACGCCTCCGCTCTGGCTGTGCGACCGCGCCGTTTCAAGATGCTCTTCGGTGATGCGCTCGCGGTCGAGCAGATCGCGCAGCACAAACTCGCTGGCGTCAAGCATCAGAATCCACTCCCACGCTTCCTAAAAACTTGTGGATTTGTTCCTGCGTCTCTTCATCGGGGCAATGAAAAGAGAGCCCCAGTTCGTACGTCGGGGCGCGATCCGTCATAATCACGCGCTTGATGCGCATCGGCGCCATGCACGTGGTCTGCGCCCGATCAGAATCACGAAACGAAACGGACATGGTGACAATTGTTCTCAATGGGATGAACACGGAGGTCGTCACGCCCAGTCCGCCTTCGCTCGCATCGATGATCATCGCGGTGATGCGGCCGTCGGCGGCGCACGCCTTGGCGGACAAACACACGGCGCGCTGATGATCCTTGGCGATCGACAACTCACACAGCAGAGCCACATTCCGCCGGACGTCGTGTCGGACTGTCAACCCATCTTTGTTATTCGTGGCCACAACTGATTCTTCACGCGGAGAGAGAGAAAGTATTTCGACGCCGTGCGGCGTGGCTATCGGAGCCTTCTTCATCGCTCTTGAGCCAACCGATCGCTGCTCAGGCGTCGGGCCTTCGATGTGATCAACTCGCACCGTCTATGACGGTTGCGCCAATGGCGCACGCCGACTCACCGTGGGAGAACGCCTCATCGTGGCCACTCAACCGGGGCCGGCTTTCTGTGTCGCGTCGCGCCACTCGGCGCGGAGCGATTCAATCTGCGTGACCAGTTCGCTCCCGCCGTCCGTTGACCCACGAGACAAGAACTCCGCCTGGGCCTGATCCAGCGTCCTGACGCCCAGGCGCGCGCGTCCTTGCGCGAAGCGCGATCGGGCAAGTAGAACCATGGCGCGAGCGCGATCGAGATGCGCCTCGCTAGGCATGACGTTGATCGCTGTCACTAGATCGGCCTCTGCTTCTTCCGATCGGCCTTGCGACAGTCGCAGTCGCGCCAGCGCCACCCGCACCGGCGCCGTCTCCGGATGATCGGCGCCAAGCACGTGCGTCTGCCCGGCCAGCGCGAGGGTGAGCTGCTGCTCCGCTTGGGTGGCATCGCCTTGCGCTGCAAGAATCGATGCGAAATTGACCCGTGACATGAGGGTCTGTGAATGTTCGACGCCCAGCGTTCTGTTGGCCGACTCGACCACCTGCTTCATGTACGTCGCCGCTTTGTCCAACTCGCCGGCCTGACGCTCGATGATCGCGAGGTTGTTGAGCAGGGTCAGCGTCTCTGGGCCGTCAGGCCCTTCCAGTTTGCGCCGAGCGTCCAGCGCCGTTTGGCACAACGACCTGGCTTCGTCGAGATTTCCTGCAAGACGCAGCAGCACCGCCAGGCCGGTCATCGCTTCGAGCGTGCGTTCGTTTTCGGGCCCGAGCGTTTGCAGTGACTGCTCGTACGATTGACGAAACAACTCCATCGCCTCGTCGTGTCTCCCTTGGAGCCACCTCAGCTTGGCGTAGCGATTGGCCACTCCTTGCGCAACATCGGGAGAAGGCGCATCGCTTTTCGCAAGCGCCTCCTGCGCCGCGGCAAACACGTGGTCGGCGCTGCCGTAGGCGCCCAGACTCATGTACGACTCGCCGATTGTCTCGTTGATTTCAGCTTGGATGATGTATTGGTTGGGGAACGAATCGGCCACGCCCGCCGCCGCCCGGTCCAGCACCTCGATCACTTTCGTGTCGCGGCCGTCGCGGTCGGGCTTGGCCGCGGTGAGCATGTCGTTGAGTAGATAGTCATTGATCGCCTCGACTCGTTGCGCCGCCGCCACCTCAAGCTGTTCGGCACGACGAGTCCGCACCAAGGCGCCGGAAAAGATCACCGCCGCTGCGATGAGCGATGTGATGGTCAGCGCCGCCATAGCGGCCATCGCCCGCCGCCGAGCAATCCACCGCCCCAGGACATACCAAACACTGTCGCGTCGAGCTTCAATCGGCTCGCGCGAAAGATACCGCTCCAGATCACGGGCCAACTCACCCGCCGACTGGTACCGCTGCTCCGGCGATCGCTGGATCGCCTTGAGAACGATCGTCTCGACATCCCTCGGCAGGGATCGCGCGTGCGCCCTCGGGCGTGTCGGCGAAAGGCGACTGGCTCGATGAATCCACTCTGGAATGTTCTCGATGCGTCCAAACGGCAGCCGACCGCCCGTCATCAGTTGGTACCCGATCACACCCAGCGAATACACATCCGAACGCACATCGACCGTCGCGGACTCGGACGACCATTGCTCGGGGCTGGCCCATGCGAGCGAGCCGACAAACTCGCCGGAAATGGTGAGCGACGCCCAGGGAAGTGAACTCGAAAAGGAGTTCTCATCGAGTTTCGCCAAGCCAAAATCAGCGACGAATGGTTGGCCATTCATGTCGAACAAGATATTGCCTGGTTTGAGATCGCGATGAATGACGCCGACCACGTGCGCCGCCTGCACCGCTTGGCACACCGTGATGAGCATCTTCAGCCGCTGCGCCAAAGGGCGCTGGCTCCACGCGACCGGGTCCAGCACGCCGCCTTGGAACATTGGCATCACGAAATACACACCGACCGGCGCTTCGCCCGAATCGAGAATCGGCACGATGTGCGGATGATTCAGCCGACGCAGCAACGCGGTCTCTGTATCGAACCTCGCTTGGGCGTGGTTCGACTTCGCAATGGATCGCAGCGTTTTGATCGCCACCGACTGGTTCGTACGCACGTCGATCGCCTCGTAGACAACACCTTGGGCGCCTCGACGGATCAACCGGGTGATGCGATAGCCTGGAAACGAGTCTGTCGGCGGCAGCGCCGCGCGGGTCGGCGCCAACCGCCTCGCCTCGAACAGCGCGCTGTCGATCAACGCTCGCTCTCGCTGCTTCGATGGTGTGGTCTGCTCCATGCACGGCGCCTCGATTGTTTCTTCCACGTCTTGGGCGATGGGTCACCTTCAACAACGGCGAACGGCGTCTCCGTTCACGAAGAAATCGACAACGAGCGATCGGTCGAGCCCAACAGCTCGCGCAGTTTCCACAGCGCCCGCCGGCGAAGCATGTACATCGCGCCGACCGAACAGTCCAACTCGTGGGCCACGCTTTGGGCCGACAATTGCTGAAGATCAAACAGCCGAACGACCGTCTGGTGCTTCTGGGGCAGCGTCTCGAGCGCGGCCTGAAGCCGAACGGTCCAGTCGCGCATCGCCATGGTCTGGCTCGGTGTTGCGGTGTCCACACCCAGCGTTTCGATGAGCGTCTGGGCGGAATGTTCCGGCGAGATTGGCTGGACCCCCGTCCGCCCGCCGCCGCGCTTGAGGGCGCCGAGCCAGTCGATCGCGTCGCGCAGCACGTTGGTGGCGATCGTCGAAAGCCACGCCTCGAAAGCGCCCTCCCGAGTCGGCGCAAACTCGGCGATGTGCAGACACACCTCGATGTACGCTTGCTACATGACGTCGTCGACGGACAACACACTGCGGAACTTGGGGGGAATGCGCAGCCGATCTCGCACCTCGGGCCCGGCGATTTCCAGAAGTGCGGTCAAGGCGTCTTCATCGCCCTGAGCCGCTTTCGCAATCAGGTGTTCGTTCGGGTCATTCATGGCGTCGCAATCGACATTCAAATCGGCGATTCTCTCATCAAGAAGCCTAGCACGGCGAGCGACACAATGAACTATTTTCTTTTTTTCGTGACGGCGCCCGGTGCAATCCGTTGAAGACTATGACGCTTGCGAGCGTTTGTGTCTCGCGTCAGACCTTTTTCTGGCTCTCCCCTCGCCGCTTTCGAAAGGCTCCATCATGCAAGTCAGATTGACGCTTCCCCTCGCCATACTCGTTGTGACGACAATCTTCTTGACGCCTGAGTTTGTTGCCGCTGGCGAACCGGCGTCTCCCGCAAGCGACACAATCCGGGCGGAACGTGCGTCGGGCAAGACCGTCCAGACGGCGCCGCTGATGAATGCGCCGCTCAACTCACGACTGATTCTGGCGCCTGTTGGCGAAGTTCCTTTCTCGAAACGCGATTTTGTTCGTCAAAGTCGATCTCAAAGCATGCCGGCGGCCATGGGAATCGACGCCCCATTCGTGGACGACTATTCGTCCTACATACTCACGAACTATTCCAACCCTCCAAACAGTTTCTTTTCTTTGGACAACCAGAACAACCCCGATGGATTCTCCATAACCTCGAAGCCCTGGCTCGGCGCCGCGACCGACGCGGTCATGCAGAACATTCCCGCCGGCGCGCCCGGCGGCGTCCCGCCCGTCGGCAATCTGCGCTCGACCGGCCTCCCCCCAGGCCCCTACGCCGCACTGGCAAGACGCACCGGGCAAGACCAATCGCAGATCTTCACCCCAGGTCTGCAATTCAGATTCACCAATCGCACGATCAGCCAGAGCCAACCGATGGCGCTGACCAACGATTGGTATCTTCAGTCAGCGGGAACCAGCCAATGGTGGTCCCCGGTCTCGTTCGTCGCCGGCGGCACACCCGATCGGGTTTTCTTTGGCGGCACGCATATCGGAGGCGTGTTCACGCCCTTTGAAAACCAATCAGGCGTGCTCGACACCTTCGTCTCGCTCGGCGCCTTTCCGGGTGACTCCAACTTTGAATATGGATTTTATGCTCCTCCAAGAGATCCGGCCGTTCCGTTCCCCGTCGGGCAGTGGTTCGAGTTGATGGAAATGTTCACCGCAAGCCTCGATGGACAGAGCGGCCGAAGTTTGTGGATTAAAACACAGGACACCGTCGCCAATGGCTTCCTCGATCCGCGCATGGCATCCGGTGACCTCGTTCCCACTGACAACAATCCCGTCGGTTGGCTCAACATCTTTCCCGGCATAGCCGACGATCCCAACACGTCTGAGCGCGAAGGCGTCGGGCTCGCACACAACCAGTACGGGCAAGAAGCCCCAACGCGAGGCCATCTCGGACAAGCCGTCAGCCCCAGCTATTGGGCGGTCCTCAACGTCGCCCAATATGGCGCCGGGCTCGACCCGCCCGCTTTCGTTGCGCCTGATTTCCAGCCCGACGACGCCTTTCTCGACAACACCACCTTTGCTGGAGCGTTTGCGATAATTCCCGACGTTGTCCCCGATCATCTGATTCCATTTTTTGATGACTTTGAGCTCTACCCCGCAACGTTGCCGTTGGTCACCATCCGCCTGCCGTGGTACGACACCGGCGACGCCTTTTCCTTCGTCGCCTCCGGCGCGCAGGGCCAGTCGCTCATCGAAGCCAACCAACTCAACTTTGGTGTTCTAAAAACCGAAAAGCTCCTGCCTCTCAGTTCGCCTGATCTTCCAGTCGTTGCGGCGTTCGGCGCCCCGATGGTCGCCCGCGCGACGCTTCGGCTCAGCTCTTCGCCGGGCGCGACCACGCGCACGGTCAAGCTCGATCCCGCGACGCTCAACATCGTTCTGGGGGGTGTGGACCCGACCGTCGGCGCCGACGCTGCCGACAACATGGTGTGGATCGATCAGCCAAACCCCAACTTCAACCCCAACAGCGAATGGCAGGACCATCTCGTTCAGCGGCACTGGATCCCGTCGGACATGTGGCAAACGCCGCCTGCCGATGCGCCGCTCAACACGCGCCACACGCTTGTTCCCACCGGAGTGATAGTCCCGCTGGACACCGATTTCGAACTGCGCCTCGAAGTCGAACCAGACTCCCCTTCGTCAACTGCGAACCAGTTGCGCGTCTTCATCGCCGGCAACGAAGTCTTCCCCAATGGTGATTCCTCCCAGCGTTTTGTCGCCCCGGATCGCGCCGCGGCCAGTCTTGTATTTGGCACAGGCGCCAACAAAGCCGGCGCCGGCGACACCTTTGTGATCGACGACGTCTCGTTCGACGGCCCGCTGTTCGCTCCCGCCGCCGGGCCCGCCTTTGCGCTCCCCTACGTCGACGACTTTGAGAGCTATCCCGCCAACGAAACCATCGACGGACAAGGATCGACGCCGTTCCTCGCATCGTCAAGCGTCTATGGCGAACCGAGCATCGCCAACCTGCGGCATCTGACTATTCTTCAAGACCCGTCGGCGGTCCCCGCCCAAAGCGAACTCGTCTGCCGATACTTGATAGACGATGTGTTTTTAGGATCGGGGTTGTTGACGCCCGGCGAGATCGTCGCCGTCAGCTTCGCCGATTTGCCGGCGCAGTATGACACCACCATTTCGTTCCTCAGCGGCTGCCCGGGCGATCTCTTCAATCCAACTTCGTATGTGATGCGCCCCGGCTTCAACCGGCCTCGTCTCGAGACCGGAAACTGGTCGCTGCAAGGCGGCCCGCCCGACGAGCACAACACCCCGTCGACCGTCCCGACGCCTTTCGATCCGTCGCTGGGCGACACGACCGGCTTCCGATTTGATTTCTTCACCGACGCGCGCTTCACGGTCGTCGGCGACAACAACGCCATGCGGATTCGTCCGCTCGGTGAAGCGCTGCCGGGGCAGGGCGGCGCCGGCGACAACGTCCTGGAGATTCGATCCGTCGTGCCCGGCAAGCAGGATCTCATCCATCAGTTGGTGCTTCCTCCTCCGTCATCGCTCAACTCGTTTCTCCCCACCGCCCGCGCGACCGCAGACATCGGCTTTGCCCAGCCCGGCCAATCCGCCCAGCTCGCCTTCGATATCTACATCGAAAGCCTTGACGCAAACGGAACTCCCGACGACACACTGGCTCCCCGCTCGCGCCTGGCGATCCCACTTGTCGGCGCGGACGGCGCGGGCGGGCGCCTCACCACGCTCATGCTCGGCGGGCCGCACGTCAACGAAGACCCCGACTTGCAAAACGAAAATCCACCCGTCGAGATCCTGCCGACCGACGCCATCTCGGTCGCTGTGGTGCATACGACCAGTTCGCACGGCTTGCCAAGTTCAATCTTCCAAGACACCGGCGTCTCCCTTATCACCGGCGGCGCCGGGCTCGACGGCGCCCTTGCCGGTCCTCTGGTCAACCGCTGGATCCGCATCTTTGCGAGCGTCGATGTGGACAGCATGTGGACCATCCGCATTGATGAAGACCGCGACGGTCCGCTCGAACCGGTGACCATCGCCACGAACGCCGCACTGGACCTGGGCCTATCCGACGACGGCACTCTCCTCGACACGTCCAGCCTCGACCAGTTCACCATCAATTTGGGTCTCGACCTCGGTTCGGGCGGCGAACCGGCGCCTCGCACCGCGCGTGTCGTTGGGTTCGCCGGTGGTCCGGTCGCGGAGGCGCCGACAAACGCCGACCCCGTTGACGACTGGTGCTACTACACCATCTCTCAACTGGATTTCATCGACGATCTGAATCCACTTCTGATCGCTCAAGTAGACCCGTCAACGGGTGAAGTGACAAGCACCGAGGCTTTGTCCGCCAGCTTTAATGTTGTGACACTCGCGGTGCTCAACCGTCGGCGGGACGGCGCCAACCAGGTCGTCGGGCCCAAAGTTCATACCCATTGCCCGTGGGACATCGCTGCGGCGGGCAAAGAGTTCGACGCCTCCAATCTAGGTGGCTACGTCAACCAGTTCGACTTCTTTGACCCCGCCAGCGGACAACGGCAAGTCGGTGGAACATGGACGCAGCTCGGCCAGATTGGCGAGCCGGGGTCTCGATCGCCAATCCCCGCGGGCGGCGTGAGTGTTCCCGACGGCCCGTCCCAGACGCCGCCGATTGCATACAACGATCCTACACAGGCGCCTCTGACTCATCCGGGGGCGCCCTTGTATCGAGATATTCTCCTCGCCGAATGGGCCGCTGATGCGAGCGACGGCTGGGACGCGATCCCGCCCGCGTTCCCGCAAGAGCGATGGCTCGTGGACAATGTCGAGCTGTCTGCGGTCAGCACAGGGCCGAACTGCGCGAACCTCGCAGGCGATCCGACCGTGGTTGATGGCGCGGATCTGGCCACACTGCTGGTCAACTGGGGCCCCGCCACGGTGGGAGCGCTCGGCGATCTCAACGACGACGGGACGGTTGATGGCGCCGACCTCGCCATCCTGCTGGTCAACTGGGGATCCTGTCCATAAGTTGTAGCCAATCATTTTTAACCATTGCAAACACCCTGTTTTTCTCTGGCACTATGTAGAGAAGTGGATTCCCAGAAACTCTAATCAATGTTGACCAACGACCAGTGTTGATGTCGATGCAGCGGAGAGATGCGACCCACCATGCTGCGAGCACAATGCGATCATTTTCAGCATGACGCTGACGATTTGGCGCCAAACGAAGCCTCAAGCCAATCGCCACGATCGACATCGGTTGAATCTCTTCCGCGTGATCAAGCGGGCACTGACACAGGTGAACTGACCACTCTTTTCTACGACGAATTGTGCCGGCTCGCCCATGCGGCGCTTCAGCACGAGCGCCCCGAGCACACACTGCAAACAACCTCGCTCGCCTGCGAAGCGTATCTCAGGCTGTCGCCCACACACAACGGAGGGTCCACGCAATACGCTTTCTTTGCCGCTGCAGCGAACACCATTCGCCGGATGCTCTTCGACCACGCACGTCAGCGCAACACCCAGAAACGCATCGCAGCTGGGTTTGGCGTTGTACTGCCCAGCGTCAACCTGCTCCCCAAACAATCGAACATCAACATTGTAGCGCTTGAAGAGGCGCTCGAACTGCGGTCCGATCTGGTCCGCGAGGAGGGCGACCCAAACGCCGCTGTTGCGCTGCGCCAGCGAGCCCTTGACATTCGCCAACAACTGCTCGCCGCCGACCCAGACAACTCTTCTCTGTAGGCCGATCTATCCATCAATCTGGTCAAGGTGGGTGATTTGTTCAAGGACCGCGGGAACTTTGACGCCGCCGAGGCATTGCGCCTGGCGAACGACGCCGTGACGACTTGTGAAAAAACACTTGAGAGCGATCCGAATCATTTCTCGCCTCGCACGATCGACTCGATACGCCAGTTGCTCGATCAGGCGGTCGAGCAGGCCCAAGCCGATTCCGCCGCTGCCCAGAACGTCGAGGCCTCCCCGGGGCTGGCGCTGTGCCCGTGAGGCGCCAAGCCGGAATCCAATGACCATGGATCGGCAACCGTTCGGCTCTCGTTCGGTATGCTCCGGCAGGGTTGTTTCTCATGAACACAGGGCGCCTACGAACCAAGGGTGGACACATATCAATGCTTCGGTGGCTCTCATCTCTGCTGTGCGGCGTTGTCTTGATCGCTGCCCCCGCATCGGCCTTCGCGTCGGACCCTTTGCCCGCGCGCGACGATGTTGTTGACTACACACTGCCCAACGGCCTGCGTGTCGTCCTGGCGACCCACCCAACCCCCGCAGGCCGAGTCGTCATGCGCCTTGTCGTTCGCGCCGGGTCACTCGATGAAGCCGACAACCAACGAGGCGTCGCCCACTTTATCGAACACATGGCGTTTCATGGCTCCACTCATTTTCCCGGCGACTCCGCCCGCGCGGTCTTCCAATCCCTCGGCATGGAGCTGGGCAAACACCAGAGCGCCTCGTCCACCTTCGACCACACCACCTACACACTCGATCTCCCGCGGGCCACCGAATCGGTTCTCAACAAGGGTTTCTCATTCCTCGCCGACGCCTTGGACGGCCTGACTTTTCCTCAAGGCGCCATCGACACCGAACGCCATGTGATCCTTCAGGAGTTGCTCCAGGCGGACTCCCCCGAACAGCGCTTGTTCCAGCGCCTGCTGCCCAAGCTTACGCCCGGCTCGTGGCTTGGGAAGCGTCTGCCCCGAGGCGTCAAAGATTCCATCCAGGGCATGACGCGGGATCAATGCCTGCGTTTCTATCACGATTGGTACACCCCCGGCGCCTCGACGCTCATCGTCGCCGGCGATCTGACGCCCAGCGTCATTCGTCAACAGATACAGGAGCGTTTTGCGTCGATCAAGCCTCGCCCGACGCCGCCGAGGCAGCCCGCCAACATAGCGCCCTTTGACCAGACGATTGCGATTGTTCAGAGCGACCCCGAGCTGCCCAGCGCCGTCGTCGCTGCGATCGCCGTGGATCGCGCCGCTCCCCCAACGGTCAACTCCGAACTGTTCCGCGACGACCTCATCGACCAGTTGGTGCGTCGACTCATGAGTCGGCGCCTCGAGGCCCATTCGTTTGCGGGCAAAGCCGCCTACACCGACAGCGGCGCCTACCTCGGCAACGTCTTAGGCGGATTGTGGCTTGGCCAGCTTGCCGCTTTCGGCCCGCCTGACCACGCCCGCGACATGCTCGCGGACCTTGTCATCGAAGTGGAGCGGGCCCGGCGCTTCGGCTTCACCGCCGCCGAACTTGAGCTCGCCCAAGATGAGATCCTCACCGAAGCGGGCTCATTCGCCCAGACCGAATCCACGCTCCCCTCGCGCTCTTTTGTCGAAATGCTCAGCGACACCATCAACGCTGGCGGCCCATTGCTCTCGGGCGATCAAAACCTTGCGCTGATCGAACGACTGCTTCCTTCTATCGGGGCGCCGGACGTCTCCGATCGATTCACCAGCGTGTTCGGCGCCTCTCGATTGTCCTTCCTCATCGAACTCCCTGACTCAGCGCCGATCCCCAGCGAGAGCCGGGTTCTCAACGATGTCAACCGACTCGCCGCCGCCCCGGTCGACGCGCCCTTGGCGCCGATCGTCCTCGATCAACTCATCGACGAACCGCCCGCGCCGGTCGGCCTCAAAGCCGTCGCACTCGACAGCGCCACCGGAGTGATGACGATCCAACTTGCCAACAGCGTTGTTGTTCATCACCGATCCATGGACCAGGGCGGCCATCGCGTCACACTCCGCCTGACGATCGCAGGAGGCGAAATCGAAGAAGACCCCGAAACGCGTGGCCTCACTCGCGCCGCCGCCGCCTTTTTCGACCGTCCCGCCACTTCGTCGCTCACCGGTCTGAGCGTCCGCGACTTTCTCACCAGTCGAGGCGTCGAGATGCGGGCTCGCACTTCGTTCGACGCCGTCACCGTCACCATCAAGGCCCCAGCCGACGAAGCCGAGACCTCATTTCAACTGCTCCATCTCGCATTGACCGACCCGGTGATCGAGTCCGCGGCGATGAAAGCCTGGAAAAACCGCGCTTCGTCGCGCTCGCTCCGCCGCCTCACTCGGCCACGATCGGCGCTCGAAACTGTTTTGGTGTCGACAATCTATCCCGCCACGGAAGATCGCGTCCGACCGTTGTCAGCGCCGCAAATAGAACGCCTCGACACCGACGCCGCCCAACACTGGCTCACGCGTGTTCTCGAACATGCCCCGCTGGAGCTGTCTATTGTCGGTGAAATTGATCGCCGAACCGCCGCCGACCTGACCGCTCGGTATCTCGGCTCGCTGCCGCCGCATCCGGCGGTGTCGCCCGGGGCCTTTGCGACTCTTCGGCATGTGGATCGGGCTCCAGCGTCTCACGCCGCCAGCGTCTCTCTCAAGACTCAGGCCAATCAGGCGGTCGTCGCGGTCGGTTTCGTCGGCCCCGACGCCTCGGACACCGCCGACGCGCGCGTGATGGATGTCGTCGAGCGGATTGTTCGCCCGCAACTCATCCGCGCGCTGCGCGATGAACAAGGCCTCGTTTCGTCGCTCAACATCATCAACCAACCGGCCCGGGCGCTGCCGGGCTTTGGGCTCTTTCTCATCGTCGCGCCGACCAGCCCGGCCCAGACGTCCCAGGTCGCGGGTCTACTCCAGCACGCCTTGACCAACCTCGCCCTCGGCGGCCCCGGGCAGTACGACGTCGCCATCGCCCAGTCCCAGCTCGCCACCGCCTCGACCGAAGCCGCGAGCGACCCCGCTCACTGGTCCCGCGAGCTCGCCGATCTCAATTACCGAGGTCGATCCCTCGCGGATCTCGCCGACGAGCCCATCGCCCACCGATCGATTCAACCCCAAGAGGTCCGGCAAGCCATGGCGAAATACCTGACGCCTGATCGCTCGATTTGAATCGTCATCACGCCCCAGGCGCCCGTTGAAACATCCACGTCGCCCGCGCCCAAAGAGCTACACTCTGAGTCATGACGTCGGCCGCTGTGATTTCAGGATTGATCTCGCTTTCTTTGCTCGCCGCTGTGGTTGTTCTTCTCCGCAGTCGAGCTGTTCTGGTTCGGACGGTTGGTGAGCAGGCAGATCAACTGCGAGATGCCCAGGCCACCGGCGCCTTGTCCGCCGCTCGGCTTGCCGATCTCAAACAAAACGAATCTCGTCTGAGTGAGATGGTTGATTCGCTTGCCGCTAAAGCCCTGCACGCCAACTCCGACGAGTTTCTCAAACTCGCTCAAGCCTCGTTCGCCGCCGCCAACGAAAAAGCGGCGGGCGATCTCGAACGGCGCAAACAAGCCGTTGATAATCTCGTCAAGCCGATCAACGAAAAGCTCGAACAAACGGGCCAGACGCTGGCGAAAATCGAAGCCGA